>Ga0207772_100009_pt1 | contig 293566 bp, 296 predicted proteins | sample A23M3SouthBayCA_2_FD_187750 | JGI IMG/M metagenome (GOLD analysis project Ga0207772, IMG submission 187750) | Aerobic enrichment media microbial communities from Eden Landing Ponds, California, USA - A23 M3 (2) (SPAdes) | ecosystem: Environmental > Aquatic > Marine > Unclassified | place... | reverse complement strand
CCAGCCGATCATCTGCCTGATGAACCCCTCGGCCGCGTTGAGCGGGACCGGCGGGAGGTCGGCGTCGCTCTCGGCGTTCGCACCGTCGCCGTCGCTCCCGCTCCCCGCACCACCGTCGCTTCCCTCGCCCCCCTCGCCGAACGCGTCCAGCGTCGTCCCCGAGCCGCCGCTCGCCGCGGGATCGTCGTCGGGGTCGTACGCTCCGGGCTCGACCCCGCGCCGCTCGTAGGCGGCCTCCACCGCCGCGACCGCCGATGGAGCGGTGTGGTCGGCCTCGCGGTGCACGATAGCGTCGTAGACTCGCCGGGTCCGGTCCCAGTGCTCGTCGCGATCCATCGCGAAGTAGCGGCCCGATACCGTGGCGACGTCGCCCGTCCCCTGCGCCGCGACGACGGCCTCCAGGTCGGCAAGGTACTCGGCCGCGACCACCGGCGGCGTGTCTCGGCCGTCAGTGACGGCGTGGGTGACGGCCGGGACGCCCTGGTCGGCGGCCAGCTCGATGAGGGCGTGGAGGTGGGACTGGTCCGCGTGGACCCCGGCGTCGCTGACGAGGCCGGCGAGGTGGAGCCGACCGCCGTGCTCGTCCGCGTACTCGAGCGCCGAGCGGAGGGCCTGGTTCTCGACGAACGAGCCGTCGGCGATGGCGGCGTTGATGCGGGTGTGGGCCTGCTCGACGATTCGCCCGGCGCCGATCGTGAGGTGACCGACCTCGCTGTTGCCCATGCCACCCTCGGGGAGGCCGACGCTCCGGCCCCAGGCGGTCAGCGTGCCGAACGCGCCGGCCTGCCGGAGCCGGTCGAAGGTCGGGGTCTCGGCCGCCCGGATCGCGTCCAGGTGGTCGTGGTCCGCCAGCCCCCACCCGTCCAGCACGATCAGCGCCGCGTCCATGCGACGACTGGGCGGGGCGGACACAAACGCGCTTCGTTCGTCGGGCCGATGCGGTAGGGCTTTCACCGCGTCGCCGGCAGTGCCCCGCGTGAAGCTCGCTCGCCTGCTGACGACCGACGGACCGGTCTCTGGCCGCTACGAGGACGGCGTCGTCCACGCCGAGGATGGACCGTACGAGGTCGGCGTCGACGGCCGACTGCTCCCCCCGACCGAGCCGACGGCAGTGTACTGTATCGGCCGGAACTACGCCGCGACGATCGACCAGATGGGCTACGATCGCCCCGAGGAGCCCAACTTCTTCATCAAGCCGCCGACGGCGCTCCTCCCCCACGACCGGCCGATCCGGTACCCCGGGTTCACCGACGAACTCACGTACGCCGGCGAGCTCGCCGCGGTCATCGACGATCGCTGCCGGAACCTGGCGCCTGCGGAGGTCCCCGAGGTCGTCCGCGGCTACACGGTCATGAACGACCTCGACGCGCTCGACCAGCCGGCGTTGACGGCCCGGAAGGCCTTCGATGGCGCGGCGCCACTCGGCCCGTTGATCGAGACCGACGTCGACCCGACGGCCATCGACATGTACACCGATGTCGCGGGCGAGCGCCGCCAAGAGGCGAACACGGGCTCGATGCTCTTCGACGTCTACGAGCTCGTTTCGTTCCTCTCGGATCGGTTCACGCTCCGCCCGGGGGACGTCGTCGCCTTCGGCAGTCCGGCGAACCCCGGACTCATCGAACCGGGCGACGAGGTCGCGATCACGTACGAGGGGATCGGGACGCTCCGGAACCCGGTCGTGGCCGGGGAGCAGGCGTAGCCGACAGCGCAGGCCGACTCCGCCGCGGCAGCTTTTTGCCACGTCGCGATGACCGCCAGACAGTGACGCTCGACCCGGTCCACTTCGACGGGATCGTCCGGATGGCCGAGCGCATCCGCCCGGGGGTCGACCAGGGGGAGGGCGTCGAGTTCGCGGAGACGGTCTGGGGCTCCTTCCTCGACCCGCTCTGGCACGACGACGTCCGGGTCATCGAGCCACTCGGCGAGCTTCGGCGCCGCCGGATCGACGTCGAGGACGCGGCCCTGCAGTCCGACCCGTTCCCGACCCGCCACGGCCTGGACTCGGGGACCATCAACCCGACCACGTTCAAGAACGGCGTCGTCATCGACGTCGCCCAGGCGGCCATGAGCGCGATCCCCTCGGACCTCGAGCTCCACCGCGGCCGGACGCTCGTGATGTCCGTCCACTCAAACGACGTCGGCGCCAGCTTCGACGAGGCCGACTGGCACCCGGACGACGAGGGCTACACCCGCCACCGGGTCATCCAGGTGCCCCGCGTCGACCGGTTCGAGCAGCAGGTCGTCCACGTCCTCGCGCTCTATCTCGCCGAGAGCGAGCACGCGCTTTCGAACGCCGACTTGGTCGAGGACCTCCTCGTCCTCGACGGCCCGCTCTACCCGAAGGGCCTACTGGAGTGGCAAGGCCGCGAATCGGGGCTCGAGCAGCTCCTGACCGTCGAGGCGCGGCCCCGGGACGTGGTGGCGAATTACCTCCGACTCGTCGAGCGCTTCGTCGAGCGCGGCGTGCCCCTGTGTGGGTTCGTGAAGACGCCATCGGCGCGGACCATCACGCGGGCGATCAGATCCAGCCAAGGCAACGCGCCGTGGGTGAACGACACGGCCTTCTTCAAGGCTATCCTCGACCCGGGCCGGGACGGCGACCGACCGACCGACGTGCTCACCGCTACGAACTGGTTCGTCTCCCGGGGCGGCCCGGACTGGATCGTCTCTGCCGGCGGGGACGCCCTCGGTCTCGAGCGCAACCTGGACCCGGCCGACTACGAGGTCGCGTTCTGCGTCGTGTACGACCCGCGTGCGGACCACCTGTTCCGGGTCGAGGCGCCCCTGGCCGTCGCCCGCGACGCCGAGACCCGCGAGCGGCTGCTGATGCAGGTCCTCCAGGGCGTCGCGATCGAGGCCGGCCCGCCGCCGGCGGTCGCGAAGGCAGACGAGCTGGCCCGGATCAGCCGGGACGAGAAGGCGGCCCTGGGGCGGGCCCTCGAACGGGCCCTCGAGTCGGAGCGCGAGCGGGACTACGACACGTCGCGCTGGGGCGTCGCCGAGGGGTTCTGAGCGGGCCTCCGGGCGTCGATGGCCGAGGCATCCGCACGGCGAACCATGGGACGCCGCCCCATGTGTGAGGATGACAATCAATTATATTGTGAAAAGTCATTATAATTCACTAACGAGTATTATCATTATAGTTCATAACGTTTATCACCCGTCCCCGGCTCCGGCCGAGCACGGTGACCCACCATGGCAGTACCCGACGCGAGAACCCGCGCCGAACAGCCACCCAACCGACCCTATCGACCCGAGCCACCCACATGCCCATGATGCACCCGGAGGACGAGGCCAACACCGACGCGCCGCTCGTCCCCGAGCTCCCGACGCACCGCCCGACGACCACCACTAGCGACCGGCCGACCCGACCCCGCACCCCGGGCCGGAGCGAGCCGGACCCGCTGCAGCCCCACCTCTCCGCGATCCGTGGCCAGCGATCCCACTTCACGGGAGGTCGCCGATGAGCCTCGGCATCGACCCGGACACGACGACGCGGGACATCGACAACCCGGCTGGCCGCCGCTTCCGCGAGCTGCTCGAGGGAGAGCCCTTCGTGTTCGCCCCCGGCATCTTCCACGCGCTCGACGCGCGGCTCGCCGAGATGGCGGGTCACCAGGCCGTCTACATGAGCGGCTATTCGACCGTGCTCGGCCAGTTCGGCTTCCCCGACCTCGAGATGGTCACGATGACCGAGATGGTCGAGAACGGCAAGCGCATCGCGGAGGCCACCACCCTGCCAGTGATCGCCGACTGCGACACCGGCTACGGCGGGATCCACAACGTCCGCCGGGCGGTCCGCGAGTACGAGAAGGCCGGCGTGGCCGCGATCCACATCGAGGACCAGACGTCGCCGAAGCGGTGTGGCCACATCGCTGGCAAGCAGATCGTCTCCCGCGAGGAGGCCCGATCGCGCTTCGAGGCGGCCGTCGACGCCAAGCAGTCCGATGACACCGTGATCATCGCCCGGACCGACGCCTACGGCTCCTCGAACGGCGACTGGGAAGAGCACCTCGAACGGGGCCGCATCTACGCCGACGCCGGCGTCGACCTGGTCTGGCCGGAGATGCCCGACCCGAGCCGCGAGGACGCTATCGACTACGCGGAAACGATCCACGAGACCCACCCCGAGCTCGACCTGGCGTTCAACTACTCCTCGTCGTTCGCGTGGTCCGAAGAGGACGACCCGCTGACCTTCGCTGAACTCGGCGACCTCGGCTATCAGTACCTCTTCGTCACCCTCTTCGCGCTCCACTCGGGCGCCCACCACGTCTACGAGGACATGAAGACCCTCGCCCAGGAGGACGAGCAGGGCCAGTTCGACCTAGAGGAGCGGTACCTCGGCCACGAGACGGAGTCCCACCACGAGCTCTCCTTCGTCCCCCACTACCAGGACGTCGAGATGCAATTCGACCCCGAGGCCCGCGACCGTATCGAGGGCTCGGCGGGCTTCGCCGAGGGCGAGGAAGCGCCGCTGACGACCGGGGACGACGACTGACCGGCCCTGGGAATTCGCTTAAGCTCAACTTTTAATCACCGACCCTACGAAAGCAGACTCATGGCAGAACGCAGACACGACAGGCAGTTCGTCAGAACGTTCTTCACGACGCCGACGGCCGTCGAGGGGGAAGATGACTCCGCGAAGATGCTCCGCGGGGCGATCGGCCTCCGGGGCATGCAAGCGCCCGACGTCTGGGTGCCCGACAACGAGGACGCGACCGCGCCGTCCATGCGCGACGAGGGTGCCGGGAACATCGTCGAGGTCGTGGCCGAGGACGGCGCAGACTTCCCCGGCGAGATCCACCCCCGCGTGGTCTGGCACCGGGACAGCCCGGGGGCAAGATACCGAGGATTTCGACACATGCGCCAGATCGCGGACCCCGAGGGCGGGGCGGTCGACCACATCGACGGGTTCGTCATCCCCGAAGTCGGCGACATCGACGACTGGAAGAAGGCCGACGAGTTCATCACCATCGTCGAGCACGAGCACGGCCTCGAGGAGGGCAGCCTCGCGATGTCCGTGATCGTCGAGAGCGGCGCGGCCGAGCTCGCCATGGAGACCCTCCGCGAGGAGATGGGCAAGCCCTCGAACAACTTAGAGCGGCTGTTCATGCTCGTGGACGGCGAGGTCGACTACACCAAGGACATGCGCGCGATGACGCCCACCGGCTCGCTCCCGCCGTGGCCGGAGCTCCGGCACAACACCTCGCGGGCCGCGAGCGCCGCGGGCTGCATCGCCGTGGACGGTCCCTACGACGACATCCGCGATGTCGAGGGCTACCGCGAGCGCATGACCGACAACCAAGCCAAGGGCATGCTCGGTATCTGGTCGCTGACGCCGGGACAGGTCGTCGAGGCGAACCAGGGCCCGCTCCCGCCCCAGGAGGGGTACTGGCTCCTGGAGGCCGGCGGCCGAGAGGTCGAGCTCGAGGAAGACGACGGCGTGCAGGTGTACGACGGCGACCGGATCGAGATAGAGGAGAATGGCGGCGGCTACACGCTCAGCGTCGGCGGCGACGAGATCGAGGTGGACGACCATGACGGACTCGCCGAGGAGCTGCTCGACCTCGCCTCCTACGTCCCGAGCATGGACGACATCGTCGACTCGATGGAGGAGTTCGAAGCCGCGAAGGAGGCCGGCCGCGGCGCCATCGCCATCACCCAGGCGGCGACGCTCCGGGTCGACGGCGTCGAGGTCGAGGTGAGCAACGACCGGATGTGGGACGAGGCGACCTACCAGGCGGCCATGACGCCGATCAGCCTCTTCCAGGACGTCTACGAGCACCGCCCGGACCAACACGAGGACCTCGCCGAGCTCTACGGCGAGGACGTCCTCGAGCGCGCCGCCGGCGTCGGCACCTGAGGCGCACCGGCCCCCGGGTTATCACAGCCGACGACGCCCAACGACAACCGTTATTGGCTGATGTGCGGATAGCCCGCCATGCGCCGCCTGACCTATCTCGAGGCCTTCCGGTCGACCGTCCGTCGGTACCCTGGGGAGGTGGCCATCGTCACGCCCGACGACCGGGCGGTGACCTACCGGGAGCTCGACGAGCGGACCGACGCCCTCGCCGCGGCCCTCGACGCGCGGCTTGGGGACGGCCGGTGCGCGGGGCTGGCGCAGAACCGCCTCGAAGCCATCGAGCTGATGCTCGCCTCGATCAAGCGGGGCCGCGCGAGCGTGCAGCTCCCGACGCGCGGGGCCGTCGGCGAACTGGTCTCGAACTGCGAGACGGCCGAGGCCCGCGGGCTCCTCTTCGATTCGGCGACGGCCGAGACGGCCGGTGCGCTCCTCGAGCGGATCGACGTGGACGCGGCCGTCGGCGTCGGCGACGCCGCCGCGGCGATCGAGGGTGCCGAGGGCTACGACGACCTGCTCGAGGACGCCGACCCCGCGGACGTGCCGGTGACCCCCGCGACCGACCCAGGCGAGTACGCGATCCACTTCACCAGCGGGACGACGGGCGAGCCAAAGGCCGTCCTCTCGGACCTCGCCCAGACCTGGGTGGCTGCCAACCAGCCCGCCCTCGAGATGAGCCTCACGGCGAGCGACCGCGCCCTGGTCTGCACGCCTTGGTACCACGGCGTCACTTGCTTCACGTGGGTGCTGGCCCACATGCTCGTCGGGGCGACCCTCGTGCTCCAGCGCACCTTCGAGCCGCCGGAGAGCCTCCGGCTGATGGAGACGCACGAGATCACCGGCCTCCTCGCGGTCCCGACCCAGCTCGACGCGCTGCTCGAGGCCCAGGACGACGTCGGGGCGGACCTCTCGGCGCTCTCCTACATCCGGACGGGCGGCGCCGTCGTCCCGGATACGCTCATCAGCGACGTCCGGGAGCGGTTCACCGACGGCGTGTTCAACACCTACGGCCAGACGGAGGCCGTCATCAACCTCAGCTTCGCCTACCCCGAGGAGCAGGACGACCACCCCGGGACCATCGGCAACGGGACGTTCACCTGGGACGTCCGGGTGGTCGAAGCGGTGGATCCGGACGAGGACCCCGACCCCGCCGCCGTCGTTGACCCGGGCGACGCGGGCGAGATCCTCGCGCAGGGCCCGATGATGATCGACGGCTACGTCGGTCGCCCCGAGGCCTCCGAGGATGTCTTCGTCGAGGACGCGGCCGGGGAACGTTGGCTCCGCACGGGCGACGTCGCCTCGGTGGACGAGGACGGCTACCTCGTGGTCATCGACCGGGTGGACAACATGATCGTCTCCGGTGGCGAGAACGTCTACCCCGAGGAGGTCCAGCGCGCCCTGCGGGACCACCCTAGGGTCCGGGACGCCGGCGTCGTCGGGCTCCCGGACGAGCGGTGGGGCCAGATGGTGGCCGCGGCGGTCGTCGCCGAGGCGGGGGTCACCGAGGAGGACCTAGACCAGCACTGCCGAGACCACGACACGCTGCCGGACTTCAAGCGCCCGCGACGGTACGCGTTCGTCGACCAGCTCCCTCGAACGGCGACGGGCACGCTCGTTCGTGACGAGGTCGAGGCCCAGTTCGAGTAACCGTCCCGCGAGGGTCTTCAGTCCTTACCGCCGGTCTTCCTTGTACGGCACCGGGGCGACCGTGGCGCTGATCTCCGTCGGCTCGTGGTCGGCCACCTTCGGGTTCGTGTTGTCCGCGGGCTCGCCCCAGCGGATCGAGACCTCGGTGCCGGGCTCGGCGTACTCGACATCGAGGACCGCGAGCGAGAGCAGCGAGCGCTCCTGATAGATGTAGCTCTTGTCGGTGGAGACACCCACGTGCTCGCCGTCGACGAGCACCTCGTCGTAGGGGCAGGCACCCGAGCGCGGGTGGGGGAGCTGCATGTACTTCTTCGTCGGGCCGTCCCGGAAGAGCGACCCGTGGACGTCGACGACCTCGTCGCCGTCCCACACCAGCGTGACCTTCTTGCGGTCGGGGTCGTCGATCTCGGCCTCGAGGGCCTCGCGGCCGACGAAGTCGTGGTCGAAGTTGATGACGCGGTCGTAGCCGAGCTCTACCGGGGTGACGTAGTAGTCCTCGATCTGGTCGGCGTCGAAGCTCCCGCCGATCGAGAGCATGCCGCGCCGGGCGGGCAGCCACTCCCGAAACGCCCGCGTGGACTCGCCGCTGTAGACCGCGGGGAGGGGCAGCGGGAGCCACCCGAGGAGCACGTTCGCCGTCTGGTAGGAGAGCGAGCCGAGCCGCTCGATGCCGAACGCCTCGCCGGCCTCGAGGACGGCCTGCTTGACTGCCTCGCCCTCGTCGTAGGGCCCCCAGAACTCGTAGCCGGCCTCGCCGGCCATGCCGTGGCGGAGGAGGTTGACCTCCATGCCGTCCACCGTCACCGGCTCGAAGTTGAAGAAGCCGAGCTCCGGGAGCTCCTCGTCGACGACGGCGGCCATGACGTCGACTGCGTCCGGCCCCTGGACCTGGAACCGGTAGTTGTTCGGGTCGGCCTTCATCGAGACCGGCCGCGGCTGGAAGTCCACGGAGACGTCGTAGTCGCCGGTGTCGGCGTGGAACTCCAACCAGTTGTGCGACGGTGCCGCCCCAACCGAGAGGAACTCGTCGTCGTCGAGATGGAAGAGGATGGCGTCGCCGATGAAGTAGCCGTCCGGGTTGGCGAGGACCATCTGCTTGGCCTTGCCCACGTCGAAGCCTTCGAAGCTGTTGACACAGAGGTCGCGGTAGAGGTCGAGTGCTTCGGGCCCCTCGACGTGGAGGTCGGTCATGTGGTAGGACTGGTCCGCGAAGGCCACGGACTCGTCCCAGGCTTTCTGCTCGTCGATCCAGTTCGTGTACTCGTCCGGCAGGTCGGTGAAGCGAGCGACCCCGAGGTCGCGGAGGAGCTCGACCGGGTTCCCCGCCGACTGGATGGCGTCCGCAAGGCTGTGGGAAGACATCGGTAGTCACCGATTGAGGGGTCTGCGTCGCACAAAGGTCTTCTCACTTCCGGCCGCCGGGATCCCCGAAGACGGGCCGCCTCGGCCTCAGTACGGCACGTTCACGCTGCCACCGTGCTGGCCGGCCCACTGGCGGTCGATCAGGTCAGCCTCCTGCCACCGGACGGGTTCCCACTCGGGGTCGAACACGAGGTAGCCGGCGCCGTTGAACTCGATGGTGTGGTCCGAGACCGGATCCCGGGCGTAGCAGAAGGTCCCCCGCGAGATGGCGTGCTTGCCGAAGCCGTCGACAGGGATCTCCATCTCGCGCATGGCCGCCGCCGCGTCGAAGATGTCCTCGTCGCTGCCGACCTTGTAGGCGACGTGGTTGAACTTCGGCGGCGGCGACGGCGCGTCGTCATGGATCACCGCCGCCTCGATCTTCACGCCGTTCGCGCTCACGAACGTCCCCCAGCGGGAGCCGTCGGCCTCGTCCCAGGACTCCTGGACCCGGAACCCCAGGTGGTCACACATCCACCGGGCCAGCTCCTGGGCCTCCCCGTCCCAGATCTGGACGTGGTCGATGCGGCGGGGAGCGACGGGGTTCGTCTTGCACTCGGCGTATGGCTTGTTCTTCAGCTTCGAACGCTTCTCGGCGGGTGCGTCCGGCTTCTCCATGTGGTAGAAGAGCTCGAACCGGTGGCCGGATGGCGTCTCGAAGCGGATCGCCTCGCCCTGGCCCGCCTCCTCGCCGGCGTCGATCCAGCGGACGTCGATGCCCTCGCCCTCGAGGGACTCGGCGAAGCCCTCGACGCTCTCCGCGTCGGCGGTCTGCCAGCCGATGTGGTCGACGCCGGCCTCCTCGGCCTCGGCGAGCGAGACCGAGTGGTGGGCGAACTCGTCCGGGGCCCGCATGTAGACGGTGCCGTCCTCTCGCTCGACCTCCTCGAACCCGACCGCGTCCTGGAAGAAGTAGAGCGACTCGTCGAGGTCAGGGGTGGTCAGTGCGACGTGACTGAGCGAGTGGACCTGCGGTGGCATACCAATGGCGACCCCGTCGAGGCGTAAAACTCATTCCTTCGTTCCCGCTGGGCGCCCACGATCCAGCGGGCCCACCCCCCGGGTTCACTCCTCGGAGTCGGCCACCGCCGGCGCCTCGGGAAGCGCCCCCGAGTCGCCGCCGGACTGGACGACCAACACCCCGCCGATCACGAGGGCCCCGCCGGCGACCACGGACACCGTGACCGGTTCGCCGAGGAGTGCCGCCCCGAGCGTGACCGTCACGACCGGCTCGGCCGTGCTGACGACGCCAACCCGGCCCGCCTCGAGCCGCGACACGCCCTCGTAGAACAGGAGGTGCGGGACGACCGTGGAGACGATGGCGAGCCCCAGGACGACGCCCCACTCGTCAGCGGCCGTCGGGAGTGCAAGCCCGCCGTCGAGGGCTCCGTAACCGGCCATGCTGACCGTCGTGCCCACGAGGATGCCGATCATGAGCGTCCGCGGCGGCATCGATGGCGACAGCGACCGACTCCCGGTCGTGTACACCGCGTAGCAGACGGCGGCGCCGATGGCGAGTGCCACGCCGAGCGGTTGGACCTCGACGGTGCCACCGCTCACCACGAGGACCACCCCGACCGTGGCGAGGCCGAGTGCGAGCAGCTTCCGCCGCGTGACTGCCTCGCCGAGGACGGCCGCCGAGAGCGCGACCACGAACGTCGGGTAGGTGTAGAGGACGATCGTGGCGATACCCGCCGTGAGATAGCGCAGGGAGACGAAAAAGCAGAGCGTCATCCCGGTGTAGACCACGCCGAGGGCGAGGGTCCCGGCCCAGGCGCGCCGCGAGCCGGGAAGCGCCCAGCCACGAGCCACTCCGAGGGTCATCACCACGAGCGTGGCGAGCGCGAACCGGACCGGGAGCAGCGTCGACAGCCGAAGGTCGATCGCGACCGCGATCTCGCCGAAGATGCCGATGGTGCCGAACCCGGCGGCCGCGCCGAGCACGAGCAGCGCACCGGTCGTCGACTCGCGCACACCGAGCGTCCCGGCCCGACGTCCCTACCGGTTTCGACTCCGGCTACGACCCGTCGCGGGGTTCGGTCCGATCACCGACCGGCGTCGATCCGGTCCAATCGAGCACCGAGCGTCTTCCGCGCCGCTTCTACCTCGCCCCCGACCCGAACGATCTGGTAGCCGTCCTCGAGGGCCTCGGTCGCGGCGTCTGGATCGTGGCAGATCCGACCGATCGGGACCTCGGCGTCGAGGGCGGCTGCTCGGATCTCCTCGATCGTCTCGAGCACCTCGGGATGGGTCTTCTCTCCCGGGTGGCCCAGCTGGACCGAGAGGTCGCCCGGTCCGACGAACACAAAGCCGAGCTCGGGCACCGAGAGGATCTCGTCGAACTGATCCACGGCGCCCGGCTTCTCGATCATCACGCCGAGACAGACCGAGGCGTCCTCGGTCGCCATGTAGTCCGACGTGGTCCCCCAGGTGCTCGAGCGGCCACTGGCGCTCCCGCGCTGCCCCGGCTCGCCCTCGTAGACGAAGCGCGTCGCTTCTACCGCCGCCCGGACGGGCTCGACGTCGTCCACACGGGGGATCAGGAGGTTCCGGACGCCCGCGTCGAGGACCTTTCGCACCAGCGCTGGGTCACCCGTCGGGAGCCGGACGAGGAGCTCGATCCCGCCGACGTCAGCGGCTCGGGTGAGGTCCTCGAAGACCGTGCTGTCCCACGGGCTCGGCCCGGTGTGTTCGAAGTCGAGCCAGACGAAGTCGAGACCGAGCTCGCCGTAGAGCTCGATGACGGTCGGGGAGAAGGTGGCGGCACGGGCCCCGAGGACCGCCCCGTCTCCCTCGATGGTCTCGCGGAACCGGTTGTGCTGGTCCATCGTTGTCGGAACGCCCGCCGCCGACCCACTAAGCGGTTCCGTCCCGGGGCGCGCCGTGGACTACTCGTCGCCCTCGTCGACGAGCTGGAACCGGCGGCCGTCGGGGTCCCGGAAGTTGCAGATCGTCCGTCCCGTCCGCTCGACGAAGTAGGGTTCGACGAGGTCGTCGACCCCCGCCTCCTGGAGCTGCTCGTACTCGGCTTCGACGTCGTCGACGCCGAAGGCGATGTGGTTGATGCCCGGGACCTCCTCGCCCTCGACGGTGTGAAGCTCGAAGAGCGGGCCGTCGCCATCGGCGGGCACGAGCTCGATGGAGAGCCCGTGGTGCTCCGTGCGCCGGTGCTCCTCGTAGCCGAGCTTCTTCATGAAGTCGGCCATCTCCTCGGCGTCGCTCGCCTCGATCTCGACGTGGTCGATCTCTCCGATCATGCCTAGAATCGGCACCGGTGCGCGCCTAAGCGTTTCGAAGCGGGACCCTGGCACTCAGGGGGTCGCCAGGTAGCGCTCGGGGACCGCTCCGCCCTCGACCAGGGTCCGGACGCTCTCGGCGAGCCGGTCGATGGTCGAGGCTCGGGACTCGTCCGTCATCCCGGCGACGTGGGGCGAGACGACGACGTTGTCGAACGCGAGGAGGTCGGCGTCGGCCCCGAGTGGTTCGGTCTCGAAGACGTCCAGGCCGGCGCCCGCGATCTCGTCGGCGCGGAGGGCGTCGACGAGGGCCGCCTGATCGACGATAGGTCCGCGGGCGGTATTCACCAAGATCGCGGTGTCCTGCATCCGGTCGAGGGCCGCCGCGTCGACCATCCCGCGGGTCTCGTCGGTGAGCGCCGCGTTGACCACGACGGCATCGCTCGCCTCGAGGAGTCGGTCGAACTGGGTCAGCTCGCCCCCGACGAGTTCCGGGTCGATGCTCGCCACGTAGGGATCGTGGACCAACAGGTCGACGTCGAACCCGGTGAGGAGCCGGCCGACGCGCCGGCCGACGTTGCCGAACCCCACGATGCCGACCGTCTTGCCCGAGAGCTGTGTGCCGAGCGTGGACTCGTCGCGCCACCGCCCCGACTCCAGGAGCCGCCGTGACTCGGTGAGGTTCCGCGCCGTAGCGAGGAGCAGGCCGAGCGTGTGCTCGGCGACCGAGAGCGCGTTGTGCCCCGGCGTGTACGTGACGGTCACGCCGTGGTCGGCCGCGGCCTCGAGGTCGACGTTGTCGATGCCCGTCCCGATCTTGCCGACGACCGAGAGGTCGGTCGCTTCGATGACCTCCCGCGTGACTTTGATCCGGGACGTCACGAGGGCCACGTCGGCGCCCGAGAGGGCCTCGAGGGTCGCCGCCGCGGACGCCCCGATCCCGACATCGAGGACCCAGTCATCGGGGAGGCGGCGTCGCAATCGCTCCGTCGGGGCGATGTCCTGGTCGACGGCGACGCGCGTCACGGCGGGTCAGTCCTCGAGGGTCGCCTCGATCGCGTCTCGCAGCCCCTGGGGCAGTGGGATTGCTTTGTCCTCGTCCATGGGGACGCAGACGTGCTGCTCGAAGCCGGTGAAGGCGACCTCGCCGTCCTCGCTTCGCCCGGTGAACTCGAGCCGGAGACTGCTATTGCCCATCTCGACCTCGACCTCGATGTCGATGCGGTCGCCCACCACGACCGGTGCCTTGAACTGGTAGCCGGACTCGACGACCGGGAGGTGCATGTCGTGGTGCGTCGGGTTCTCCCAGTAGGGCCAGCCGACGTCCACCATGAACTGCTCGCCGGCCTGGTGGCAAGCCTGGGCGATCCGCGGGAAGTAGACGCGCTGGGCTGGGTCGACGTGGTCCCACCGGCAGACCCACTCGAACTCGTACATGTGCTCCGTGCTTCCCGAGCGGGGTACAAATACGTCGTGGAACGCGTGTCGGGGATGGGTCGACAACGTCTACGAGTCCCGCGGGTTCACGATCCGGAACCGACCGAGGGCGGGCACGCATAGCTTCAAGCCATCAGCGAGCGTACATCAACAGTCGTACATCGACAGCGAGCCAATCATGACAACTTACGAATCGACGAGCGGGAGCATCGTGCACATCGAACTCGCCAGCGACGAGCCGGGCGAGACACGGGCCTTCTTCGAGGACGTCTTCGGCTGGTCCTTCGAGGAGATGCCGGAGATGGAGTACCTGAGCTTCAGTCCCCCGAACCCGCCCGGCGGCGGGATCATGCCGGGTGAGGCCGAGGGGCCGTTCACCCCACCGCCGACGCTGCTCTACGTGAACGTCGAGGACCTCGCGGAGACCGAGGAGGCCATCCAGGAGGCCGGCGGCGAGATCCTGGTCGGATCGATGGCCGTCCCGGAGATGGGTGTCTTCACGATCTTCCGGGAGCCCGGCGGCGTCGTTGAGGCCGCCTGGGAGGACACCTACGAGGGCGAGCCCCCGGAGGGTGGCTGGCCGCAGTTCACCGACGAGCCCGAGGCCGGGAGCATCACCCACGTCGAACTCTACTCGGAGGACCCCGAGGCGACCCGGGCGTTCCACGAGGCCGTCTTCAATTGGACGTTCGAGGCGATGGAAGAGAGCGACTACCTGCTGTTTGAGGGCCCGACGCCGCCGTTCGGCGGGATCATGGAGGCCACCGACGAGATGCCTGTCGGCACGCTCCTGTACCTGCTCGCCGAGGACGCCGAGGGGACCATCGAGGCCATCGACGACGCCGGCGGCAGCGTCTTGCGCGAACCCTTCCCCATCGAGGGGTGGGGCACCATGGCCCTCTTCGAGGCTCCCGGCGGCACCGCCCTTGCGGTCTGGGAGAGTACCACGGCCGAGGACGAGCCGCCCGAGCCAGAAGTCGCGGGCTGAAGCGAACCTCGTTACCCGTCCTCTGCCGCCGGGGCCTCCGTTACCTCGATCTCGACGGTGTCCGCATCGACGCCGATGCGGGCGAACTGGGTCCGGAGGTGCTCCGTCGCGGCCTCGACTGCCTCCGTCCGGTCGTCGAATCCCCGGGGCAATGGGCTCTCGAAGGCGACCCGCTTTTCCTGGCCGGCGACCCGCTGCCGGGCGCCGCCACTCTCGACCTCGTAGAACTCATCACAGATCCACACGTATGGCGCGTCCTCGTCGGGCGCACCGCGGAAGTGCGGTGGCTGGTCCCCCGGCTCATAGAGCGTCCCCGTGAGCGTCGTCCCCGCGGCTGCGCCCCGAACCAGCAGCATGACTCCCACTAGCCGGCGAGCGGCCTTAACCGCGCGGCCCGCGTCCAGTCGACGGCCGGTGGGGAAACGCCCTTACCCCACGGGAGCGATGGACCGCCAATGGCGGACTTGGGGGACTTCGACGACTTCGGTCAGGAGGCTGACACCGACGACTCGGCGCGCGAAGCTCCGGGGTCTGCGCCCACCGAGACTCCCCGGCCGGCGGACGCCGAGCCGGCGGCCGACGACTTCGAGGCTATCGAGGTCGAGACCCCTGGCGGCGACGTCGGCATCGGCGTCCTCTCCGCGGCTGAGGGCCTCTCTATCGGCGAGGACGACGACGACACCCGGCTCCGCGCCTACGTCACCGTCGGGAATCGCTCGGCGGTTCGCATCGGGACCTACCTGCTCGCCCCCTTCCCAGACGACGAGACGCTCTTCTGCCGCATCTCCTCGCTCTCCTACGCCCAGGAGTTCCACGCCGACGACGCCACCGAGATCCACGCACGCCGGGCGATGCGCTCGGCCGGCGTCGATGAGCGCGACTACAAGTTCCTCGCGTCGCTCGACCCGGTGGCCATCCTCTACCAGGACGGTGGCGAACTCACCCGGCGGATGACCGACCGGGTGCCGAAGCCAGAAACCGTCGTCCGCCGGGCCCGCGACGCCGACGAGATCAAGACGGGCCTGAAGATCCCGGCCGAGGGCGTGTTCGTTGGCCACCTCTCTGTCGGGGGCCAGAAGGTTCGAACCGCGGCCGAGCCGCCGACCATCGACTACCGGCTCAAGGACGACTACGGGACCGGGGATCCGCTGGTCTTCCGGCACACGCTCGTCGCCGGGGGGACCGGCTCCGGGAAGACCCACGCGGCGAAGAACGTCCTCCGGCAGTTCCTCGCCGAGGACCGGTCCTACCCGGTCGAGGCCGGCGCTTCCCGGGAGATCCGACCGGCGGTCGTCCAGTTCGATCCGCAGGACGAGTACGCCCAGATGCACGATGACAACCCGAAGGCCAGCGACGCTGACGCCCGGGCCTGGGACCGCCAGGGTATCGCCCACGGCGGCCACGAGGACACCGTCGTGTTCGTGCCGCGGGTGGGGGAGGCCACTTACGCCGCCTCCCACCACCGGGCGGAGCAGGTCGAGTTCACCCTGCCGTTCTCGATGGTCCGGGGCAACCCCTGGCTGGTCGCCGGCGGCGGCTTAAACGAGAACCAGTACCCGGCCCTCACCGACGTGCTGCTCCCGCGCTTCTTCTCCCAGCACGGGAACGACGGCACCTACGCAGACTTCCTCTCGTTCCTGGATGACCCGGCGCTGAAGGAGGAGCTCGACGGATCCGGCCGAGTACACGAGGCGACGTTCGAAGCCGTCACGCGCCGGGTCCGTGGTTTCGGCGACGTCTTCGACCAGGACGCCCGTCCCATCACCGAGCAGGTTCACGAGTTCGTCCGCCCGGGCGGCCTCTCGGTCGTGCCGACCTACCACATCAACAGCTCTCGGGCCACCCAGGCCGTCGTGCTTGCCCTGTCCTCTCTGCTGGTCGACCAGAAGCTCTCGAACGACCCGTTCTACCCGCGGATCAAGGAGACGCCGCTCGTCGTCGGGATGGACGAGGCCCACAACTTCCTCGCGGATGCCGACACCGTCCAGGCCCGAAAGGTGATTGGCAAGTTCACCGAGGCGGCCAAACAGGGCCGCAAAGAGCGCCTCGGCCTCTTCCTCATCACCCAGGACCCCCAGGACGTCGCCGACTCCGTGTTCAAGCAGATCAACACGACCGTCGTGTTGAACCTCGGCGACGACGACGCCATCTCCGCCGTGAACATCCCGTCTGACCTCGAGGGCAAGGTGCCCTACATGGAGACGGGCCAGATGGTGGTCTACTCCCCCGATAACTCCGAGCCAGTGGAGCTCGTCGGGTTACCGACGTGTGTGACCCGGCACGGCCGGGAGTGAGTCATCGCCCCCGGAAGGCTTACCCCCCGGCCACTCCCAGCGGCGTCCATGGCCGAACACGTCCTCGTCCCGCTCGACGGCTCCGCGCAGGCGTGGACGGCGCTGGAGCACGCCCTCACCGAGCACCCGGACGCACGGCTCACGCTGCTGACGGTCATCAACCCCGTCGAGGCCGGCTACTCCGCGGAGACGGCCTTCCCGAGCGCCGCGGAGGAGTGGTACCAGGCCGCGACGGCTGACGCCGAAGACCGCTTCGACGAGGCCGCCGAACTGGCCGCCGAGCACGGCGTCTCCGTCGAGACGGCTCTCGAAGTGGGACGGCCCTCCCGGGTCATCGTGGAGTACCTCGGGGAGAGCGACGCCGACCTCGTCGTGATGGGCAGCCACGGCCGCAAGGGCGTCTCGCGGATCCTCCTCGGCAGCGTCGCCGAGACGGTCGTCCGGCGCTCGCCCGTGCCCGTCACGGTGGTCCGGTGACGGCGGCCGAGCATCGCGGCGCCCTTGGACAGCTTTATTGCCGCGGGTCGGCAAGCGGGCGATAGCGATGCCGCCTGGTGGTCGATTTACAGGTCGGACGCACCATGCCTGACCGCCAGGTTCGAACCGTTCTCGCGCACCCACCCATCCACACCCATGTCTGAGCCAGAACAGCAACAGGTAGCGGTCCGGCTCCCCGACGGCTCCGAACTCGCCGTCGACGCCGGCTCCACGATCGAAGACGTCGCCTACGCCATCGGTCCCGGCCTCGGCCGCGACGCCGTGGCCGGTCGAATCGACGGCGAACTGGTCGCTCTCGAGGAATCCGTCCACGACGGCGCTGCGATCGAGATCGTCACCGACGGCTCCGACGAGTACCTCCGTGTGCTCCGTCACTCCGCCGCGCACGTCTTCGCCCAGGCGCTCCAGCGGCTCCACCCCGAGGCCAAGCTCGCGATCGGGCCGCCGACCGACGAGGGCTTCTACTACGACCTGACCGGCGTGGAGCTGGAGATGGAGGACTTAGACGAGATCGCGGCCGAGATGGCGGAGATCGTCGCGGCCGATCACCCGATCGAGCGGGTCGAGCTGCCCCGTGAGGAGGCCCTAGAGCGGTACGCGGACAACCCGTTCAAGGTGGACATCCTCGAGAACGAGGCCACTGGCGAGGACCCGGTGTCGTTCTACCGCCAGGACGGCTGGCAGGACCTCTGCAAGGGCCCACACGTCGCCTCCACTGGCGAGATCGGCGCCTTCGAGCTGCTCGAGATCTCCGCGGCCTACTGGCGTGGCGACGAAGACAACCAGATGCTGACGCGGGTGTACGGGACCGCGTTCGAGGACGAGGACGACCTCGAGGCGTACCTGGAGAACCGCCGGAAGGCCGAAGAGCGCGACCACCGGAAGATCGGCCGGGAGCTCGACCTCTTCTCCATTCCGGACATCACCGGCCCCGGTTTGCCGCTGTATCACCCCAACGGCAAACGGGTCCTGAACGAACTCTCCGACTACGTCGAGGCGCTCAACCTCGAGGGAGGCTACGAGCCCACGGAGACGCCCCACGTCTTCCGCACCGAGCTCTGGCGGGAGTCGGGCCACTACGACAACTACCGGGAGGACATGTTCCTGTTCGAGGTCGACGACGAGGAGTTCGGCCTAAAGCCGATGAACTGCCCCGGTCACGCCACCATCTACAACCAGGGCTCCTGGAGTTATCGAGATCTACCGGTTCGGTACTACGAGGATGGGAAGGTCTACCGGAAGGAGCAGCGGGGGGAGCTCTCCGGTCTCTCGCGGGTCTGGGCGTTCACCATCGACGACGGCCACCTCTTCGTGCAGCCCGACGAGATCGAGGCGGAGGTCCGGGCGATCATCGAGATGATCTTCGCGGTCCTGGACACGTTCGGGCTCGACTACGAGGTCGCCCTTGCCACCCGCCCGGAGAAGTCGGTGGGCTCCGACGAGATCTGGGAGCGCGCCGAGTCCCAGCTCGAGGCGGTGCTCGAGGACGTCGACCTCCCCTACTCGGTCGAGGACGGCGACGGGGCCTTCTACGGGCCGAAGGTGGACTTCGCCTTCGAGGACGCCCTCGGCCGCCACTGGGACGGGCCGACCGTCCAGCTCGACTTCAACATGCCCGAGCGGCTCGACCTGACCTACGTCGGCGAGGACAACGCCGAGCACCGGCCGGTGATGATCCACCGGGCGCTGTACGGGAGCTACGAGCGCTTCTTCATGGTGCTCATCGAGCACTTCAACGGGAAGTTCCCGCTCTGGCTCGCCCCCGAACAGGTCCGGGTGCTCCCGATCAGCGAGCGCCACTTCGACTACGCCGAGGCGGTGGCCGACGAACTCGCCAATGATGGCTTCCGCGTCGAGGTGGAGACCCGGGACTGGACCATCGGCCGGAAGATCGCGGAGGGGCACGAGGACCGGGTGCCCTACATGCTGATCGTGGGCGACGACGAGGTGGAGGCCGGCACCGTGTCGGTCCGGGATCGCAAGGAGCGCGAGGCGGGCGACGTCCCGCGTGGCGTGTTCAAACAGCACCTCCAGGGCGAGCGCGACGAGAAGCGGCTGGAGCCCGATTTCCTCGAGTAGCCCTCGGCGGAACGCGCGACTCGTGCGGAGCCACGACCGTGTGACTGTCTGGCGAATCTCGGTTCGATGACAACCGATTTACGGCCGAGGCAATCGAGCCCCAGGCAGTGAACCACGACCCGTTGCAGCCGTGTGACGACGCGTGTCGACGAGCGCATCTGCCGGCGGCCCGCCCGCTGGCCCCCTGAGATGATCGACGTCGGCGTCCCGGCCACCGGGATGGTGCTGCTCGTGCTGCTGGGCTTCACCATCGCGACGATCGTCAACACGTTCGCCATGGAGGCGGCGGTGCTGTTCACACCCGCCTTCCTGTTCGTCTTCCCGCTGGTGGTCCCGGGGTTCCCTGACCTTGCGATCAACGCGGCCATCGGCCTCGCGCTGTTCGTCGAGCTGTTCGGCTACTCCTCCTCGGTCGCGGCGTACTGGTACCGCCACCAGATCGACTTCAACGTCGCGGGGAAGATCCTGATCATCACGATCCCCACCGCAATGCTCGCCCGGACCGCCTCCTACTCCGTCTCGTCGGACGCGCTCATGGTCGGGTTCGGCGTGCTGCTGGTCGTCCTCGCCGTCGTCCTCTACGAGGCCCACGAGCACGGTCCCTCGCTGGTGGACACGGTCGCGGAGAAGCCGGAGCTGTCGCTGCTCGCCGTCCTCTCCGAGGAGTACGAGCCGCGGACGCGCGTGCTCTCTGATACACACGATGCCGAGGAGACGCCACCGAGTGCCGCCATGGGTGGCCCGGCCGAGTCGGTGGCCGAGCGCGCGACCGGCCCGGCCCTGATGGGCGACGGTGACGACGCCACGGCGTTCCATCTCGAGCGGCCGGACGTGGCCATCTCTGTCCTCGGCGGGACCCTCGCAGGGCTCGTCGGGATCGCCATCGGCGAGCTCACACAGACGATGCTGGCCCTGCGTCGACGTGTGCCCTTGCAGCTCTCGACTGGGACGAGCGCGCTCGTGCTCCATGCCACCATCGTCGCGGCCCTCGTGGCCAACGTCCTGCTGCTCCGCTACGCACCGTCGATCACGGGCCCCGGATTCACCGTGCCGTTCGACGTCGGGATCTTCGTCGCGATGGGCTGCCTCTTCGGCGGCCAGGCCGGCGCCTATCTGAACAACCGGCTCTCGGAGACCACGGTCATGGCGATGCTCATCGGCCTCTACTTCGTCGTCGGCGTGTTCGTGGTGGGTCGGACGCTGCTGCTCGGCGGCGTGGCGCACTGAGGACGGCCCCTCGGGGTCTCAGGAATCGGAATAACAGACCCGGCGGCGGATCACTCGCCGGCGGACTCGAAGACGGCGAACTGGTTGCCGAAGGGGTCGGCGAACATCGCCTCGGTGCCCCAGTCGTACGTCATCGGCTCGCGGGTGATCTCGACACCGGCCTCCTCGAGGGCGGCGACGCTGGCCTCGCAGTCCTGGGTCCGGAACGTGTACCAGGTCGGCGAACCGAGCCTCGATCCCAGCGTCTCGCGGGTCTCGTCGTCGTAGTACGGCTCGTCGTCGAGCATCAGTCCGAGCTGGAGGTCCTGGCCGGGCACGCCGACCGTGACCCACCGCCCGTGCTCGCCCTCCATCTCGAACTCGTCGTCCATGCGGAGCTCGAAGTCGAGTGTCGCCGTGTAGAACTCGATGGCCTCGTCGAGGTCGTCGACGACGATGGGGACGATATCGAGCGATTCGATGCCGATCTGGTGCTGTGCGGTGCTCATAAACGATCAGGATTCCTCACGCTCGCCGAGAGCTTAGCTCTGCTGAGCGGTGTGCTATCTCGCGGCCGTCGATGCTGGGACAGCTGCCGGAGGTCACCGAGTGCCGGCTACGACTTCGTCTGGCGCTCGTCGTCGGCCTCTGCCTCGAGCTCCGCGAGCTCCTCGTCGACGGCGTCCTGGTCCACCTCGACGGACGGGGGCGCGTTCCCGGCACTCCCCTCCGACTCCTCACCCATCTCCGTCTTGAGCGTCTCGAGCTCCGTGTCGACCTCCCGCTCCGAGGAAATCCGTTCGAGCTCCCGATCGATGGAGTCGCCCTCGTCGAGCACGTTGTCGAGCGCGCCGGACTCCTCGAGTTCCTCTAAGGCAGCCGCCCGGGACTCCATCTCATCGGTGCGGTCCCGCATGCGCTCGATGGAGCGGCTCACTTCGCCCATCTCGTCGCCGACCCCAGTGAGGGCCTCAGAGACGCGCGAGCTGGCCTCGGCAGCCTCGTAGCGGGCCTTCATCGTCTCTTTGCGCGTCCGGAACTGCTCGACCTGCTGCTCGAGCTCGTCCTTCTTCGCGACGAGGGTCTGCTGGTTCGACTCCAGGTCCTCGATCTGTCCCTCGAGCTCCTCGATCTGGGAGAGGTTGGCCTGCTTCTTCTCCAGGGCGCGCCGCGCCAGGTCGTCCCGGCCCTGGCGGACGGCCTCCCTCGCCTGCTCGTTGTGCTTCTCGACGTTCCCCTGCAGCCGGTCGCGGTGCTTCTGGAGCCGCTTCTTCTGTGTGGTGAGGTCCGCGACGCCCTTCTTGACGTCCTGGAGCTCGTCCCGCATCTGCTCGTAGGAGTAGTCGAGCTCCGAGGAGGGGTCCGACGCGCCCTCGATGAGGCCGGAGAGGCGCGAGCGGATCACGAACGACAGCCGCGAGAGGATGCCCATGGGGGCCTCTGGGGGCCGGAAGGCTAAAAAGGTCGGCGCGGGCTCAGGCGGCCCCCGGAATGAGCGCGAGCACCCGGTAGAGGACGTAGCCGACGAGACCTGCGGCGAGCAACGTCGTGAGCCAGGCGACGGCGGTGAAACCGATCTTCCGACGCGAGACGCCGCCGGTCCCCTCGACGAGGCCGGAGCCGATCACCGAGGAGATGACGATGTTGTTGAACGAGATGGGGATGCCCAGGGCGATGGCGGCTTGGGCGATGATGAACCCCGGTACCAGCGCCGCGATGGACCGCCGGATCCCGAGGGTCGAGTACTCCCGTGCGACCGCCTGCAACAGTCGCGGCGATCCCATCCAGGCCCCGAGCAGGATGCCCACCCCGCCGAGCAGCAGGAGCGCCGCGTCGGGGGCCGAGAGCTGGGTGTCGAAGAGCGTCTCGAGCGGCCCGGTGGCCAGCCCGACCTGGCTGCCCCCGGAGGAAAACGCCACCAGGGCCCCGAGGCCGACGAGGAACGAGCGGATGCCGGTCTCGACGGACCGGCCGACCGACCGTCGAAGCACCGCGAAGACGCCCAGGCCGACCGCTAGACTCGCCAGAGCCATGACGACTGAGTAGCCGGCGGTCAGCGTCGGGCCGGGGCCGGTCACCGTCGCGACGAAGCGGGCGATGGTTCCCTGGGCACCGGCCGACGGAATGATGGCGAGCGGGACGTTTGCGACGATGACGCCGACGACGCCGCCTAGTGCCGGGACGCTCACCGACTCCGGCACGTTCGGGTGACGGAGCAGGCTCGCCGTGGTGTAGGCGATGGTGGCAGAGACGACGGGCACGGCCGCCCAGAAGCTGACGATGCGGCGGTACGTGCCGTAGGCCGGGTCCCCCCCGAGGGCGAGTCCGACGCCGACCATGGCCCCGGTCACCGCGAAGGCGGCCGGGACCGGATAGCCCGTCCGGACGCCGAGCACGATGAAGCCGGCGGCCGTCAGCAGGCCAGCCGCGGCCGCGAGCGGGGATATCGCGACGCCGTTAATCAGCTCCTTCCCGACGGTCTCCGAGATGCTCCCACCCTGCAGCACTGCGCCGAGCCCGGCGAAGATGCCGATGAAGAGGGCGGCCCGAAGCGTCGGCAGGGCGTTCGCGCCGACCGCCGGCGCGAACGGTGGCGAATTGCTGGATGCCCCGAGTGCCCACGCCATGAAGAAGCCGGCCAGGACGGCCACGGCGATGACGAGTATCGAGGCCATTCTCAGGGGGTTCCCGGAGATGACGGAGACTGGACAGACCGGCGAATCACGACCGGAACATCCCACGGGCGTCACATAGCCGTTCCGCCGATCCCTGGGTGCCGGGGATCGACCCCACACCCCGCCTCCGAAATGGTTTTGGGGTCGGCTCGCGCACGGTCGTTATGCCGAGGGACGCGGAGGGGACCAACGAAGCGACGGGCTATGACCCGTCGCTCGGTGATAAGTTTATTTTCGTAACGGGCGGCGTGATGAGCGGCCTCGGAAAGGGGATCACGGCCGCCAGCACGGGCCGCCTGCTGGCCAACGCGGGCTTCGACGTGACCGCCGTCAAGATCGACCCGTACCTCAACGTGGACGCGGGGACGATGAACCCCTACCAGCACGGGGAGGTGTACGTCCTGAAGGACGGGGCCGAGGTCGACCTCGACCTGGGGAACTACGAGCGCTTCCTCGACGCGGACATGACCGCGGAGAACAACGTCACGACCGGCAAGGTCTACCAGAACGTCATCGAGCGCGAGCGCGCCGGGGACTACCTCGGCAAGACCGTTCAGATCATCCCCCACATCACCGACGACATCAAGAAGCGCGTCCGGGAGGTCGCCGAGGGCCACGACGTCTGCATCGTCGAGGTCGGGGGCACCGTCGGCGACATCGAGAGTATGCCCTTCCTCGAGGCGCTCCGGCAGTTCGCCCACGAGGAGGACGAAGATGACCTCATCTTCATGCACGTCACCCTCGTGCCGTACTCGAAGAACGGCGAGCAGAAGACGAAGCCGACCCAGCACTCCGTGAAGGAACTGCGCTCCATCGGCCTCCAGCCAGATGTCCTCGTCGGCCGTTGTGAGGACCGGCTCGAGGAGGGCACCCGCGAGAAGATCGCCCTCTTCTGTGACGTCCCCACGAACGCGGTGTTCTCGAACCCGGACGTCGACGACATCTACCACGTCCCGCTCGTCGTCGAGGAGGAAGGGCTGGACGAGTTCCTCATGAGCGAACTGGACCTGACGGTTCGCGCGCTTCCGCCGGCCCGCCGGCACAACGACTGGCGGGACCTGGTCACCCGGCCCACCGACGGGGAGGTCGACGTCGCGCTCGTCGGCAAGTACGGGCTCGAGGACGCCTACATCTCCATCCACGAGTCCCTGAAGCACGCGGGCCTCGAGTGCGGCGTGGAGGTGAACACCACCTGGATCCACGCCGAGGACGTCGCCGACGGGACGGACGAGGCCTTACACGAGGTCGGCGGGGTCGTCGTCCCCGGTGGCTTCGGGGCGCGGGGCGCCCTCGGCAAGATCGAGGCCATCCGGTTCGCCCGCGAGCGGGACGTGCCGTTCCTCGGGCTCTGTCTCGGGTTCCAAATGGCGGTCGTCGAGTACGCCCGGAACGTCCTCGACCTCGATGGGGCCCACTCCGCCGAGATCGCCCCGGACACGCCCCACCCGGTGATCGACCTCCTGCCCGAGCAGGCCGACGTCGACGAGATGGGCGGGACGATGCGCCTCGGCGCCCACGAGACCGACATCGAGCCGGGCACGATGGCCCACGAGCTCTACGCGGCCGACGTCTGCACGGAGCGCCACCGACACCGCTACGAGGTCAACCCCGAGTACATTGACCGGTTGGAGGACGCCGGCCTCCGCTTCTCGGGCCGGGCCGGCCCACGGATGGAGATCTTGGAGCTCCCTGGCCACCCCTACTTCCTCGGCACCCAGTTCCACCCCGAGTTCCGGTCGCGGCCCGGCCGCGCGAGCCCCCCCTTCGTTGGCTTCCTCTCGGCCGTCCTCTCGGGGATGGCGTCCGAGGACGTCGGCGAGGTGGAGGCCTGATGGTCGACGTCGACGACTTCATCCCGGAGAAGGTCGACGAGATCGCCGACGCCATCGGCGACGCCCACGCGGTCATCGCTCTCTCGGGAGGCGTCGACTCCTCGACGGCCGCCGCGCTGGCCTACGAGGCCATCGGGGACCAGCTCACACCCGTCTACGTCGACACCGGGCTGATGCGCAAGGGCGAGACCGCGGAGATCCGCGAGACGTTCGGCTACATGGACTCCCTCCGGATCGTCGAGGCCGAGGACCGCTTCCTCGACGTCCTCGCCGGCGTCGTCGACCCGGAGGAGAAGCGGCTCGCCATCGGCGAGCAGTTCATCCGCGAGTTCGAGACCGTCGCCCGGGAGGTCGGCGCCGACTACCTCGTCCAGGGCACGATCTACCCCGACCGAATCGAGTCCGAGGGGACCATCAAGTCCCACCACAACGTCGGCGGCCTCCCCGAACGGGTGGACTTCGAGGGCATCGTCGAGCCCATGCGCGACCTCTACAAGGACGAGGTCCGGGAAGTCGCGCGGGCGCTCGACCTTGAGGAGGTCATCTCGGAGCGGATGCCCTTCCCCGGCCCCGGCCTCGCCGTGCGCGTCCTCGGCGAAGTCACCGAAGAGAAGCTCGAGGTCGCCCGTGAGGCGACGGCCGTCGTCGAGGCGGAACTCGACGAGTACGACCCATGGCAGGCTTTCGCCGCGGTCGTCGGCAAGGCCACGGGGGTGAAGGGCGACAACCGGGTGCACGGCTGGATCGTCGTGGTCCGTTCCGTCGAGTCCCGGGACGGCATGACCGCCCGCGCCCAGGAGATCGACTGGGAGACCCTCCAGCGCATCCAGAGCCGGATCACCGGTACGCTGGATAACGTCTCTCGCGTCGCCTACGACGTCACGCACAAGCCGCCGGCGACGATCGAGTACGAGTGACTGACGATCGAGCCTTACGCCGGTCTGAGCGCGCCGACGACCACGAACGTCTCCCGGCGCTCCTCGGCCCGGTCGATCCGGAAGCCGGTCTCGAGTAAGTCAGCCTGGACCTCGGCGAGGTCGAGATACTCCTCTTCCACCGGAATCTCCCGGTCGCCCGCGCCGGTGCCCGACCAGTCGACGATGACGAGGCGGCCGCCCGGACGGAGCACGCGGGCAACTTCGGGCAGGGCCGGCGCGAAGTCGTGGTGGTACGAGCGCATCGAGACGGCGCCATCGAGCGCGTCGTCCGGGAGGGGGAGGTGTTGGAAGTCGGCGAGCAGGGGAGTGACGTTCGTCGGGACGCCCTTCTGTCGGTAGAACTCGTGCATGCCCTGTCTGACGTCGACCGCGAAAACGTGGCCGGCGACCGGGGCGAGCTCGCTCGTGTACCGCCCCGTGCCGCTGCCGAGGTCGGCGACCCGCCAGGCCGGGCCGGCGTCGAGGTAGGCGCGGAGCTCCTCGCCAGAACAGTAGCGGAACGCCGTGGCCGCGTCGTCGATCTTCTCCATCCGATCCGGCTCGAACGGCTCGACTGGCATCGGTTCGCTCCTCGGCGCCCGGGTGGTTAAACCGCCCGGGTCCGCTCGTGCGGCCCGAACGAGCGAGTTATGGGCGACCGCGCCCCAGGATCGGAGCATGAAGGCTATTCTCGTCGGCACCGACCACGACCTCGAAGCCGCACTCGACGGCCAGGGCGTCGAGACGGTCGCCATCGACGGTGCGGCGACCCGGGACAGCCTGTTGGCGGCGGGTGTCGAGTCGGCCGACGTCCTGATCGTCACCGACGTCGGCGAGTCGACGGCCATCCCGATCGCCAGGGAGGCCAACCCGGACGTCCGCATCGTGGTCTACTCGCCGGAGTCGATGCCCGAGTTCGTCCGCGGTCAGGTCGACCTCGCGGTCGCCCCCGGCGTGCTCGAGCCGGACGTGGTGGCCGAGGAGCTCGCCGGCGCCGGGGCCTGATGTCGGCTGTCGACGGTGGCCCTTTTGCGCGCTCCGCCCGAACGGTGCCCATGACGATGGATCAACTCCCCGACCTCCAACCCGACCCCGAGGAGGTCCAATCGGCCGAGGTCGCCCTCACCGACGATGTGCTCGTCAAGGTGTTCGCACTGGGCCCTGGCGCGTCGCTATCTCCACATGAGCACCCGGATTCGACGAACGTCTTCCACGTCGTGGCCGGGGCGCCGACCGTCATCCGCGACGACGAGGAGGAGACAGTGGCCGCTCCCGGCGTGGTCGTCAACCAACGGGGCGCGGTACACGGCCTCCGGAACGACGCCGACGCAGTCGCGGCCGTCACGGCCACGTTCGCGCCACCGCCGGGCTAGGTCAGGCCGACGCGACGATCTCGTAGACCCCGCCAGTACTGTCGCCGCGTCCCAGCGCGTAGAGTCGGTCCTCGGCGTCGCGCCCGAACGAGAGCAGCTGGCCGAGCTTCGACTGATCCGCCGCGCCGATGGGGGCCGTCCACGTCGGCCAGAGCCCGTCGCCCTCGACACGGTCGGCGACGAAGAAGCGCCCGGAGACCGCCAGGTCGCCGAAGAGGTACCGCCCGGCGAGGCCCGGGATTTCGCCCCCACGATAGACGTACCCACCGATGACCGAGACGCCCGAGACCGGGGCGTCGCCGTGGGGGTACTCGATGATCGGGCCCGTGAACGGCTCGCTGTCGGGGGTGTCCACGGGACAGGTCTCCCCACCGAAGCAGTGGGTGCCCTCCCAGACGTTCCAGCCGTAGTTCCCGCCGTGCTCGACGATGTCCACCTCCTCGTAGGAGCGCTGCCCGACGTCGCCGACGTAGAGGTCCTCGCCGTCGAAGGAGAATCGCCAGGGGTTCCGGAGGCCCCACGCGTAGTGCTCCTCCAGCCCTTCCTCGCCGACGAGTGGGTTGTCCTCCGGGATGCCGTAGGCGCGGTCCGCCCCCGTCGTGTCGACGTCGATGCGAAGCATCGAGCCCAGCAGGTTGTCGACGACGTCCTGGCCGTTGCCCCCCTCGACGTGCCCTCGCCCAACGTCGTTCGCGGCGCCGCCGTCACCGACCCCCACGTAGAGGTAGCTGTCGGGACCGAAGGCGATCGACCCCGCGTTGTGGTTCCCCTGGGGCTGGGGGATCTCGAGGACGGTTCGTTCGGTAGCCGGGTCGGCGGTCCGTCCGTCCTCCGCCGCTTCGAACTCGGCGAGGACGAACGTGTGGTGGAACGCGTCGGGGGTGTCGGCCCGCCGTGGCGCGCTGTAGCGGACGTAGAACCGCCGGTTCTCCTCGAACTCGGGGTGGAGGGCGAGGCCGAGAAGCCCTTCCTCGCCGTGGCGGGTCTCGATCTGATCTCCGATGTCCAGGAACGGCTCGTGGCCGTCGGCCGTGAGCACGTGGACGGTCCCGGTCTGGTCCGCCACGTAGCGCCTGTCGAGGCCGGGTGCGTGGGCGAAGTCCACCGGCGCGTCGAACCCCGTCGCGACCGTGCGAAGGCCGAGCGGCTCCAGTCCATTCCCCGGTGTGTGGGTTGGCGCACTCCCGTCTCCCCCATCGCCGCCATCTGCCGTACACCCGGCCAGGACGACCGCGCCGGTGACGCCCGCGGCCCGGAGGAACTGCCGTCGAGATCCGATCCGGTCCGTCATCGGTGGCGGTTGGACCTCCGTGGCGGTAACGGTTGTCGTTCCGATCACCCGCGGAGCGGCACGCGGGGTCGTTACCGCTCGGCGGCGGTGCCGACGCCCGGGATCGAGACCGTTTCGCCGACCCGCTCCATCACGTTCGTCGCCGTGATCACCAACCCGAGATACAGGATACCGGCGATGACGAACAGCGCCGTGTAGCGGTAGTTCTGGGACGCGATCCGGCCGGCGGCCTGGAAGAGTTCTGGCACCGTGATGAACGCCGCGAGGGAGGAGTACTTGATGAGGTAGACGAGCTCGTTCGTCCAGCCCGGGATGGCATAGCGGAGGGCCTGGGGGAGGACGACGAAGCGGATGCCCTCGACCTGGTCGAGGCCGACGGCACGCGCCGCCTGGAGCTGTCGCGTGTCCACGCTCTCGATGGCCCCCCGGATGTACTCGGCCTGGTAGGCGGCGCTGTTCAGCGTGAAGCCGACGACGGCGACGAAGACGGCCTGCCCCGGGAGGAAGCCCGCCCCGACCCACGGGAGCTCCCGGAAGAAGGTCGGCAGCCACGGCAGGCCGTAGTAGAGCACGAAGAGCTGGGCCAGAAGGGGGGTCCCCCGGAGGAGCTCGACGTACGCCAGCGATACAACGGCCCACACCCGGCCGTACACCCGCGCTGCCGCCAGGGGTACCGCGATGACGAACCCGATGGCGATGCTCACCACCGTGAGAATGACGGTCAGCCACATCGCGTTCACGAGCCGGGGGAGGAACTCGACGGCGAAGGCCAGCCCGACGAGGGCGTCGTTCACGACGGGAATCGCGTCCGGGACGCCCGCCTCGAGCCCGGTGAAGACGGCTGCCTGGAGGAACGGCTCGCCGGGCGGGACGAGCACGCCCCCGAGCCAGTCGTTGAGCCACCGGAGCAGCACCCAGCCCCAGAAGGCGAGGCCGACGGCCCACTTTGCGAGCGTGATCCGGTTCCGGCCCCGCCACGGGGCCCCGGCCGACCCCTCGGCGGGTGCGGCGGCGGTGGCGCTCTCAGCCATGGTCCCCGTGGAGGGTCGTGAGCCGCTCGAGGAACTGCTTGGTGCGTTCGTGCTCCGGGTGGTCGAACATCTGCTCCGGGGGCCCGTGCTCGACGATGGTGCCCCCCTCGAGGAACATGATGTCCGTGGCGACCTGCCGGGCGAAACCCATCTCGTGGGTCACACAGAGCATCGTCATCCCGCCCTCGGCGAGGTCCCGCATGACGCCCAGCACTTCGCCGATGAGCTCGGGGTCGAGGGCGGACGTCGGCTCGTCGAACAGCATCAGCTTCGGGTCCATCGCCAGCGCCCGGGCGATCCCGACCCGCTGCTTCTGGCCCCCCGAGAGCTCGGCCGGGTAGGAGTCCGCCTGGTCGGCGAGACCGACCTGCTCGAGCTCCCGCATCGCCCGCGTCTCCGCGTCCGCCTTCGACTGCCCGAGGACCCGCCGGAGCCCGAGGGTGACGTTCTCCACCGCGGTGAGGTGGGCGAAGAGGTTGAAGTCCTGGAACACCATCCCGACCTGCTGCCGGAGCTCGTTGACGTCCATCTCGCTCGTCGGGGTGCCGTCCAGGTACACCTCGCCCTCCTCGAACTCCGCGAGGCGGTTGATGCACCGCAGCAGCGTCGACTTCCCCGACCCGGAGGATCCGACGAGCACCTGCACGTCCTGGGTGTCCATCTCGAAGGAGACGCCGCGCAGCACCTGCTCGTCACCGAAGCGCTTGTGGATGTTCTCGGCGCGGAGCAACGGGACGTCGCTCACTGCCCCTCACTCCCCGGGACCGAGACGGCGTCGGCCAGCGCCTCCAGCGACTGGTTCGCCGTGACGGTCAGGACGAAGTACACCGCACTGACGAAGAGGATGAGCTCGAAGATGGCCGTGGTGTGCCCGACGCTCTGGAAGAGGTCGTAGCTCTTCGTCAGCAGCTCGGCGAGGCCGATGGCGAAGGCGATGGAGGTGTCCTTCAGCACGATCGTGACCTCGTTCTGGAAGCCGGGGACGCTCCGCCGGAGCGCCTGAGGGAGCACGACGTGCCGGATCGACTGGAGTTGGGAGAGCCCGACCGAACGGGCGGCCTCCATCTGCCCCACCCCGACGCTCTGGATCGCTCCGCGGAAGATCTGGGTCTGGTACGCGGCGCTCCGGAAGCCGAGGGCCACGGTCGCCGCGACGAACGCCGGGGAGATGCCGAAGGCGAAGAAGGCGAGCGTGATGATCACCACGATGGGCGTGCCACGGAGGACGATCCCCGCGTTCCGGACCGCGGCACCGAGCCACCGAACCGGGGCCCGCTCCGATCGAGGGGCGTACACCTCGACGACCCCTGCCGGCAGGCCCGCGGCGAACCCGACGAGGAGGCTCGCGACGGTGAGCTCGATCGTGACGACCAACCCCTCGCCCAGGTAGCAGGCGTTCGCTAGGACGTACTGCCAGTCCGCGGAGAGTGCCTCCGGCACCGGGACTGGACAGGCCACCTGGTCACCCGCTGTCGCCGCCGAACCACTCGTTTCGGATCTCCGCGTACTGCCCGGAGTCCTGCACCGCAGCGAGCCCCGCGTTCAGGGCCTCCTGGAGGTCGGACTCGCCCTCGCGGATGCCGAACCCGTAGCGTTCGCCCGTCTCGACGGTGAAGGCGACCGAGACCGGCCGCTGGTCCGCGAACGTGTTCGCGACCGGCACGTCGAGCACCACGGCGTCGATGTTGCCGTTCTGGAGGTCCTCGACGGCGAAGACGTAGCTGTCGTAGGAGTTGTAGTTCGACTCCGATAGGGTGCCGTCGTCGATGAGCCCCTGGACGATCCCCTCGCCGGTCGTCCCGGACTGCGACCCGACCATGTGACCCGAGAGGTCCTCGAGCTGGCCCGGCGAGAAGTCGCCGTCCTCCCGAACGAGGACCGCCTGGTCCGCGTTGTAGTACGGGTCGGTGAAGTCGATGGTCTGGTCGCGCTGGTCCGTGATGGTCATCGCCGCCGCGACGACGTCGATGTTGTTCGACGTGAGCGCCGGGATGAGCGAGTCGAAGTCGAACGTCTGCCACTCGCCGAGCTGGTAGCCATCCGCCGCCTCGACGACGGCCGAGAGCAGGTCGATGTCGAAGCCGACCAGCTCGCCGCCCTCGTTCATCTCGAACGGCGGGAAGCCGGGCGCCGTGCCCGGCGTGATGGTCGTCGGCTCCGGCGTGGCCGTCGCCGTCGGTTCGGGTGTCTCCGTCGGCTCGCCGCCGTCGCCATCGCCGTCGTCTCCGTCACTGCCGTCGCCACCGTCTCCGCCGGTGCAGCCGGCGAGGACGAGCGGGACCGCGCTCCCGCCGATCGTCTTCAGGTAGGTTCTCCGTTGCATGGTACCGGACGATGGCCCCGAAATCACTTAAACGCGGCCCTTGCGGGCCGGTGGAGTCCGGAATCATGCCACCGTTCCGGGACGACTGTCCAGTTCCCGATGGGGTCGTTCGACGCCCGGTCGGCTTCGCTTCGGTGTCACTCGGAATCGGTCGGGCGCGACGCGAGCCGAGCGAGCACCGGGATCTCCTCGATCCGCTCCTCGGAGAGGCCGCCCCAGTCGATCCCGCTCGGCTTCACCCCGGCGGTCGTCCGGATCGTCCGCTCCGGCGTGAGGACGAGGTCCATCGGCACGTCGTGCGGGTCGACCTCGACCGGCTCGTCGACCACCTGGATCTCGTGCACCGTCGTCGCCGTCGTCGTGTCGTCGTCGACGAGTCCGATCTCGCGCAGGAGCGCGAACTCGAGATCGCTGTACCCCTCGCCCTTGCCGACGCGGGCACCGGTCTCGGTCACGGCGACGCTGCCCGAGACGACGAGGTCGATCGCGGGGAGGGCTTCGGGCCCCACGCGCTCGGCGTAGTCGTCGGCCGAGGAGATCGTCGCAGCGGCGTCCGTGTCGTCGATGCGCGCCGGATCGAGTTCGAGGAAACATCGCTCGTCGCGCAGCCGCGGAACGGCCATGTAGGCCGTCTTCTCCACACGAAGTGCCCGGCGACGGACGGGCAGCTGTGGCGCGTCGGGGTTCGCCTTGACCGCGTCGGCGGCGGCCCACTCGGGCGTGTCCGCGAGCCGCTCGGCGGCCGCCTCGGCGCCCGCGAAATTAGGAATCCTGCCGTGTGGCGGAAATGGAAACCGGGCCACGCCGCGCTCCTCCAACTCGTCCCACATCCGCTCGCGGAGGGCCTGTTTGTCCACGTCCGCCCACTTCACGCGGCTGCCTAATAGCGGTTGGGCGCACCGAGTCGTCCGACGGCAGGCTCATGGCCCACCAAGTCCTCCTGCTGCGCGTGAACACGCGCCAGCGGTTCCTCCTTGCCATCGGGCTGGTCGCCCTCTCGGCGCTGGTCAGCGTCCTCGCGGCGCCCGCACTCCCCGAGCGGATGATCTCCCACTGGAACATCGCGGGCCAGCCGGACGCGACGATGGCGACGCCGGTTGCGCTCGTGCTCTTCCCTGCCCTCTCCGCCGCCCTCGTCGGGTTGTTCTGGCTGCTCCCCCGGATCGACCCGCTCGGCGAGAACGTCGTGGCGTTTCGACCGGCCTACGACTGGTTCCTCGTCGTGCTGACGGCGTACCTGCTCGCGTTGCACGTCGGCGTCATCGCCTTCAACCTCGGCTTCCGCTTCGACTTCACGGCCTTCGTCCTTGCCGGCGTGGCGGTCCTCTTCTACGCCGTGGGGGAGCTGCTCAGCCACGCGCGTCGGAACTGGTTCGTCGGCATCCGGACGCCCTGGACGCTCTCGAGCGAGGCGGTCTGGGACCGGACCCACGCGCTCGGCGGTCGCCTGTTCAAGGTGACGGCCCTCCTCACGCTCGTCGGCCTCATCTTCGGCGAGTACGCCGTGTACTTCCTCCTGGTGCCTGCGCTGCTCACGGCGGCTGCGACCGTCATCTACTCCTTTGTACTCTACCGGCGGCTCGATGGGGATCCGGGCACGGAGCTCACTGACTGCCCCCGCCACTGACGGTGCTCACTCAACGGGGTCGTCCCGATGGGCCAGCCCCGCCAGGTGGCCGGCTTCGGGCAGGACGATCTCTTCGACGCCGAGCCGGACCGCGTTCTCGCTCCCGGGGAGACAGAACACCGGCACACCGTCGGCGATTCCACCCATCGCGCGGGTGGCCACCACCCGCGACCCGATCTCCGCCTCTGAGCGACGTCGGAAGAGCTCGCCGAAGCCGGGGAGCGTCTTCTCGAAGAGCGGTTCGACGGCCTCGATCGTGACGTCGTCCGGCGTGACGCCCGTGCCGCCGGTCGTGACGACTACGTCGACGTCTCGGCGCCGCGCGACGGCGCTCACCACGTCCTGGACCCGGTCGTAGTCGTCCGGGACGAGTTCCCGCGTCGTGATCGCGTGGCCCTCGGCCTCGAAGGCGGCGCCGATGACGTCGCCGGCCGGGTCGTCCTCGAGCGAGCGGGTCGAGGAGATGGTGATGACCCCGACACCGAGCGTGTCCAGGTCGTGGGCGTGGTGGTCGTGGTTGGCCTCCTCGTCGGACGGCGCGTCTGGGTGCGCCTCGGTGGGTGGCTCCTCCCCCGACGCCTCCTCGAGCGGCTCGTCGTCCTCGCCGATCCGCTCCGTCGAGTCACCGATCCCACGGCGCGTGTCCCGCTCGTGGAAGTCGACCATAGCCGAACGAGGGCCCGGGGGTGCCTAAAGGTCGTGGCCGCGACGGAACGGCCGATAGCCATACAGTTTTGTTCCCGGGCGGGCGACGGTCGAAACATGCAGGCGGTCCTCTTCCGCGAACACGGCGATCGATCGGTGATCGACTACGGCGACGTCCCGGACCCGGACCCCGGCGACGACGAGGTGCTGATCGACGTCAAGGCCGGGGCGCTGAACTACATCGATATCTGGGCGCGTAGCGGCCTCCCTGGCCTCGACCTCGAGATGCCCCACATCCCGGGGGGCGACGGCGCAGGCGAGGTCCTGGATGTCGGCGAGGACGTCACCCGATTCGAACCGGGTGACCGGGTCGCACTCACTGCGGGCGTCTGGTGTGGCGACTGTGAGTTCTGCCGACACGGCGAGGAGTCGATGTGCGTACGCTTCCACATCATCGGCGAGCACACACCGGGGATCCATTCGGAGCTCGCCGCGATGCCCGAGGACAACCTCGTCCACGTGCCGGAGGGCGTCGACTGGGAGACCGCAGCCGCCGCACCCTTGGTGTTCCAGACCGCCTGGCGTATGCTGATCGACCGCGCCGAGCTCCGCGAGGGCGAGACGGTGCTGGTGCTCGGTGCGTCCGGCGGCGTCGGCCACGCGGCCGTCCAGATTGCCGAGCACGCGGGGGCCCGGGTGTTGGCCACGGCGAGCACAGAGGAGAAGCGGGAGTACGCTAGGGATATCGGCGCCGACGAGACCATCGACTACACGTCGGTCGACTTCGCCAACGAGGTCAGGGAGCTTACGGACGGCCGCGGCGTCGACGTCGTGGTCGACCACGTCGGCGGCGAGACGTGGGATTCGTCGCTGAAGAGCCTGCGGAAGGGCGGCCGACTCGTCACCTGTGGGGCCACAGCCGGCTTCTCTCCCGAGACGAACCTCCGGCGCGTCTTCTGGAACCAGCTCGAGATGATCGGCTCGACGATGGCCACGCCCGGACAAGTCGACGACGTCCTCTCGCTCGTGTGGGACGGCACGCTCGAACCACGGGTCCGCGACGTCCTCCCGATGAGCGAGACCGCCCGCGCCCAGGAGATGATCGAGGAGCGCGAGGGCTTCGGCAAGGTCGTCGTGGTGCCCGACAGCGAGCTGTGAGCGTCAGGACGGCGCGCGCCTCCGGGAGGGCAGGGTGACGGGAGCGGGGGAGAGCACCACGCCGGAGGCAGGCGATTTCGGGCGACGGGGCTGGCTCCTTCTCGTCGCCGTCGTCGTCGCCTTCGTCGTCGTGCCGATCGTGATCTACCTCCGACCGCCCAGCCTCCCGTTCTTTGCGGCCTACCTCGTGCTCCCCCTCGTCCCGGCGGTGGTGCTCGCTCTGCTGGCGCTGTGGGCGGCGGCCGATCGATAGCGCCAGACGGTCGGGAGGCCGGCCTACTCGAGATCGCGGCGCATCGCGATCTCGAACCAGGGACAGAGCCGAAGCTGGCGGTAATAGCGCGGGTGTTCGTGGAGGTCCTCGTAGTCGACCCAGAGCAGCCCGCCGATCTCCGCCGGGTCCGGGTCGAGGTCGACGTCGGTGATGGTCGCTTGCAGGACGGCACAGACCTCCCACTCGAGTCCCTGGTTCTCGTAGTAGCGCTTGTACTCGAACCGGTCGGTGAGCTGGAGGTCCCGGTACTGCTCCGGTTCGAGGCCGAGCTCCTCCGTCAGGCGTTGGGCGGTGGCGTCCTCCTGGGACTGGCCGGGGCGGGGGTGGGATGCGACGGTGCCGTCCCAGCACGTGTCCCAGAGGCGCTTCTCGGGGCTGCGCTGGGCGAGGAGGATGTGGCCGCGTTCGTCGAATAGCAGGCAGGTGAACGCCCGATGACGGATGCCCTCGCCGGTGTGGGCATCCAGGCGGTTGACCACGCCCTCCTTCTGGTCGTCCGCGTCGACGGCGACGACCTCTTGCCGGGCGTTGTCGTGGGACAGCTCGGTACTCGCCCGGTCCTCCGTAGCCATGGCGAGCCGTTGGAGCACCCGGTTGATACACCCTTCGGAGCGCCGTGGCCTCACCACCAGGTGATCCGGACGAGGAAGACCAGGGCGATGAGCTCGAAGCCACAGAGGAGGCCAATGCCGGCCTGGACCTCCGTGCCGGCGTTCACGAACCACCCGACGAACGCCGGGTGGAGCACGTAGAGGTAGAGCCAGAGGAGGTTCTCGACGAAGAGGAAGACGGCGAAGACGAGCAGGCCAAGCGTGTGAGTCGCCCCGTGGCGCCGGTAGCCCCGGAGCCACACCCACCCGAGTGCGGCCAGCAGGACCGCGTTAGCGGTCGCCGCGATCCGGACCAGGTCCAGCGCTAGGCCCATCGTCCACCTCCTTTGATTCTCCACCCTATGTGTGTTGTCCAAACTTCGTCCATGATTAGGTCCCCGCCTCCTCGACCTCGTGCAGGATCTCCTCGACGGTGTCCCAGTGCGCCTCCACCTGGTCGCTCAGCAGGTAGACGGCCCCGTAGTCGTCTCCCGACCGGGTGACGACGTTGTTGTCCATCATGACGTCGAGGTGGTGGCGGACGGTCGTGTAGTCGAGTTCGAGCACGTCGGCGAGCTGGTTGGCGTTTCGGGGGCGCTCGGCGATGGCCCTGAGCAGGCGGACGCGGGAGGGCCCGCCACGCGAACTCGCGAGCAGGTACCAGAGCACCCCCTCCATCGCCCGCCCGTTCACGGAGGGGGCACCTAAAGACACGCCCCAGCTAGTTACCCCCCTCTCGCCACGTGGCCGATGCGAAGCGGTTTTGCTCGCGAGCGGTCAGGGACCAGCATGAACGGTAGCGGCGCGATGACCCTCGCCTTCGAGCTCTCGGCCCTCAAGGCGCTGGCCGACCCCGGCGATGTGTTCACCGAGGCCCGCGAGTGGAGCGAGTACGTCGGCGTGGTCTCGGGCGAACCCACCTACGTCGTCACGAACTTCACCCGGAAGCGCCGGATCAGACAGGACTTCTTCTCGGGGCCGAAGGGGAAGGCCGAGTCCTTAGAGAGCGTCAAGCGCCAGTTCGACACCGACCGCCACGTCTTCATCGGCACCACCGACGAGGATGCCGACCTCGCCGAGGAACACGGCTGGGAGTACCTCTCCGTCGAGGCGGCCGCCGAGGCCGCCGGCTGGACACTCGCCGCGAACGAGGAGACGGAGACGGCCGCGCCGGCTGAGGACCAGCGCGAGGACTGGCCCTGACCGATCAGATGACCTGGCTGCCGGGTGCGTCGCGCCGCACGAGGAGGTAGATGATCACGCCGAGGAGACCGGGGACGAGCCCGGCCGGGAACAGGAGCGCGACGACCACGCCCCACTGCCACGCCCACGCGCTCCGGCGCTTCCTCGCGTCCCGATAGACCCAGTAGCCAACGAGCGCGCCGGGGACCAGCAGGACGAGCAGGATGATCAGCAGCTCCGGCCCGCCAGGGAGCCCCATCTGCAGTGGCACGAGCATGGCTGGGGTCGCGGGGCCCCAGACCGTAAACGCTCCGTCTTCTCGCCCCGAGACGCGAGCCTTTTACGCCGACGACGCCACGCCACGGACATGGCCGAGCCGCGCGTGCCGGGCAGCCGCGAGCCGGTGTCCCTCCCGTGTGGTGAGCGGATCGAGGTCCGGGACATCGACATGGGCATGCGCGAGCTCACCTGTGACTGCGGGGCGACTCACGCCGTCGTGACGGACGTCCACCCGCCCGAGCGCTTCCTCCCCCAGTTCATGATGGACGTCCTCCGCGAGGTCGTCGACGTCACCGACGAGTTCGGCGAGTTCGGCACGCCCCACCTCATGGCCTCGGTCCGCGAGGAGTACCCCGAGACCGTCACGGTCGCCGACGCGAGCGAGGACGGGGCCGTCGGCTACGCGCTCCTCTGGGTGACCGAGTTCGACGCCCGCCGGCTCCACGAAGTGGTGGTCGAGCTCGCCGTCGAGCTCATGGAACACGCCATGAGCCACAGCGGCGACGACGACGCGATGGCGGCCTTCGAGGAGGAGATGCTCTCCTTCGACGTCGCCTCCTTCGTCGACCAGTACCGCGCCGAGCGTGACCTCTCGGCCGACGACGTGCCCGGATACGAGCGCGGGTAACCGCCCCACCGGTACCTAGAAGGCCGACCGCCGACACCGACGACCAATGGCGAGGCGATCGGTGCTCTTCACTCCGGGCGACCGGCCCGAGATGCTCCGGAAGGCCCCCGGAACGGGTGCGGACGTCGTCGTCTTCGACCTCGAAGACGGGGTGGCGCCGGCACGGAAGGCCGAGGCGCGCTCGGCGATTCGCGAGGTGCTCACCGATCCCACCTTCGACCCCGACTGCGAGGTCTGTCTCCGCGTCAATCCGGTGGGACTCGCTGCCGCCGAGGACGTCGGTGCCGTGGCCGGACCGGCCCTCCGACTCGACGCCGTGATGCTGCCGAAACCGACGTCGGCCGACGACGTCGCTCAGCTGGGGCGCCTCCTCGCCGAACACGACCTCGCGGTCCCGGTGTTCGCGCTGATCGAGTCCGCGGCCGGATTGCTCGCCGCCCAGGAGCTGGCGGCCGCGGAGCCGACGGCCGCGCTCGCCTTCGGTGCCGAGGACTACACGGCGGACGTCGGCGCCACCCGCACCCACGAGGGGACCGAGGTCCTCTATGCCAAGCAGCACGTGGTCGCGGCCGCCGCGGCCGCGGGCGTCGACGCCATCGACACGATCCATGCCGACATCGAGGACGTCGAGGGCCTCGGCGAGGCGACCCGTCGGGCGGTCGGCCTTGGCTTCGACGGGAAGATGTGCATCCACCCCCGCCAGGTCGGCCCCGTCACCGAGGCCTTCACCCCCGAGCCGGCCGAGGTCGAGTGGGCCCGGAAGGTCCTGGCGGCCGAGCGCGAGGCGTCGGCCGAGGAGCGCGGGGTCTTCACCGTGGACGGGGAGATGATCGATGCACCGCTCGTGGCGCGGGCCGAGCAGATCGCCGAACGGGCCGGCCTCGATATCGGAGAGTAATGGCAGGCGTCACCGCGCGCGTTCGATCTCATCGAGCGCGTCGGGATTCTCGATACTGGAGAGGTCGCCGAGGTCCTCGCCGACGTGCGTGGCCTCGATGGCGCGGCGGATGATCTTCCCGGACTGGGTCTTCGGGAACTCAGAGACGAAGCGCACCTCGCGTGGTCGGAAGGGCTTGCCGAGTTCGGCGCCGACGACGTCGCGGATCTCCCCCCGGAGGTCGTCGCTCTCCTCGACGCCGGCTTCGAGCACGACGTAGAGGACGACGGCGGTGCCGGTGGTGTCGTCGGGGACGCCGACGGCGGCGGCTTGGTTGACAGCGTCGTGCTCCATGGCGGCGCCCTCGACCTCGGCGGGGCCGACCTTGCGGCCGGCGACGTTGAGTGCGTCGTCGGCGCGGCCATGCAGGAACCAGAACCCGTCCTCGTCGACCTGGGCCCAGTCGCCGTGGTCCCAGAGATCGGGCCAGGTGGACCAGTACTCTTCGAGGTAGCGCTCGTCGCCCCGCCAGAGTGACTTGGTCGTGGAGGGGCAGGAGTCGCGGGCGACGAGGAAGCCCTCCTCGTGATCGTCCTTGATCGAGTTGCCTGCCTCGTCCACGATGTCGATGGCCATCCCGAGACCAGGGCCGCCGAGGGTGCAGGGCTTCAACGGTTGGATAGGCATGGGCATCAGGAAGCAGCCCATGATCTCGGTGCCGCCGGAGATGTTGATGACGGGGGTCCTCCCGCCTCCGACTTCTTCGAAGAACCAGCGCCAGGATTCCGGGTCCCAGGGTTCGCCGGTGGAGCCCAGGAGCCGGAGCGAGGAGAGGTCGTGGTCCTCGACCCAGTCGTCGCCGTGTTTCCGGAGGGCCCTGATGGCGGTTGGAGAGATGCCGAACTGGGTGAGCCCGTGTCGGTCGATCATCTCCCAGTAGCGGTCGGGCTGGGGGTGGTCCGGGGCGCCTTCGTACATGAAGACGGTGCCGCCGAAGGCGTGGTTGCCGATGAGGGTCCAGGGGCCCATCATCCAGCCGATGTCGGAGACCCAGAAGAAGCGGTCAGACGGCTTCACGTCGAAGCCGAAGTGGAGTTCCTTGGCGGCTTGGACCAGGGCGCCGGCGTGGGTGTGGACGATGCCTTTGGGCTTGCCCGTCGTCCCGGAGGAGTACAGGAGCATGGACTCCTGGTCCGAGGGAAGCGATTTCGTGTCGTAGTCGTCGTCCTGCATACCGACGGCGTCGGTCCACCACTCGTCGCGGTCGTCGACCCAGGGAAGATCGTGGTCGCCGTGTTCGTGTCTGCTCCCGAGTCGGTCGAAGACGATGGTGTGCTCGACGTGACCGGCTTCGTCGATGGCGTCGTCCGCCGCCCGCTTGAGCCGGACCTCGCTGCCGCGCCGCAGGAAGCCGTCGCCGGTGAACAGTATCGACGGTTCGGCGTCTTCGAGACGGGTCGCGACGGCGTCCACGCCGAAGCCGGAGAAGATGGGGACGGCGATGGCGCCGGCGGCGAAGCAGCCGTACATGATCGAGATGACCTCCGGGACCATCGGCATGTAGAGGCCGACGGTATCGCCTGTGTCGACGCCGCGAGCCTCGAGGGCGTTGGCGACCTGGTTGGTCTGCCGGGCGAGCTCATGGAAGGTGAGCTCGCGGACGTCGCCGTCCTCGCCCTCCCAGATGCAGGCGACCTTGTTGCGGCGCTCGTTCTCGGGGTCGGCGTGGCGGCCGACGACGTTGTGGGCGATGTTGAGTTCGCCGCCGGGGTACCAGTCGGAGAACTGCGGCCCCTCGCTGTCGTCTCGGACGGCGTCGTAGGGCGTGAAGAACTCGAGGTCGAGGTAGTCGACGAGCTCGTCCCAGAACCAGTCCACGCCCGAGGTTGGCTCGTCGGGGACCTCGGTGGTGGTTCGCTCGATGAGCTCGTCGTAGTCGTCGATGCCGTGTGCCTGCATGAACCGCCAGACGTTGGTCGACTCGACGAATTCGTCGCTTGGCTCGTAGACGACTTCGTCGGTCGAGACGGTGGGGTCCGGGGGCATAGCGCGCTCGTGTGGGAGGCTTCCACACCTCGGGGCATTATCCTGACGGTGGCGCCGACCCCTACGCCTCGCGCTTCAGCGACAGCGCAGTGCGGTCGAAGGAGCACACGAGCGGCTCAGCCGGGTCGTTGACCTTGAACACCTCGACGTGCATCGTCACGACCCCCCGCTCGCCGTCGCTCGTCTCGTGCTTCTCGGTGACCGTGGACTGGACCCTAATCGTGTCGCCGTGGAAGACGGGTTCGGGGTGCTCCACGTCGTCATAGGAGAGGTTCGCGACGATGGTGCCGTCGGTGGTGTCGGGGATGGTCAGGCCCACCGCGAGGCTCATCGTGTAGAGGCCGTTCACCAGCCGTTCGCCGAACTCGGTCTCCGCGGCGAAGTCGGCGTCTAAGTGCAGCGGCTGCTGGTTCATCGTGAGGTCACAGAAGCGCTGGTTGTCGGATTCGCTGATGGTCCGGCGCTTCTCGTGTTCGATGGTCTCGCCCACCTCGAAGTCCTCGAAGTACTTGCCGGTCATGTCGTGGGCCTCGACGGCGGGGGAAATAGGCTCGTGGGTGTGCGCCCAGCCGCGCCCATCGCTGGTGTGGCCCGCGCTTTGATGGGTCGCGCGCACGATGGATGGCCATGCCGCGAACCCTTTCCGAGGAGGCCGAGGAGCTGCTCACCAGCGAGCCGCTCGTCGGGCACCTCGCCACGTGCCACGACGGGAACCCGCACGTCGCGCCGCTCTGGTACAACGTCCACCAGCACGTCATCGAGATCACGACGACCGGCCAGAAGCTCGAGAACCTGCGGTCGAACCCGCGGGTGGCGCTCTCGGTCCAGAAGGCCGTCGACGGCGACCCGGAGTGGGGCGTCACCGTCCAGGGGACGGCGACCGTGCTCGACGACGAGGCCACCGCTGCAGCCCGGCGACGCGTCAACCGGCGCTACGGCGTTCGCGAAGGGGCTTGGTCGGAGAACGTCGGCGTCCGCATCGACGTCGGCTCGGACACGGTCACCTGGCAGTAACTCTCCCGATTCGGGGCGGCCGCGACGATCCCCCGATCAGAGGACCGTCCCGTGCTTCTTCTGGGGCCGCTCCTTCTCGACCGTCTCGTAGAACGCGAACCGCTCGACGAGCTGGTCGCGGAGGTCGCCCGGCGGGACGATCTCGTCGATGACGACCTCGCTCGCCATCCGGTGGACGTCGATGTCCTCGCGGTATTCCTCGCGTAGCTCGGCTTCCTTCTCCGCTCGCTCCGCCTCGTCCTCGATGTCGGCGAGGCGGTTGGCGTAGACGGCGTTGATGGCGGCTTCGGGGCCCATGATCGCGATCTCCCCGCTGGGCAGGGCCAGGGTCGACTCGGGGTCATAAGCCGGACCCGACATGGCGTAGATGCCGGCGCCGTAGGCCTTCCTGAGGACGACGCACTGCTTCGGCACCGTCGCCATCGACGTGGCGTAGATCATCTTCTTGCCCTGCTCTAAGATGCCCTCCTTCTCGACCTGGGAGCCGGCCATGAAGCCGGGCGTGTCACAGAGGTAGAGCAGCGGGATCCCGTAGGCGTCACAGGTCCAGACGAACCCGGCGGCCTTCGACGCCGATTCCGGGAAGATGGCGCCCGCCCGATGGGCCGGCTGGTTCGCGACGATGCCGACCGGCCGACCGTCGATCCGGGCGAACGCCGTAACGATCTCCTGGCCGTACTCGGGCCGGAGCTCGAGGACCGAGTCGGCGTCGACCACGCGGTCGATCACGTCGCCGACGTCGTAGGCCTTATTCGGGGCCTCGGGCACGACGGCGTCGATGCCGGCCGGCGACTGCGCCGGTGCTCGACCGGCTGTCTTCGGCGGATCGGCCTCGCAGTTGTCCGGGAGGTAGCCCATCAATTGGGCGACCAGCGCCCGGGCGTGTTCTTCGTCTTCGGCGATGAGGTCGGCGCTCCCGGAGTGTCGGGCGTGGACGTCGGCACCGCCGAGGTCCTGCATGTCGATCTCCTCGCCGGTGACCATCTCGACCATCCGGGGGCTGGCGATGGCCATCGCGCTGGTTCCGCGGACCATGACGGTGAAGTCGGCGAAGACGGGGGTGTAGGCCGCGCCGGCGATGCAGGGACCATAAAGCACGCAGATCTGGGGCACCCGTCCGGAGAGCCGCGAGTGGTTGAAGTAGTACTTCCCGATGCCCTCCCGGTTGGCGAAGAAGCCGGTCTGCTGGTCGATGCGCCCGCCGGAGGAGTCCATCAGGTAGAGCACCGGCTTGCCGGTCTTCAGCGCCCGCTCCTGCATGCGGAGGAACTTCTCGACGCCCTTCTCGGCCATGCTCCCCGCCTTCACGGTGAAGTCGTTGGCCATCACGTGGACGTCCCGGCCCTCGAAGGCGGCCGCGCCGGTGAGCAGGCCGTCGGCCGGCAAGCGGTCATCGGCGTCGAACTCGGCGAAGGTGCCGTCCTCGAAGCGGAGGCCTTCCTCGCCGAACCAGAGCTCGAGCCGGTCGCGGACGAAGAGCTTCCCTTGGGCCTCCTGGCGCTCGCGGTACTTCTCGGGCCCGCCGCGGTGGATCTCGCCGATCTCCTCGCGGATGCGGTCCTCGCGGTCGGTCGGGCCGAGGTCGTCGGTCGCGTCGTCGTCGTTGGTTTCCGACGCGTCGGCCCCGGCCGTCGCCACGGGTTCGCCCCCGGCGGCCGTGTAGAGCTCGACGGCTTCGTCTAAGTGCTCGGATAGCGCCTCCGCGATGGCGGCCGCCTCCTCGGGGTTCGTCGACGCGTCGATGGTCACGCGCATGTCAGTACGACCTCGGGAAGCCGATCTCGCGGGCGATGTGGTTGTACGCCATTTGCTGGGTTACCGGGGCCAAGCGGGTGAGATTGATCTCGCGCCACCACCGTTCGACGTCGTACTCCGTGGCGTAGCCCCACCCACCGAACGCCTGCATCGCGTGCTTGACCGTCTCGATGCCGGCGTCCACTGCCGTCGCCTTGGCGACGTTCGTCTCGTAGGCGCAGTCCTCGCCGCGGTCGAACAGCCACTCGGCCTTCTTGCGCATCAGCCGCGCCGTCTCCATCCGGGCGTACGCTTCCGTGAGGGGGAACGAGACCGCCTGGTGGGTACCGATGGGTGCGCCGAACACCTCGCGGTCGTTGGCGTACTCGATCGCCGACCGGGCAGCGAGCTCACCGATGCCGGTCGCGGCGGCGGCGAAGCCGACCCGCTCGGGGTTCAGCATGTCGACGAGCACCCACCAGCCGTCGCCCTCCTGCCCGAGGAGGTTCTCCTCGGGAACGCGGACGTCCTCGATGACGACCTCACAGGAGTTCGAGTAGTTGATGGCGTGCTTCGGGATGGGCGACGTCTCGATGCCCGGGTCGGCCATGTCGACGACGAAGAGGCTGATTCCGTCGGTGCCGCGCTCGACCTCGTCGCGGGGCGTGGTCCGTGTCACGAGGATCATGTTGTCCGCGATGTCGGAGAACGTGATCCACGCCTTCCGGCCGTTGAGGACGTACTCGTTACCGTCGTGCTCGGCCCTCGTCGCCACGTTCAGTGTGTTGGTGCCGGCCTCCGGCTCGGTGATGGCGATGGAGAAGTTCCGGTCGCCGGCGGCGATGTCCGGGAGGTAGCGCCCCTGCTGGTCGTCGGCCCCGTGCTCCCGGATGCCCAGGGCGGCCATGCCCGCGGTGAGGACGAGGTACCACGTGCCGGCCATCCCACACCCCTCGGCACAGAGCGTCTCCATGGCGACGCCCATCTCGGCTAGGCCCATCCCGGCGCCGCCGTACTCTTCGGGCACGAGCAGCCCGTGGAAGTCCGCCTCGGCGAGCTCGTCCCAGAAATCGGCCGCGAAGGCGCCCTCGGCCTCCTTCTCCCGCCAGTAGGCCGGGCCGTATTCGGCCGCGATGGACTCCGCCGTCGAGCGGACGAGCGCTTGCTCTGCGGTCGGCTCGAAGCTCATGGGCCCCCGTCGGCGCGTCGGGCCGGGGCGGACCATCGCCGGCCTGGCCCCGAGCGATTCCACGTCATGTTCCGGGAGAGTGCCGCCACGGTCAAAACCGTATGGGGGTCGCCCGACCGGCGGCCAGGGGGTGGGCGGATGGCCGATTCCAGCGGGCCGGTGCCGCCGCTCTGGACCGGCCGCCCTCACCACCTTTCGCCGGGCTTAATACGCACTCACGACTCCCACCGAACGACACACATGAGCGACGACCGGACCATCCTCCTGATCGGGAGCGGCCCCATCCAGATCGGCCAGGCAGCGGAGTTCGACTACTCCGGCGCGCAGGCCTGCCGAGCCCTCCAGGAGGAGGGCGTCCGAGTCGTCCTCGTCAACTCCAACCCGGCGACCATCATGACCGACCCGGAGATGGCCGATAAGGTGTACGTCGAGCCGATCACCACCGAGGCCATCGCCGAGATCGTCCGGAAGGAGCGCCCCGACGGCGTCATCGCGGGCCTCGGTGGCCAGACCGGCCTCAACGTCACGGCCGAACTCGCCGAGGAGGGCGTCCTCGAGGAGTACGACGTGGACGTGATGGGGACCCCGCTGGACACCATCTACGCCACGGAGGACCGCGACCTCTTCCGCCAGCGGATGGAGAGCATCGGCGAGCCGGTGCCGGCCTCGACGACCATCTCACTCGCCGAGGGGACCTCGGTGCCCGAACTCGACCACGAGGACCTCCGGGAGCACGTCGAGGCGGCCGTCGACGAGGTCGGCGGCCTCCCCGTCATCATGCGGACGACCTACACGCTCGGCGGGGCCGGCTCCGGCGTCATCGGCGAGATGGAGGAGCTCATCGAGCGGACCCGCCAGGGCCTCCGGCTCTCCCGGAACGACGAGGTGATGATCACCGAGTCCATCGACGGCTGGATCGAACTCGAGTACGAGGTGATGCGGGACGCCGACGACTCCTGCATCATCATCTGCAACATGGAGAACCTCGACCCGATGGGCATTCACACGGGCGAGTCCACGGTCGTCACCCCGAGCCAGGTGATCCCGGACGAGGCCCACCAGGAGATGCGCGACTCCGCCCTGAAGGTCATCCGGGAGCTCGGCATCGAGGGCGGCTGCAACATCCAGCACGCCTGGCGGGACGACGGTACGCCCTCCGGCGAGTACCGCGTCGTCGAGGTGAACCCGCGCGTCTCGCGTTCCTCCGCGCTGGCCTCGAAGGCGACCGGGTACCCGATCGCTCGCGTCACGGCGAAGGTCGCCATGGGCAAGCGGCTCCACGAGATCGAGAACGAGATCACCGGGGAGACGACGGCCGCCTTCGAGCCGGCGATCGACTACGTCGTCACCAAGATTCCACGCTGGCCGAAGGACAAGTTCCCGGAGGTCGACTTCACCCTCGGCACGGCGATGAAGTCGACCGGCGAGGCGATGTCCATCGGCCGGACCTTCGAGGAGAGCCTGCTGAAGGCCCTGCGCTCGACGGAGTACGAGTCCGCCGTCGACTGGGACGACGTCGACGACGAGGAGCTCGAGACCGACTACCTCGTCCGGCCGACCCCGGATCGGCCCTACGCGATGTTCGAGGCGTTCGAGCGCGGCTACGACACCGCCGACGTCTCGGACCTGACGGGTATCCACGAGTGGTACGTCGAGCGGTACGGCCGCATCGCCGAGGCGGCTGCCGCGGCCGCGGATGGCGACTTCGCCCCCGCCGCCGGTACCGGCTTCACGAACCAGGAGATCGCGTCGATGGCCCGCCGCGACGACGCCCGCGCCGACGGGGGCGACCAGGCCGACACCGGCGGCCGCGGCCCGGCCGACCACCGGAGCGGCATCTGGCCTCGCCAGCCCGGGACCGGTGTGCCCGTCGACGACGTCGAGGCCTCAGTCCCGGCCCGCACCTACAAGCAGGTCGACACCTGCGCGGGCGAGTTCGCGGCGACGACGCCGTACTACTACTCCGCGCGCGAGCCCGGGACGGGCTCCGACCGGAACGAGGTCCAGGCCGACCTCGACGCCGAATCGGTGGTCATCGTCGGCGCCGGGCCCATCCGCATCGGCCAGGGGGTGGAGTTCGACTACTGCACCGTCCACGCCGTCCGGGCACTCCGGGAGGCGGGCGTCGACGTCCACGTGGTCAACAACAATCCCGAGACGGTCTCGACGGACTACGACACCTCCGATGGCCTCTTCTTCGAACCGGTGACGGCCGAGGAGATCGCCGACGTCATCGAAGCAACGGGCGCCGACGGCGTGATGGTCCAGTTCGGCGGCCAGACCTCCGTCAACGTCGGCCGGCCACTCGAGGCCGAGATCCGGCGTCGCGGGCTCGACTGCGAGCTGATGGGGACTTCCGTCGACGCGATGGACCTCGCCGAGAACCGGGACCGGTTCAACGCGATGATGGACGAGATCGGCGTCGCCCAACCCGAGGGTGGGAGCGCCTACAGCGAGGTGGAGGCGCTCGAGCTGGCCCACGAGATCGGCTATCCGGTCCTCGTCCGGCCCTCGTACGTCCTCGGCGGCCGCGCGATGGACGTCGTCTACGACGACGAGGACCTGAAGTCCTACATCGAGGAGGCGGTCAGGGTGAGCCCGGACCAGCCCATCCTCGTCGACGAGTTCCTCGAGGACGCGGTCGAGGTCGACGTCGACGCGGTCGCCGACGGCGAGGACGTCCTCATCGGGGGCATCATGGAGCACGTGGAGTCGGCCGGCGTCCACTCAGGCGACTCGGCCTGCGTCATCCCGCCCGAGTCCCTCGGCCGGGAGGTCAACCGCCGCATCCGCGAGGTCACCGAGGACATCGCGCGGGCGCTCGACACCGTCGGGCTGCTCAACGTCCAGCTGGCCGTCAAGGACGAGGAGGTGTACGTCCTCGAGGCGAACCCACGCTCCTCCCGGACGGTCCCCTTCGTCTCCAAGGCCACCGGCGTGCCGATCGCGAAGCTCGCGGCGAAGGTGATGCTCGGGACGAGCCTCGAGGAGCTTGCCGTCCACGAGCAGGTCCCGGTCCACCCCTCCGTGAAGGAGGTCGTGCTGCCCTTCGACCGTCTGCCGGGCTCTGACCCCCGTCTCGGCCCGGAGATGAAGTCCACCGGCGAGGTCATGGGCACCGCGGCGACCTTCGGCCGCGCGTACGACAAGGCGCAGACGGCGACGGGCAAGGGCATCCCGCGCTCCGGAACGGCCGTGATCGACCTCTCCGACGACGAGTTTCCCGACCCCGACACCGAGGCGGGCCGCGAGCTGATCGAGGGTTTCTCGGCGTTCTTCGAGATCGCCGAGTTCGACGACGAGGCCGCCTTCGAGGACGCGATCAAGACCGGCCAGATCGACCTCATCGTCTCTCGGGCTCGGGAGCCACTCACGGTGGCCGTCGAGGAGGTCGTCACCTACTTCTCGACCTACCCGAGCGCGCGGGCGGCCCTGGCCGCGCTCCACGCCAAGGACGAACCCCTCGACGTCCAGGCGCTCTCTGACCGCGCAAAGCGCGACGAGTTCTGGGGCCAGCCCAAACGGGCGCCGTAGCCGTCGGATTCATCCCGCGGCCCCACGAGCGAGGCGCATGGGCGACGCCCGAGCGCAGGTCCGAGAGGCCTTCCCCGCCGTCGACGACATCCAGGACGACGGCCTCCGCGAAGGCGTGCTGCAGGCTTGGGTGACCGCGATGGCCGAGAACGGGATCGAGGACCTCGCAGCGCTCCCGTGGCTCCCGCCCGAGCAGGCCCGGTTGGACCTGCCCGACGAGCGCCTCGTCCCGCACGTCAACGGGGTCGTCGACGGCGCGCTGGCCGAAGCCGAGGTACTCCTCGCCCACCGCGACGACGTCGACCTATCGCTCGATTTGTTGCTGGCTGGCGCGCTCGTCCACGACGTCAGCAAGTGCTACGAGTTCGACGGCGAGGAGGAAACCGACGTCGGCCGCCTCCTCGGCCACCCACACTTCGGGGTCCACGTCGCCGCCGCCGCGGGGCTCCCGGTCGAGGTCCAACACGTCGTCCTGGCCCACTCCCATCGGACGGCGGTCGAGCCCACGACGCTCGAGGCCGAGATCGTCGCGGCGGTCGATCGGGTTGCTGCGCGGGCTATCCGGATGCAGTCCGACGCCTACGAGGGATGACACTGACGGGGAGGTAGTCCTCCAGACTCTACGAGAGCGATCAGACCCGCTCGATCCGATAGTAGTCGGTGAACTTGACGAGGTCGCAGCTCTCCGCGGTCGACTCGAAGACCGAGTCGGCCGTCACCGTCCCGGACGGGTCGGCGACCTCGGGCAGCCGCTCTTTGGCCGGAGCGGCCAGTTCGTCGTAGTGGCACACCTCGGCCCCCTCCGGTACGTCCTCGGTGGGGGCGATGCGGAACGTCGGTGGCATGCTAGCCTATCACATATATCGACTGGGCGTCCTTCAATCTATTGGTGTCGGAATGGGCGTTCGTCTACTGAACGTTCGAGCCACTCTCTAGAACCAACCAGTCGTCCAACTCTACTGTGATGTCTGCCGCTCGCGAGGCGCGGGGTCGAGCGCGCGGGCACCAGGGGTCAGTCGGCCGTCACCGCGGCCGCCGTCCGGGCCATCTCCAACACGTCGTCGAAGAAGGGCAGCGAGTCGTGGGGCCCCGGGTGGGCCTCCGGGTGGTACTGGCGCGTGAGGATCGCCAGCTCTGCCGACTCCAGGCCCTCGGCCGTGTCGTCATTGACGTTGACCTGCGTGACCTCGAGGTCGCCAGTGTCGGCCACGGTGTAGCCGTGGTTCTGGGTCGTCATCACGACCTGATCCGTCCGGAGGTCCCGAACCGGCTGATTGACTCCACGGTGGCCGAACTCCATCTTCTCCGTCGAGCCGCCCAGGGCGTTCGCGACGACCTGCTGGCCGAGGCATATCCCGGCGATGGGGAGCTCGCCGGCAAGCTCGGCTACCAGCGCTTCGGCGGCCTCGAAGTTCTCCGGGTCACCCGGGCCGTTCGAGATGAACAGGAGGTCGGGATCGAGGTCGTGGACCTCCTCGACTGTCACGTCGTAGGGGAGGACGGTGAGGTCCGCGTCGCGCTGCCGGAGGGAGTCGACGATGGAGCCCTTCGCGCCGCAGTCGATCAGCGCGATGGACGGCCCGTCGCCCGGGTAGGCGACCGGCTCGTCGACGCTGACCTGGGCCCCAATGTCGAGGTGGTCGCTCATGTGCGGGCAGGCGTCGAGCTCGGCCCTGGCCGCCTCCGGGGTGGCGTCGGACCCCGCGGAGATGCCACACTTCATCGCCCCGAGGTCGCGGACGTCGAGGACGAGGTCGCGCGTGTCGATGGTGTCGACCGCCGGCACGCCCTCCTCTTCGAGCCACGAGACCACGTCCTCGGTCAGCTCCCGGGCGACGACCGCGCTCGGGTGGACGCGGTCGGACTCGAATCGCTCGTCTCGGACGCCGTAGTTGCCGATCAGGGGGTACGCGAACGTCAGGACCTGCTCCTCGTAGGAGGGGTCCGTGAGGCTCTCCTCGTAGCCGGTGTAGGCCGTGGTGAACACCAGCTCACCGTTCGTGCGGCCCGGGACGCGCGAGCGGGCCTCGACGACCCGCCCGGTCTCCAGGGCGAGGTAGGCGTCCGACATCATCCGACGCGACGGCAGGACCGTCTATAAGCGTTCCTTTACGGGACGTGTGATGGACGCTACTCGACCTGCACGGACGTCCTCCAGTGGCCTACTGGGCGGGCGCTTCGAGCTCGTCTAGATCCACCGACTCCGCCAGCAGGACCTCCTTCTCGTCGGCGACCTCCCGCTCCTCCCGGATGAGGGTCTTATACGCCGACTGCGGGGCGAGGTCGCCGATCAGGACGCCACCGATCAGCTTGCCGTCCTTGAACGTGAGCCGCCGCCACTCGGTGTCGGAGTACTTGCGCTCGCACTCGTCGTCGCCGAGGGTGGGGTGACCGAAGGAGAGGAAGGGGAAGTCGAAGTGGGTGATCGAATAGGAGGGCACCCATCGAAACGTCGCGGCCTCGGGTCCCTCCACCATGTTCTCGCCCGCGACGGTCCCTTGCTGTTTCGCGCTCCCCCAGGAGCCGTTCTGGTTCTGCTGGTCGATGATCACGTCGTGGAACTTCGTGATGTCCCCCGCCGCGTAGATGTCCCCGACGGTCGTCCGCATGTGTTCGTCAACGACGATGCCGTCGTCCGTCTCGATGCCGGTGCCCCGGAGAAACTCGGTGTTGAAGTTGAGGCCGATGGCGATCCCGACGAAGTCACACTCGTGGGCGTCGCCGTTCGAGTCGACGGCCGCTGTCACGTGGCCATCGTCGTCGACCTCGAAGCGGTCGACGCCCGACTCGAGGACGGGGGTGACACCTTGGCCGCGCATCGCCTCGTGGATGATCTCGGCGCCCTCTTCCGAGAGGCCGTAGCGCCACCAGGCGTTCCCGCGCATCAGGTAGTCCGCTTCGATGCCTTGGGCCCCACAGACGGCCGCGAAGTCGATGCCGAGCAGGCCGGCCCCGATGACGACGCCACGGTCTGACTGTTCGGCGTGTTCGGCGATGTGGCGGGCGTCCTCGAAGGTCCAGAAGTGGTGGATGCCCTCGGCGTCGCTGTGCTCGACCGGCAGCTGCGTCGGCGTCCCGCCAGTCGCGACGAGCAGCGAGTCGTACCCGAGCGTCTCACCATCGTGGGTGGTGACCTCGTTGGCGTCCGCGTCGACGTCGGTGACGAGCGTGTCCAATCGGAGGTCGATGTCGCGCTCGTCGTACCAGCCCTCGTCGTGGATCGCCAAGGGCGCCTCCGGCAGCTTCCCCTTCGCAAACTCCTTGATGAGGATGCGATTGTAGAGGGCCTCCCCCTCCTCGGTGACGACGGTGATCTCGGCGTCCGGGGCGCGCTCCCTGACCGTCTCGGCTGCCGAGCTGCCGGCCACGCCGTCACCGATAATCACGTACGACTCGCCCATGTTGGATTTCCTTTGCCTGGGGGGTTAATGTGGATTGCTATTCGGCAGACACGTTGACAGGGACTGGCTCGCATCGGTTTGGACCGAGATTCGCTGTGCCAGTCCCGTCTGCGCGACCGAGCGTCCCCTACACCTTTCCTCGGCGAACTCCAAGGAGCGGTCGTGAAGCTCCGCCAGACGGTACGCCACTGGGCCGCAAAGCGAGCCCTCACGACCCCCGTCGTCCGCGACGTCGTCCGTGAGCGCCTCGTCGACCTCCACACCCGGGTCTTCCTCGAGCGGGCAGACCCCGACCACGCCGAGGAGCGCCGCGACCACCTCGACGCCCTCTTCGACGCCACGACGGACGCCTATCTCGCGGCGCTCGAAGCGGGCTACACGGAAGCGGGGGCCCGCGAGATCACCCACATCCAGGCGAACCTCGACTTCGCCCGTCACGGGTGGACGGAGATGATGGAATTCCCGGTCGAGGAGATCGAGACCCACCTCGAGCGCTACGCCGACTTCTTCTCCGCCCACGACATCACCGCCGCGGATCCACTGGGTGCGTTCGCCGACGGCGAACTCCCGGCCGCACCCGATACGCCTGGGCGACTCGCCGACCCGGAGCACCCGCACGCCGAGCCCGGCTACGCGGACGAGGCGTACGTGGAGCGCGACGGCGAGGTGGTCGTCGCCGACGACGCCGAGCCAGCGGACGTCGACCTGGCCGACGCCCCCGGGGTCGATGGGGACGCACGGACGCCCTAATCGGCACCATGGCGGCCCATAACGTATAAGCCATCGACACGGTATTGGCTACCACATGGCAATCGGCCGGTTCCGCGACGACCCCGAGGCGATGGACGCGTCCGAGCGCGAGGTCGCCGCGGCGCAGTACCCGGAGGGCGCCCTCGTGGTCGGGATGGGCCTCGGCATGGCCGTCCCGATGGCGCTGGCCCCCTCGCTGGTGGTACTCGGGCCCATCGCCGGCGGTATCGCCGGCTTCGGTGCCGGGCGGTGGTTCCGGCGTCGACGGCTCCGACAGCTCCGCGCGGACGAGGGTCACGCCGCCGAATGAGCGACGGGTCTGACCTCCTGCCCGAGCGCGTCGGGTTGCTGGCCGTCCTCGCTCTCGTCGTCGGGAACGCCATCTCGGTGCCGATCTACGTCCTCTCCGGGCCGCTCGCGGGGAGCGCCGGCCCGGGCGTCATCCTCGCCGCTGTCCTCGCCGCCATCCCCGCCGGGTTCGTCGTCCTCTACAACGCTTTACTGGGCTCGGCGATGCCCGTCGCCGGCGGCCTCTACGTCTACATCTCTCGGCTAACCTCGCCCTTCTGGGGCTTCCTCGTCCCATTTACGCTCCCGCTCGTCGTGTGGGCCTCGCTGCTCGTGACTGCGACGGGCTTTGCCCACTACACTCGGTACTTCCTCGACCTCCCGGCAACCCTGCTCATCTACCTCCTGCTCGTGTTCGTCGTGGCGATCAACGTCGCCGGCCTCCGCCTCGTCGCCCAGTTCCAGATGGTCTTCGTCGCGGCACTCGTCGTCGCGCTGTTGACGTTCATCGTGCCCGGCGCCACGGCGGTCGACCCGTCGAACTACACGCCACTCTTCCCGGACCTCGGGGCGTTCGGCATCGCCGCCATCGCACTGTTCTACCCGTTCCTCGGCTTCGGCCTTCTCACCGAGCTCGGGGAGGAGATCGACGACCCCGGCCGGACCATCCCGCTGGCCCTCTTCGGCGGCGTCGCCATCGTGACGGTGTTCTACGTGGCGCTCGTCGGCGTCCTCGTCGGGGTCGTCCCGTGGACCGAACTGGGCCAGCCGGCCGACCTGGCCACCGCCGCCGAGCGGTTCCTCCCGCCGTGGGGGGCCTCCTTCGTCGCCGCCGGGGCGCTCTTCGCGGTCATCACGAGCGTCAGCACGGCGATCCTGACCGCATCGCGGACGATCATGCGGGCGGCCCGGGACGGCATCTTCCCCGAGTCCCTGGCTCGGGTCCACCCGCGCTTCGGGACGCCCTACCGGGCGCTGCTCGTCCTCGGTGCGCCGCCGCTGCTCCTCGTCCCGCTCGCCGACGAGCTCATCGGCCTCTCCGTGTTCATCGGGCTGGCCAGCCTCACGGCGTACTTCTTCTGTGCTATCGGGCTCTGGAACCTCCCCCGGGAGTTTCCCGAGCACTACGCGAACGCGACCTTCCGGCTGCGCCGGTATCGGGGGCTCTTACTCGCCGTCCTGGCGGGCGCGCTCGCGACCGGGTCGTTCTGGGTCGTGACGCTCGTGCGCCGGCCCGTGGTGGGCCTCGTACTGATCGGGTGGTTCCTGGTCGGCTACGCCTACTACCGCCACCGGATCCGGCAGGCGGATCGGGCCAGTATGTACCGGACGATGACGCGACTCGACGACCACGAGCGCGCCTTCGCCCAGGCCGACGTCGACAGCGTGACCATGGCCGACGAGTGAGGGCTCAGGGCCGCCGGCCGATTCGGTCGGCACATGCGAAGCCCGCCTCGATGGCCCCGTTCAGGCTACGCTCCGGGTACTGTGCGCGGCTCGCCATCCCCGCGTAGTAGACCCCTTCGGCGACCGGCTCGGAGAGGTCGTACGGGACGACCATGTCCAGGTACCCGCGCTCGTAGATCGGGGCCGTCTTCGGGTTCCGCGCGACCCGCATCCAGTTGATCGCGTCGGCGTCGAACTCGGGAAAGAGGTCTTCGACGCCGGCGAGCCAGTGCGTCCGGACCTCGTCGTCGTCCATTCTCCAGAGCGGCTCGCTGGGGTCCTGCACGTAGCTGGCGACGTAGAGGAGGTGCTCGCCGCCGTAGCGCTCGGGCGGGACGAAGTTCGTGTGCTCGATGAGTGCGCCGAACGGCGCATCGTCGGCGATGTTCAGCCAGTAAGTCCCCGTGAGCTCCGTCGGCATCGAGACGACCCCACAGACGGAGCCCTGGAAGTCGATCTCGCAGGCGTACCCCGTGAGGGTCTCGAGGACGTCGGGCATCGTCGCCACGACGACGGCGTCGACCTCACGGGTTTCCGAAGCACCGTCTGCCTGGACCGTCAGCGACTCGACGGCGCCCCCATCGATCGCGAGGTCGACCACCTCGGTCCCCGTCTCGATGTGCTCTCGACCGACGGCGTCGACGAGCGCCTCGACGAGCCGGTGGAAGCCCCCTTCGACATACCCCAGCACTTCTCCCCGGAGGGGGTCTCGCTCCCCCCGGAACTTGACCCGGCCGAGCAGCCAGGCGGCGGAGACGTCCCCCTTGCGGCTGCCGAACTTCGCATCGAGTAGGGGCTCGAAGAAGCGTTCGTAGACGCCGCGAGTGGTGTGTTCGACGATGAATTCCTCGACCGAGACGTCCTCGAAGGCGTTGAGCTCCTCGTACGTGTCAAAGCGCGGGAGGCCGCCGCGGACGTCCACGCCGAGAACGAGCATGCCGAGCCGGAACGTATCGTAGAGGCTGAGGTGGGGGTAGGCGGCGATCTCCCACGGCGTATCCATCGGGTGGACGACCCCGTCGACGTAGTAGGCGTTCTTCCCGACGCGCCACTCGACGGCGTCGCCGAGCCCGAGCGCGCCGGCCAGCTCGACGATGGTCTCCTCGGAGGCGGAGAGGTGGTGGTAGAAGCGCTCGATCGGGTCACCGGCGGTCTCGTAGCTCGCGGCCAGTCCGCCCACCGTCTCGGCCGACTCGAAGACTGCGACTTCGTGCCCGCGCTCGCGGAGGCGATAGGCGGCGGCCAACCCCGCGAGGCCACCGCCGACGACACCGATCATCGTCCGCCGCTTCGGCGGCGTCCGGAATGGCTCTTATGTTCCGACGACCGCTATCACCTCTCGGTGCGACTTCGCCGACGGCGCGAGGCCGTGACGCTAGCTTTTTCCACCCCCCTCGGGAATGAGGCCCATGGTCGTCGTCCGGGCGCCAGCGACGAGCGCGAACCTGGGTAGCGGCTTCGACGTCTTCGGGGTCGCGCTCTCCCGGCCAGCCGACGTGGTCCGCGTCCAGCGGGCGAACCGGACGACCATCGAGGTCACCGGGGCCGGCAGCCAGTACATCCCGGCCGACCCCAAGAAGAACACAGCGGGCGTGGTCGCCGACGCCCTCGATGCCCCGGCCCACATCGAGATCGACAAGGGTGTCCGTCCATCCTCCGGCCTTGGTTCCTCGGCGGCCAGCGCAGCCGGCGCAGCGGTCGCGCTGAACGCGCTCTACGACCGCGACCTCTCCGACGAGGAACTCGTTCGAGCCGCCGCCGAAGGCGAGGCCGCCGTTTCGGGGGAGGCCCACGCCGACAACGTCGCGCCGGCCATCTTCGGGGGCTTCACGATCGTCACCGACGACGGTGTCACGGCCGTCGACGCCTCCCTCCCGGTCGTCGCCTGCCTGCCCGACATCGTCGTATCCACTCGGGAGGCCCGCCAAGTCATCCCCCAATCGGTCGACCTCGACGACCTCGTGGATACAGTGGGGGCCGCCTCGACCCTCGCCGTCGGGATGTGCCGGGACGACCCCGAGCTGGTGGCCAAGGGGCTCGAGGACGAGGTCGTGACGCCCGCCCGGGCGGCGCTCATCCAGGGCTACGAGCCGGTTCGCGAGGCGGCTCTCGAGGCGGGCGCCACGGGGGTCACGGTGAGCGGGGCCGGGCCCACCATGCTCGCGATCTGCCGCCACGGCCGCCGGCGGGCGGTCGCTTCGGCCATGGTCGACGCCTTCGAGGCGACGGACGTCGAGGCGACGGCGTACCAGACCCACATCGGGCGCGGCGCGGAAGTGTGGCGGTAGCGGGCCAACGGTTATTTTCGCCGGACGCCATCCGCCGGCCGTGGCTTCGCTCGCGGACCCGCTTCAGATCGCCGGCCTCGAGCTCCGGAACCGGCTCTACCGGGCGCCGTTGCTCGAGTGCGCCGGGACCGGCCCCGATGCCGTCGATACCCTGATCCGGGAGCTCGAGCCGGCCGCCGCCTCGGGCGCAGGGTTCATCCACCAGGGGGCGACCATCGTCACCGAGGAGGGTGGCTGTGCGGCGCCGCAGATGACCCGCGTCGCGGACCCCGACTTCGTGAACGGCCTCTCGGCGCTGACCGACCGGATCCACGACCACGGCGCCTCCATCGCCATCCAGCTCGAGCACGGCGGCCTCCGGGCCCGGGAGATCTGGCACCACGGCTTCGAGGGGCCCGGCTACCAGCTCGCCGTCTCGCGACCACCCTGGCCGCTCCGGCTGCTCGACCGTCTGGGGGCGCTCGATCTTCAGTCGCGGATAATGTCGACCGAGGCGGTGTACGAGCTCGCCGCGGCCTTCGGACGATCCGCCGAGATGGCCGTCGACGCCGGGTACGACGCGGTCCACCTCGCGGGCGCGAACATGGGGATAATCCAACAGTTCTGCTCGCCCTTCTTCAACGGACGCGACGACGAGTTCGGCGTCGGGCCCGACGGGTTCTCGGCCCGGTTCCTCGAGGTCGTCCACGACGAGATTCGCGAGCGAGCTGGCGACGTGCCGCTGCTGACGAAGGTCCCCGCCGAGACCGCGGCGCCCCCGTTCGTGCGTTCGCGACTCTCCCTCGAGGACGGCGTCGAGCTCTGCCGGCAACTGGAGCGCATCGGCTTCGACGCGGTCGTGCCGGTCTGCACCTCGACGTTCTGGGACGCGAGCGTGGTGCGGGGCGCCTACCCCGCCCGCTCTTGGTCTGATAGGTCGTTCAGGAACGGGTATCGCGAGACGTTCGGCGGTCGGCTCGGTGCCCGACTCGCCGCCCTCGGCAATCGCGTCGAGTCGTGGGTCTACGACTTCGAGCCGGGCTGGAACGAGGCGTACTGTCGACGCGTCTCCGAGGCGGTCTCCATCCCCGTCCTCATGGAGGGCGGCATCCGCGACCGCAGCCAGATCGATCGGCTGCTGGACGAGGAGGTATGCAACGCGGTGGGGATGGCCCGCCCCTTCTATGCCGAGCCGCGCCTGCCCGCCCGGCTGCTCGCCGGCGCTGGTGCGGCTGCTGTCTGCGAGAGTTGCAACAACTGCGTGGTGCCCCAGGTGACGGGCGCCCGGGGCGTCTGTCGGACGCCGGCCGTGCTGCGGGAGACGGGTCAGCTCGAGCGGGCGGGCGCCTACGACGCAGCGGGTGGCGAGTGACCGTCCTCAGTATCGGTGTTCCAGCACGACCGCCCCGCTCGCGTTTCGAATGATGACGGTGTCCCCGCCGTTGTTCCAGACGGCGCCGTCGGCGCCCCAGTACAGCGTCCCGCCTCCGTCCGACCCGCTTCCAGTGTGGAGGGTCACGGTCGCGTCCGGGTCCAGCGAGACGCCCTCGGGGACCGTGTAGCGGTGACCGTCGTCGTCGCCCACGGTCCACCCGCCGAGGTGGAGCGTCGCCTCGCCCTCGTTGCCGATGGTGACGGATTCGCCGTTCAGGTTGTCGTTGTCGTTCCCATCGGCGTCGGCGTGGACGTCGACGACGGCCAGTGGCGTCCGGTCCACACCGGCCATCGACTCGGGGTCGCGACACCGCCAGAGCCCGCGGCGCGCCGTCTGGGCCGTGGACTCGGCTGTGTAGTACCGCTCCGACCGCGAGAACGTGGAGTCGTATACGCGAGCGTGCCCCCGGTCGAGCAGTCGCTCGTTCACGTCCGTCCCGTTCTGCAGTTCGACGTAGGCTAAGAGCCGACCGTAGTCGCCGCGACGGTCGGCGACGGGATCGGTGACCACTGCTACAGTCGCGTCCGCGACGAGTCGGAACACGAACGCCGTGGCGTTCTGGCCCGCCCCGGCGAGACAGCGTCGACCGGCCTCGGTCTCGGGAACGCCCTCGAACTCGCTGGGCTCGTTTGCGGCGGCCGTCTCGGGGCTATCGACGCCGAGGAGGCGCACGGTATCCGTGCTCCCATCGGCGAATCGGACCTCCAGCGTGTCGCCGTCAACGACCTCGGTGACACTGGCAGTCCGGGCCTCGTCGCCGGGTGTCGACGGCGCGGAGCCGACACCGACACAGCCAGCAGTGAGGAGGAGCAGCGCCAGGAGGATGGGGAGGGGTCGGCGCATCCAGGGGTGGGTGCTGCGTTCGTCTGCATCGGAAAAACCCCTTGTGGCCGGCGGTACCACCGCGACCGGTCGCTGCGTCTCAGACGCCCCGGCCTTGGAGCTGCTCTTCCTCGGGTAGGTCGATGTTCGCCTCGCCGCGCATGCCGCCGCCGATGTCCGAGGCGATCTCGGCGAGGGCTTCGGCGTCGTCCCAGTTGTTGACCGCCTCGACGATGGCCTCGCCCATGGCCACCGGGTCCTCCGCGCCGAAGATGCCCGACCCGACGAAGATGCCGTCGCACTCGTGGTGCATCATCAGCGCCGCGTCGGCCGGCGTCGCGATGCCCCCGGCGGCGAAGTTCACGACCGGAAGCCGGCCCATGTCGGCCGTCTCGTGGACGAGGTGGGCCGGGGCCGAGAGCTCCCGGGCGAACTCCTCGCGCTCCTCGTGGGTCATGCCCTCGAGCTCGCGGATGGCACTCTTGATGGTCCGCTGGTGGTGCACCGCCTGGTTCACGTCGCCCGTGCCGGCCTCGCCCTTCGTGCGGATCATCGCCGCGCCCTCGTCGATGCGGCGGAGCGCTTCACCCAGGTCACGGGCCCCACACACGAACGGCGCGGTGAACTCGCGCTTGTCGATGTGGAAGCGGTCGTCGGCGGGGGTGAGCACCTCTGATTCGTCGACCATGTCGACGCCGATCGCCTCTAAGATCTCCGCCTCCTTCGTGTGGCCGATCCGGGCCTTCCCCATGACCGGGATCGACACCTCGTCGATGATCTCGGCGACCTGGGCGGGATCGGCCATACGGGCGACCCCGCCACGCTTTCTGATGTCGGCCGGGACGGCCTCTAAGGCCATCACGGCGACCGCGCCGGCGTCCTCGGCGATGCGGGCCTGCTCGGGGTTGACGACGTCCATGATGACGCCGCCCTTCTGCATGCGGGCGAAGCCGCGCTTGACGAGCTCCGTGCCACGCCGGAGCTCCTCTAAGTCGGTCTCGGTGGGCATGGCCGGGATGACGGGCGCGACGGGCTAAGGCGTACCGGTTCGCCGGACCTGGGGGCGGTCGGCGCCCACCCCCGCCGGGCTTCCGTCACGGTTTTGCTCCGGACGACCGAGTCCGGTGGTATGTCGGGCCCAGCCGGGTGGCGCGAGCGCCTGATCGGTGAGCGAGGGCTCCCGCCCCGGTCGTCGCTCCCCCGGACCGTCGCCCCGCTCCCCCGCGTTCTGGAGAACCTGGGCCTCAACCTGGCGTGGCTGATCGTCGCCGTCAACCTGGCTGGCACCGCTTTTGGCTTCTGGTACTACCGATTCCAGTTCGCCGGGACGCCCCTCGTCGCCTGGCCGCTCGTTCCGGACAGTCCCGCCGCGACGCTGTTCATCGCGCTCTCGCTCGCCGCCTGGAAGCTCGACGCCGGCCGGTGGGCCGGCGCCGTCCACGCCCTCGCCTTCTTCGGGTGCATCAAGCTGGGCTTCTGGACGCCCTACGTCCAGCTGTTCCTCAACGGCCCCGGGGGCATCGCAGTCTGGCTCTACTGGTTCCTGATCCTCTCCCACCTCGCGATGGTCCTCGAGGCCTTCCTGATCCACCGCTACTTCGACTTCCCCGTGTGGGCCGTCACGCTCGCCGCCGGCTGGTATTGGTTGAACGACGTCGTCGATTACTTCGCGCCGATCGTCGGCGACTACCACCACACTTCGCTACGGGCCGAATTCGTGGGCGGTGCCCTTGACCACACGCTCGTGGCCCATGACCTGGCCGCGGCGGCCGCGGTGACCCTGACGCTGCTGGCGACGGTTCTAGCGCTGTCGACCCGGGTGAAGAAGCTCGAGTCGGCCGGGTCGCAGTGAGTCTAGAGCCGAGCCACGCCGGTGATCCCCCTCGGCCTCAGAGCGTCGCGATACCGAGTTCGACCGCGAAGCCCGCCGCGACGACCGCCCCCGCGAGCGTGGCGAGGAAGTTCACGCTCTGGTTCCCGACCAGCCGCCCCTCGATCGTGGCCCCGAGGATGCTATCGACGGTCATCCCGACGACGCCCCCGAGGACGATGAGGCCCACGCCGACCAGCGAGACGCCGAGGAGCGCCAGTGCCACGAGGGCGACCAACGCCGCCCCCGCGACCCCGGCGAGGGTGCCCTCCACGGTGACGCCGCCGTCCGTCCCCGGGTCGACCGACCTGAACGTGGTGACGATGCGCGGCTTTCCATACAGCACGCCGAGTTCCGAGGAGAGCGTGTCGCTCATCGCCGTCGCCAGGCTGCCGGCGAACGCCAGGACGAACACCGAGGCGCTGGCCGCCAGCTGGGGGCTAGCCGCGTAGCCGACGACGGCGAGGACGGCGACCGTCGCGTTGGCCAGGACGTTCCGGGTGCCTCGGGCGCCCTCATTCCCCTCCGCCACGCCCAGCTCCCGCTTCTCCTCGTACCGGTACTTCGACGCGAGCCCGCCGACGGCGAAGAAGGCGATGAGCGCGACGAACCAGCCCAGCCCGCCTAGGACGATGGTGACGAGGCCCATGAGCACCCCCGTGAGCATGCCGTTCACCGAGGCGGTGCCGAGCAGCCAGGCGAGGTACCCCATGGCCCCGGCGACCGCCAGGGCGACGACGAGGCCGACTGGGTCGACTCGGATGCCGAGGGACGCGAGCACCCACAGGACGAGCGCCGTCGTCGCCATCACGGCCGGGTCGTCCTTGCCGACGAGGCTGCCCCGGAGGACCGCGCCCACGAGGGCCCCGCTGGCGGCGAGGAAGGCGGCCGTCGAGGCGTGGACCGGCACGCCGGCGAGCGCCTCGCCGACCACCTGCCCGGCGAGCGCGGCGAGGGCCCCACCGCCGGCGAAGCCGAGGGCGCGACGGAGCGGCGTGTCCCGGCGGTCACAGACGACCGCTTCGGTGAGGTTGCCGTAGGCCACCAGCAGCACTACGGCGACGAAGACGCTCTCTGGCAGGCCGGTGAGCGAGGTGAGGAGTGCAAGCCCGGTCGCGACCAGGGCGAAGGCCACCAGGGCCCGGAGCTGGCCCTCGACCCGGTCCTCGGGCCTCGCGAACACCTCGAAGACCGGGCCACTGGAGACCAGGCGACCTACGACGGCGATCAGCGCGAAAGGGACGGCCACCGTCGGCCCGACGAGTGGCGTCGAAAGCGCGAGTGTCCCCACGAGCGCGAACGCCAGGGCCCGTCGCACGCTCCGCTGCACGGCACGCCGGTTCCGAGTCGGCGTACTTACCTGTTCCTGAACCCCGCCGGCTTCCGCAGGGCTTAGCACGGCAGCGACCTATTCCGGCCCGTGGGCCTCTACGACCGGTACCTCGCCGTGCGGCTGCGCCGGGGGCACGACGCCCGACCGTCCCACGTCGCGCTCGTGATCACGGAGCGCGACCTCCTCGAGTCAGGCGCCTACGACACCGTCGAGGAGTTCCTCGGGTGGGCGTTCGAGCACGGCGCCGACCAGGTCTCGGTCTACGTGAGCGTGCTCGACGGGGCGGTGGTGCCGACGCTCCGTCGCGAGTTCGAGGCGGTCGATGCCCCTCGCGACCTCGCCGTTCGCGGCCCGGAAGACACCGAACGCGCCGACGCGCCCATCCACGTGAGCATCGGTCTCGGGGGCAAACACGAGTTCGCTGGCGCGGTCCGATCGTTGGCAGAGGGTGTAGCCACGGGGGACGTCTCGCCGGACGACATCGCCGCCGAGGACGTCGAGGAGCGTCTGGTCTTTCCCGCCGAGCCGGACCTCGTCATCAAGACCGGCGCCGAGCGGCTCTCTGACTTCATGATCTGGCAGTCCGTCTACTCCGAGCTCTACTTCACCGACGTCAACTGGCGCGACTTCCGGGAGCGGGACTACCTCCGGGCGCTGCTCGACTACGCGGATCGGAAGCGTCGGTTCGGCCGGTAGGCCGAATCGCGGGCAGCCCCAGCGGTGTCTCCGGTCGCATCGGCCGGGCAACGATTCTCATGGATCGCCGGATTCGCTCACCCCTCGCTGGCATCCTCCACCGCATAGGTCAGGCCCACGAACACGTCGCCATACTGCTGGACGTCGACCAGTCTGAGCGGCGGGGTCGAGATTCGCCGCGGCAGCAGGGGTGCCCCCGCGCCGAGTGTCACGGGCGCGACGGTGAGGATGATTTCGTCGAGCAGCCCCTGGTCGTAGAACTGCCCCACGAGGTCCCCACCGCCGGCGAGCCAGACGTTCTTGCCATCGGCCGCCTCCACCATGTCCGCGTGGACGGGCGCGGCGGCTCCCTCGACGAACCGGACGTCTGCGCCCTCGACGGCCGGCAGCTCGCGACTGCTGAACACCCACGCGGGAACGTCGTACGGCCATCGCTCCGGGTGCTCGAGGAGGCCCTCCTGCTCGAGGATCCACTCGTAGGTCGTCGACCCCATCGCGAGGGCGCCGACCTCGGCGAAGAACGCCGGGTAATGGTCCCCCATGCCTTCGACGTCCTCGAACTGGTCGAGCCAGTCGAGGGCGTGGTCCTCGTCGGCGAGATACCCGTCGATGCTCGTCGCCGTGTAGTACTGGGTCGTCACCGTCTCAACCACCGCCCGATTGGCGTGCTGCGGGCATAACTGCGCGTACCGACGTTGACTCCGGCCGCTCAGTCCGCCGGCTCGGCCTCGGCTTCGATCTCCTCGACGACCTCGCGCTCGCCCTGGGGCAGGAGATCGGCGAGTCGACCGGCGACCGCCCGCGCTTCGTCGAGCTCCAGTCGGGCCACCGCCCGCACCAGCGCGACCGCCCGGTCCGACCGACTGCGGCGCCAGGAAGCCTCCCGGGCCTGGTAGGTGCGGATTGCTCTGAGGAAGTCGATCTTCGAGAACTCCGGCCAGTACGGCGCACAGAAGAACACCGCGGCCTCGTTCCCGTTCGCGTGCCACGGCAGGAAGTTCGAGGTCCGTTCGTCCCCACCCGTGCGGACGATGAGGTCGACGTCGCGGACGGGGCGGTCGTACAGCCGCTCCTCGACGGCAGCGACGTCGATGGCAGCCGGATCGAGCTCGCCCGCGTCGACGGCCCCCGCGACGTCCCGGGCCGCCCCGAGGAGTTCGTTGCGCCCGCCGTAAGCCAGCGCGACGTTCAGCCGGAAGCGGTCGTAGTCGCGGGTCTGGGCCTCCGCGTAGTCGATGGCCTCCCGGACGTGCGTCGGGAGCCGGTCGACCGCGCCGAGCGCCCGAATGCACACCTCGTTCTCGTGGACTTCATCGGAATCGGCGAACTCGTAGAGCTTCTCCCGGAGGAGGTCGAAGAGGTGCTGGCGCTCCTCCCGGGAGCGGTTGAAGTTCTCCGTAGAGAAGGCATACAGCGTGAGCTCCTCCACGCCGAGCTCCTCGCACCACTCGAGGACACGTTCGGTGGTGTCGGCGCCCTCCCGGTGACCATCCGTCGCCGCCCGCCCGTTGGCTCGGGCGTACCGTCGGTTCCCGTCCTGGATGATTGCCACGTGCGTCGGGGCGCCGTCGATCTCCCGGCGAAGCAGTCGCTCGTAGGCCCGGCGGGCGCGGAGCCGGAGCCAGGACAGCATTCACCCGACGGGAGGCCGGGCACCGACAAGGGTCTTTTGGGTGACGCGGCGGCGGTGGTTCCGCGTCGATCGTGCGCTGACGGAACCAGCATTGGTTTCTGCGCCCTCACCCTACTCCGACCCGATGGACGACACCGTCGAGGAAAACCTCCGGCGCCAGACCGAAGCGCTGCTCGAGCCGGGGGACATCGAGCTCGTGGGCGCGATCGTTCAGACGGGCTACGGCCCAGACGACGAGGTGGCGATGCACCGCGCCACGGTCGAGCTCGGCGGCATCATCGCAGACCACGTGGGCGTCGGCGACGACTGGTACGTCCACTCCGGGAACGACGACCCCGAGTTCGCCTCGAGCCAACACCAGGGTCTGACCCTCCCCGCGGACGACTTCGTCTGGGAGTGCCAGCAGCTCCTCGTCGACGGCACCTTCGTGCTGGTCTTCTACTACGAGGCCGGCGTGAACCAGGATGACCTCCTCGAGGCAATCCATTCGGCCGGGTACGCGGCGACCGGCGTAACCGCGGACTGAGACGGTCCTCGGCCAGTCTTTATCCCGCCCGCTCCCCACGGGTGGACCATGGCCGAGCGCCTCGACGACGACCAGATCGAGCGTCGCCTCCCGCGGGACTGGGAACGGGACGGCGACGAGATCGTCCGCGCGTACGCGTTCGACGACTACCTCTCGGGAGTCGCCTTCGCCGCGGAGTGTGGCGAGATCGCCGAGGAGGAGTTCCACCACCCGGAGATCTGCATCCGCTACGGCGAGGTCGAGGTTAGACTGACCAGCCACGAGCAGGGCGGCATCACCGACCGCGACCTCGATCTCGCCGAGTTCTTCGACGACGTCCGCTGAGTCCCGTCACCGTTTTCCGGCCGGGCCAGGAACACCCGGCTAGTGGCCTACACCTTCCAGTACTACGACGTCGTCCTCGGCGGGGTGCTCGCGAGCCTGCTGGCCGGCGTGGCCGTCGGGTGGCTCACGTCGGTCCCGATGGCCGCCTCGGTCCCGGTGTTTGCCGTCGTCGCGGCGGGGATCATCGGCCACGGCCTCTTCGTGAACGGGCCCGTCGAGCGGCCAGCCGACCTCCGGGACGAAGTCGGCCTCCTCGACTGAGTGCGGCCCGGAGCCGGGCTCTCAGGCCCGAGAACCGCGACCGAAGACCTATACCGGTCACGCGCCTACGCCCTCCCGACGATGGCACCGCCCGCCTACGATTTCTGGCTCTTCGACCTCGACGGCACGCTCGTGGACGTCGAGTTCGACTACAAGCGGGCGACGCTCTCCAAAGTGGGCGACGACCTCGACACGACGTTCTCCGACGCGGAGATCCGCCGTATCTGGCACGGCTCGGAGGCCTCCCGGCGGGACCTCCTGGCGGCTAAGGGTCTCACCGAGCGGGGGTTCTGGTCGGCCTTCCACGAGGTCGACGAGACCGACGCCCGGGTCGCCGCTACCTACCTCTACGACGACGCCGCCTTCGTCGGTGAAATCGAGGGGCCGACCGGCCTCGTGACCCACTGCCCGGCGCCGATCACCGGCCCGGTGCTCGAGCACCTCGACATCCGCGACTGGTTCGACACGGTGGTCTGCTGTGACGAGTCGGTTGGCTGGAAGCCGGACCCGACACCGCTCGAGACGGCGATGGCCGGCCTCGACGTGAACGGTGGCACGGGCGTCTACGCCGGCGACGGCCCCCACGACATCGGTGCGGCGTGGAACGCGGGCCTCGACGGCATCCACGTCGACCGCCACGACGCGGCGCTCCGCGGCGAGTACGTCTCCGCGGACCACAGCGTCCGGGCGTTCACCGACCTGCTGAGCCGATCGCCGAGCGTCTAGACGTCCCTGCGCTCACCCGCCATCACCATCGGACCGCCGCACCGTGACGAGACCGTCGCGACCGACGGTCACGAGGAGTGGCGCCGTCACCACCCGGTCCTGGATGGCGTCGTCGACCTCGTCGACGACAGCCTTCATGAGCGCCGGCGCGCCGTACTCGACCGTGACGTCGGCCTCGTCGGCGGCCGCATACACGGCGTCCGGGACGTCGTAGATGTCGGTGCCGGCCCCAATACTGACCCGGACCGGCGCCCGGAGGGCGTCGGCGAACGCGACGGCCTCCCGCGCCTTCTCGACGTTCGACCGGGCGCTGGCCTCGACGTTGGCGACGTTGGCACGAGAGGTACCTAGTTGCCCCGCGATGTCGGCCTGGGAGACGTTCCGCTCCCGAAGGGCGAGCACGGTCGCCTGCCGCGTGGTCAGGACGTTCCGCTCCGCGTCGAAGCCGAGCCGGTCGAGCAGGACGTCGGTATCGATCTCCTCGCTCATGGGGTGGGGCGGTCGACGGGCTGGGGGCTGACCGGCGACCGGGATCGCTACGCGCAGGTACCGCCGGGCCGCTCTAAACGCTTCCGGCGGGGGGCGAGCCGGGCAACGATCTCAGGCCTCCGCACTCGCCTCAGCCGGCGGCCCGCCACCGTGAATGCGCCAGGTGGACGGCCACACCGGCGACGAAGGCCAGTCCCACGTTGGTGAGCAGCCCCAGCATCCCGACGAGGAGCGTGAGCGGGAGGTTCGACGTCTCGAGCCCCGTGCGGCCGAGTTCGAGTGCGACGAGGACGAGCACCACCCCGAGGACTGCCAGCGGGAACGCCGCCAAGAGGCCCACGGCGAACACGGCTGCGAGGAGGTAGAGGACGCCGAGGATGACGTTCGCCCCGGCCGTCCGCGCCCCGAAGGCGTACTTGCCGGCGACGCCGCCGCTCCCGTGGCACATCGGCATCGCGCCGAGGGGGACCGCCAGCAGGTTCATGGCGCCCATACTCGAGGCGAGGGCGTCCGGGGAGACGTCCCGCTCGTAGAGGTCAGACAGGAGCAGCGACGTGGCGACTGCGGCGTTCCCGACGGTCATGGCGAGCTGGCCCGCGGTCGCCCCGAGGACGTCGGTGGTGAGGACGGCCGAGACGGTCGGTAGCGAGACCGTCACTGCCGGGAGCGCCGGTGCCGGGAGCCCAGCCTGGACCGCCGCCCAGCCCATCCCGAGGGCGACGACCACGAGTGCGCCCGCTCGCCGGAACCCGGCGATGGCGACGACCACGACGACGGCGACGGCGGCGAGCGCCATCGACACGCCCTCGAGACCGAGCTGGAGGCCAGTCTCGGCGAGGACGAGCGCGACGGCGAGCTGGATGCCCCGGACCACCGGCACGCCGACCAGGCGCTCGATGCGGTCGAGCGTGCGGGTCCCGCCGGCGACGAGGAGGACCGCACCGGCGAGCAGTCCAGCAGCGGCGAGCTGGCCGGCGGTGAGCGCGCCCGCGATGACCAACGCCGCGAGCGCCTTCATCGGCTCGACGGAGATCGGGGCCCGGTAGTAGAGTCCCCACACGACCTGGAAGACCCCGAAGCCGAGGAGGAGCGTCCCGAGCGAGTAGCCAGAGAGGGTGCCGACGGCGATGACGATCGGCAAGACTGTAACCGAATCTCCAAACGCGCCGGCGAACTCTCCGACAGAGAGCTCGAATCGGTCGTTGGCCCCGTACTCGAAGGAGATGGCCACTGTGGCGGCGTTTCACTCCAGCGGGCATCAAGGTTTTGCGTAACGGTTCTGGGCGACGTGCCGCCGCTACGTGTAACCTAAATCGGTGTCGACAGAGGTCGGGTGTCAGTCCCGGTCGGCCTCACGCTGCAGACGCGTCACCCGGTCGGTCGGAAACCGCACCGTCGTCTCGTCACCCACGGCCGGTGGGTCCGTCGTGTAGGCCTCGACGGCTGTGCCCTCGCGGCCGAGCCGGACCCGATGGCCGACGTCGCCGCGGGTCGCGCGCTCGACCGTCGCCGTCGCGCCGCTCTCGCCGAGCACCACGTGTTCGGGGCGGATGGCGAGGCGCTCGCCCTCGGCCACCGTCCCGTCCGCGACGGCGTCCGCCCACTCGACGGCCGGTACGCAGTTGCTCCCCGTGAAGCCCGCCACGAACGGCGTCGCGGGGTGCTCGAACACGTCGTCGGGGGAGCCCGTCTGGACCACCTGTCCGTCGCGCATCACGGCGATTCGGTCGGCGAGCTCCAGTGCCGTCGTCCGGTTGTGCGTGACGTAGAGGGCGGTCACGTCCGCGATGGTCTCGGCGAGGTCGGTTCGGAGCGTCTCCCGGGTCGGCACGTCGAGAGCCGAGAGCGGCTCATCGAGCAGCAGCGTCGACGGCCGGATAGCGAGCGACCGGGCGAGGGCGACCCGCTGGGCCTCACCCCCCGAGAGCGTCCGCGGCGTCCGCTCGGCGAGGTCGGTGATGCCGAGCTCCGAGAGAAGCGCCTCGGGGTCCCGACCCTCCGGGTGGTAGCGCGTCCCGAAGGCGACGTTCTCTCGGACCGTCATGTGGGGGAAGAGCGCGTAGTTCTGGAAGACGAACCCGAAGTCGCGGTCCTCCGGTGGCCGGTCGGTGACGTCCTCGCCGTCGGCCCGGACGACACCTTCGTGGCCGTGGTAGCCCGCAACCGTCTCCAGGAGGAGCGTCTTCCCGCTGCCGCTTGGTCCGAGCACGACGAGCGTCTCCCCGGTCCCCACCGAGAGACTGACCTCGATCTCGAAGGGCTCGGCGCCGGTGGCCGAGAAGGTCGCGGCGACGTCCACCTCGAGGCTCACGGTCCCACCCGCGCGTCGTCGTACGCGATCGACCTGATCGCCAGGAACACCGCCCCAGAGAGGAGCAGGAGGATGGCCGAGACGGCCCCGGCCTCCGCGAGCCCCTGGGACGTGTAGGTGTTGTAGATGAACACCGGGGCGAGCTGGGAGACCGACTCCTGCCAGGCGACCGGATAGAAGAACCGGACGCTGTACGCGACCACCGCGACGGCGCCGAACTCGCTGACGGAGCGCGCCCAGGCGAGCAGCCCGCCGGTGAGGATCCCGCGAGCAGCGAGCGGGACCTGGACGCGGCGGAAGCTCTCGAACGGGCTCGCCCCGTGGCTCCGCGCGGCGTACTCGAGCCGGTCGTCGATGGCCTCGAAGCCCTCCCGGGCCGCGTTCACGGCGTAGGGCGAGGAGACGAAGGTCAGCGCGAGGACGAGCCCCACGGTCGTCGTCAAGATCGAGAGCTCGGGGAAGAGGCCCCGTCGGCCGAAGCCGAAGAGGATCAGGATCCCGGCGACCGAGTGGGGGACCACGAGGGGGAGGTCCACGAGGCTCTCGACGATCGCCTGGCCGGCGAACCCGCGGGCGAGGAGGAAGGCGAGCGGCACGCCGAAGAGTAGCGCGACGAGGGCGGCCAGTAGCGGGCCGTAGATCGTAAGGTAGAGCATCCGATGGACGTCGGGCGACAGCGCGGCCTCGGCCACGAGGTCTGGCTCGAGCCGGAGGACGAACAGCACCAGCGGCATCCCGAGGGCCAGCAGGAGGACGACCCCGAAGGCCGCGATGCCGAGGCCGAACCAGCCGAGGTCCGAGCGCCAGCCCAGAAACGCCCCCGTGAGGATCGCGACACCGAGGTAGAGCGTCGGCACGCCGGCGAGGTAGCAGGCGCCGAAGGCGATGGCTTGGGCGGTGACGACGGCGAGGACGACCGAGGCCTTGCCGGCCGTCCCGATCGCGACGCCCTGCCGGACGGAGCTCATCGTCCCCTCATGCGCGGTGGCGCCAAGAATAGGTTTTCCATGAGGTCGAGGCAGCGGGTTGTCCCGTTGGCGTGTCAACGGAGGAACTCCGATACCAGTGAGTCGCCGTGAGCGCCACCCGAACGGTGGCCGACGCGCCGTCACCGGTGGCGGGCCGTCACGACGGACCGAGATCGCCTGCCAGAGCCGAGTCGCCGAACGGGTACTGACTTAGGCGCGGAGCCCCAGGAACCGGCAATGAGTGACCACGACCACGCCGGCTTCACGGACCGCATCCGGCTGGGCGAGGCCCGGGAGCGGCTCCGGGAGCACGTGGTCCCCCACGGCCGGACCGAAACGGTCGCGCTGGTCGACGCCGACTCTCGGGTGCTCGCCGAGCCCCTCACCGCTGCCCGGGCCGTACCCCACTACGAACGGGCCGCGATGGACGGCTACGCGGTCCGGGCCGAGGATACCTTCGGCGCGAGCGACCGGTCACCGGCCGTCCTGCGGCGCGGCGACGGCGCCCGACCCGACGTCTCTGTCGCCCGGGGGGAGGCGGTCCAGGTCCACACCGGGAGCGCGCTCCCCGAGGGCGCCGACGCTGTCGTCATGGTCGAGCACACCGAGACCGTCGGGGACGACCTCGAGGTGTTCGACGCTGTGCCCGAGGGGGAGAACGTCGCCCCCGTCGGCGAGGACGTCGAGGCTGGCCAGCCCCTCTTCGAGGCGGGCCACCGGCTCCGCCCCTCGGATCTCGGCCTGGTGAAGTCCACCGGCGTCACCGAGGTCGAGGTCCGTGCGTCGCCCACGGTGGGCGTGATCCCCACGGGCGAGGAGCTCGTCCAATCGGACCCAGCCCCCGGCGAAGTCATCGAGACGAACGGCATGACCGTCGCACAGCTCGTGACGCGCTGGGGTGGCGACCCGACCTACCGGGATGTCGTCACCGACGACGAGGACGCCCTCCGAGACGCGATCGAGCGCGACCTGGATTGTGACCTCGTCGTCACCACGGGTGGCTCCTCCGTGGGCGAGCGCGACCTCCTCCCCGACGTCGTGGCGTCGATGGGCGCGGTCGTCTTCCACGGCGTCGGCCTCCGCCCAGGCCACCCGGTCGCCCTGGGTGTCGTCGGGGAGACGCCCGTGTTGATGCTGCCCGGCTACCCGGTGTCGACGCTCGTCAACGCCGTCCAACTCCTGCGGCCGGCGGTGAAGTGGGCCGGCGACATGCCACTAAACGATCCCCCGGCCGTCCGGGCGCGGCTCGACCGCAAGGTCCGGAGCGAACCGGGGGTCCGAACCTTCGCCCGCGTGCGGCTCGAGGAGCACCAGGGCGACCGTGTGGCAATCCCGACCCGGACGAGTGGCGCCGGCGTCCTCTCCTCGGTCGCGCTCGCCGACGGCTGGGTGGTCGTCCCGGAGTCCCGCGAGGGCATCCCGGCGGGCGAGACCGTCGACGTCGAGGACTGGGAGTGGCAGCCGTGAGCGCCCGCAAGGAGTTCCGCGACCTGGTCGATCCGGCCGTCGCGAGGGAGACCATCGCGGCCCTCGACCTCGGTCGGGGTACCGAGCAGGTCGACCTCGCGTCGGCCCGCGGCCGCGTGCTCGCCGACCGGATCGATGCCGCGATCGACGTCCCCGGCTTCGACCGGGCGACCGTCGATGGGTATGCTGTTCGGGCGCAGGATACCTTCGGCGCCGACGAGGCTGACCCGGTCCCCCTCGACCTCGTCGGCGAGGTCCACGCGGGCGAGGCCCCGGCCATTGCGGTCGGTGACGGCGAGGCGGTGGAAATATCTACCGGCGCGGTGCTCCCCGAGGGCGCCGACGCGGTCGTGATGGTCGAACGGACGGACAGCGATGGCGACGCTGTCGAGGTCCGGACCGGGCTCGCCCCGGGTGACGGCGTCATGGCCGCGGGCTCGGACGTCGCCGCTGGCGCCAGGGCACTCGGCCCCGGCAACCGCCTGACCGCCCGCGAGATCGGGTTGCTCTCGGCGCTCGGTGTGGACGCCGTTCCCGTCCGAACCCGGCCCCGAGTCGGCATCATCTCGACCGGTGACGAGCTGGTCAGGCCCGGCGGTGGGATCGACCACGCGGCCGGCCAGATCTACGACGTCAACACGCACACCATCGAGGCTGCGGTCGCGGAGGCCGGCGGCGAGCCGGTCGTCTACCCCCACGTTGGCGACGACTACGCGGCCATGGAGCAGACGCTCAAGGACGCCGCCGACAGCTGCGATCTCGTGCTCTCGTCGGGGTCGACGAGTGCCAGCGCGGTGGACGTGGTCTACCGCGTCGTCGAGGAGCGGGGCGAGCTGCTCCTCCACGGCGTGGCGGTCAAGCCCGGCAAACCGATGCTCGTCGGGCGGATCGACGACTCGGCGTACGTCGGTCTCCCCGGCTACCCCGTCTCGGCGCTCACCATCTTCCGGTGGTTCGTCACCCCGGCGATCCGATCGGCGGCGGGCCTGCCGCCGGCCGAGGCGGCGTCCGTCTCGGGCGAGATGGCCGTGGGCGAGCGATACGCCGAAGGCCGACTCCGGCTGATGCCGGTCGGCCTCGTCGAGACGGGGCGTGGGCAGACGCTCGTCTACCCCGTCGACAAGGGCAGCGGCGCGACGACGAGCCTCGTGGAGGCCGACGGCCTCGTGGCGGTGGATCCGGACCGTGAGTACCTCGCCGCGGGGGAACGCGTCGACGTGCAGCTCTTCTCGGCCGACGTCCGGCCGCCCTCGGTGCTCGGTCTCGGTGAGGACGACCCCGCGCTGTCGCGGCTCCTCGACCGGCTCGATCGCCCCCGGTTCCTCCCGTTCGGCTCTCGGGAGGGCGTCCGGCGCCTCCGCGACGGCGTCCCGGATTTCGCCGTCGCCGCGGGGCCGATCGAGCGCGAGGTGGCGGCCGTCGACCTCGGCGGGTGGACGCGGGAGTGGGGCCTGGTCGTCCCGTCGGGGAACCCGGAGGACGTGGCAGGTCTCGCCGACCTCGTCGACCGGGAGCTGGCACTCCTCAACCGAGACCGAGCGTCGGGCCTGCGGACCGATCTGGACCGCGCGGTGTCCGATCTGGCTGAGGAGCGCGGCACTGACCGAGGGACTGTGGAGCGATCCATCGACGGCTACGGGCGAACGGTGAAAGCCCACGAGAGCCCGGCCCGAGCGGTCGCGGACGGGCGGGCGGACGCCGGCCTCGGCCTCCGGGCGAGTGCCGATGCGCTCGGGCTCGGATTCGTCTCGGTCGGCACACAGGACGTCCGGGTGCTCGCGAACCCCGATCGCGCGGAGAAATCGGGCGTGGTGGCCCTTCGGGAGGAGATCGACCAGATGGACGACATCCTATCGGGACTCACGGGGTACGGGACGATGTCATAGCCCCACTCGAACCCTGGGTTCAGGCGGTGGGGAGGTACCGTTTTGCCGGTTTGTTGGTATCAATAGTCTTGGCAGATATCAGCGGGCACGTTCTCCGAGGCTGTCAGAATGGGCCAGCAGAGTACCGAGCGTGGAGTCAGCACCTCCCCGTCCCGCTAGCCAGCGGGAGTCCGTGTTCGTCGTGCAAGGCGTCTACCGAGTTTGGACACGGACGGTCCGCCGCGACGTCTTTGCCAAGCTACTTGCGCGAGCGGAGTGTATCACATATATGAGTTCTATTACATCCGCTGAGCCCGTATTCGTTCTACTCAGGCAGGTGGCCTTCGGCCCGGGTGGCGCGTGAACCCGAACCGCGTCGATTCCCTCATCGACCTGACCTACGGCCTGCTGATCGCGGTCTCGGTCGGATTGATCGTCGTCGCCGGGAGCGTCGTTGGGCTGGCATTCGGCTTCGGGGTGCTCGTCTCATACATCCTCCACGTCGTCTGGAAGATGGCCCGGTTCGATCCGGACTGGATGTCAACGGCGGTGAAGGAAACCGTCGAGGCGACCGTCAACGAGACGGTCGAGAAAACGGTCGGAGAAACCGTCGAGAAGACGGTCGACGAAACCGTCGAGGCAGAGGTCGGCGAGACGGTAGAGAAGTCGGTCGAAGAGAAGGTCGGCGAGACGGTCGAGCAGACGGTAGGGGAGGCGGTCGAGGAGACGGTAGAGAAGTCGGTAGAGAAGTCGGTCGAAGAGAAAGTCGGTGAGACGGTCGAGGAGACGGTTGAGCAGACGGTCGAAGAGAAGGTCGGCGAGACGGTCGAGCAGACGGTAGGGGAGACGGTCGAAGAGAAAGTCGGTGAGACGGTCGAGGAGACGGTTGAGCAGACGGTCGAAGAGAAGGTCGGCGAGACCGTAGAGAAGACCCTAGAAGAACAGCGAGCGGCCGAGCGTGAAGATGGCGAGGCGGAGAGGGCTGGCGAGGACGAGGAGACCGAGGACCGATGATCAGCGCACTCCTCGTCGCTGGCGTCCTCGTCGCGATGTTCGTCGCTTACAACATCGGTGGCTCGACCACGGGGCCGGCGTTCGGGCCGGCCGTCGGTGCCAACGCCATCTCCAAACCTGTCGCCGCGGCCCTGATGGGCGTGTTCTTCTTTCTTGGTGCCTGGACGCTGGGCCGGAACGTCGTGACGAAACTCGGCACCGAACTCGTTATCGACACCGGCATCTTCACGCTCGAATCCTCCATCGCGGTGCTGTTTTTCATCGGAATCGCCCTGCTGGTCGGGAACCTCTTCGGTGTGCCAGCGTCGACCTCGATGACTGCGGTGGGGGCGATCGCTGGCCTCGGGCTGGCGGGTGACGTCTTGGATTTCGCCGTGATGGGGCAGATCGTCGTATGGTGGGTCGTCTCCCCGATCATCGGCTTCTGGGTCTCGCTGGTCATCGGCCGGTACTTCTACGCGCGGCTGAACGGGATGATCGCGATCGAACGCAGTACGGGGCCGCTGTTCGACCTCGACCGGTCCGGTGTCGTCCCCATCCCACGGATCCACCGGACGACCAACCGCCGGGAGCTCGGCGGGACGGTCACCGTCGTCGCCATTGGCTGTCTGATGGCCTACTCCTCGGGGACCTCGAACATCGCCAACGCCGTTGCACCGCTAGTCGGCAGTGGGGAACTGGCGATGAACCCGGCCATCGTTTTCGGTGGTGTCGCCGTCGCCATCGGTGCGTTCACCATCGCTCGACGAACCCTGGAGACGATGGGCAGTGACATCACGGAGCTCCCCTTGACTGCGGCCATCGTCGTCGCGTCGGTCTCTTCGACGCTTGTCGTCTTTCTCTCGGCACTGGGTATCCCCGCCAGCTTCGTCATCATCGCGACCATGTCCATCGTCGGACTGGGCTGGGGCCGCGCGACCCGACCGATGACCGGAACAGAATTAGTCGCTGGCGACGGTGGGGCCCCGGTCGCGGTCGACGCGCTGGCGGCCGACGAGCCGGGCGAGGACCTCCCTCCGATCGGCGAGGAGGATGTCAAGGATATCCCCAGTCCGGGGGCCTTGTTCAACCCCGTGACGACCGCCAGGGTCGTCCTGATGCAGAACGTCGTGCCGGCCATCGCGACGGTCGGTTCCTATCTCACGTTCCGGTTCGTCCCGGTATTCGGGTTCTGAGCCCGGGCCGTCAGGCCGCGTCAGTTGGCTCGAACACGGCGGCCTCTGCGGCCAGCGGCGTCTCCGCGTCCACTATGTCGCCCAGGCCCACCCGCTCGACCGTCTCCCGGGTCGGCCGGCCGTCCGGTCCCCAGCCCCGGCGAGCGTAGTAGGCGTCGAGCATCGCCGAGAAGCGGTCGACGTCCACGCCGCCATGACCCTCGCCGCCGGCGGCCTCGCGAAGCATCGATGGGAGCGCGTCGTCCTCACGGGTGAGGCCCTCGCGGACGTTGAACAGCCGGGTGAGCGTCCAGACCCGCTCGCCCGCGAGGCGGAGCTCCTCGGGCTCGTAGTCGAGGCCGACCGCGGCCAGCCACTCGGCACCGAGGTCGGCGAAGACGTCGCCGGCGAAGTCGTCGACGATGAGGCTCCAGAGCACCGAGCGACGGTCCTGCTCACTGATCACGGCCTCGGCGGCTCGGTCGGGGTCCCAGGGGCCGTCGAAGGGCTCCTGCTCGACCGGCCGGGCTCGGCGGTGGCAGGCGCCGCGGTCACTGGTCGCGTAGGCCAGCGCCATGCTGGTGGCGCCACGGGGGTCGTAGGCCGGCAGCTCCATGGCCTTCACCGTCGGGACGAGGCCATGCCCGCCGAATCGCTCGGCAGCGGCGTCCACGCCGTCGGCCAGCGCGTCACCGAGGTCCGTCCGCCGGGCCACGATATCGTCGATCAGCCCGCGGGCGCCGGCGTGGTCGCCGAACTCGAGGCTGAGGTCTACCACGCCCTCCTGCCCCGCGCGGATGGCCCAGGCGACAGCGCTCCCCGCACTGATGACGTCGAGGCCGGCGCGGTTGCAGCGCTCGCCCAAGGCTGCGACGGCGTCGAAGTCGTCGACGCCGAGACCGGCGCCCAGGCTCATCGCCGTCGCGCCGCGCGGGACACTCTCGCCCTCCTCGGTGTCTACCCGGAACCCGCCCGGCACGGCCTCACCGTCGCGCTCTCTTCCCTCGGCGGCATCCCGGACGGCTTCGACGCCGACGTCTTCCGCGCCCTCGAATCGGTCCCCGGTCCAGCCGCGTGTCGCGAGTGCGCCGACGCGGTCGGCGAAGTCGACCGACTCGACGGTGTCGGAGGCGGCCAACCACCGGCCCACGTCCGCCTCGCGGAAGCGTTCCTCGTACTCGTCTCGGAGGGCCTCGAGCCCGGCTGGGGGTTCGCCCCGCGCGACGACGGCTTTCAGGCCCTTCGCGCCCATGACCGCGCCGGCCCCACCGCGGCCCGCGTGGTGCTCACCGCCATCGGAGGCGATGGTCGCATAGGCGACCTGCTGCTCGCCGGCGGGGCCGATGCAGGCGACGGTCGCGTCCGGGAACGCCGTAGCCATCTCGGCCGTGTCAGCCCCCCACTCGTCGGCTGCGTGTATCGTCGCGTCACCCTCCTCGACCTCGATCCGCACGGGCTCGTCCGCGACGCCGTGGACGACGAGGCCCAGGTTGCCATCGAGGGCACCGGCGAGCGCGCCCGGGAAGGTGCCACCGGCGTACGAGTCGAGGAACGTGCCCGTGAGCGGTGACTTGGTCACGGCGGCGTAGCGTGGCTCGCCAGGGAGCCGTCCAGTGAGTGGTCCCACGAGGAACAGCAGGCGGTTCTTGGGTCCCAGGGGGTCCATCCCCGGCTCGAGCTCGTCGTATAAGTAGCGCGCCCCCAGGCCCTTCCCACCGATGAACTCGCGCCGCCAGGGCTCGGGGACGGGCTCGCGCCGGACGCGCCGCTCACTGAGGTCGACGCGGAGGACCCCCGGCGCATGGTCCGACATCTCGCCCGACCTAGCGAGGAGGCGGGAATAAGGGTTGTCGTCCGGGCCCTCCCGCCGGGTTCTTTGCCGACCGATGCCAAGACCGGCTGATGCGCTCGGGGGTCATCGTCGCCGGCGGCCGATCCACCCGGTTTGGTGAGACCGATAAGGCCGTCGCCGACCTGGCTGGCACGCCGATGATACGGCGGGTGGCCGATCGGATGAATCACGTCGGGGAGCTCGGCGACCTCGTGGTGAACAGCCGGGAGGAACAGGTGGAAGCCATCCGAGAAGCCCTCGATGGCATCGGACTCGACGTCCAGTTCGCCCCCGACCCGGACCCGGACGAGGGTCCGACGGCTGGTATCCGCACCGGACTTCGGTCCGTCGAGACCGATTACGCCGCGGTCGTCGCCTGCGACATGCCGTTCGTCGAGCCGGCCCTCCTCAACTACCTCTTCGAACGTGCCGAGGGGCACGACGCGGCCGTCGCCCGACTCGACGACGGCTGGTTCCAGCCTACTCAGGCGGTCTACCGCGCCTCGGCAATGGCCGACGCGTGCGACGCGGCGTTATCGCGGGGGGAGCGCCGCATCATCGCGGCCTTCGACGACCTGGACGTCGTGATGGTCCCCGAGGACGAGGTCCGCCGGCACGCGCCGATCGGGACCTTCCGCAACCTCAACACCCAAGAGGAGTTCGAACAGGCCTCCGAAGAGCTCGGCGTCGACTGATCGGTGCCGCTCTGCCCCGGCGTTATTCCACCACGGCGACCAGCGGCTCCTCGTCGATCATCCGCGCCAGCACGACGCGGGGCACCTCGGCGCGAGCCAGGACGGCGTCGGCGATCTCCCGCCCGACCGTCTCGAGGCCGTCGTCGTCGACCATGTTCACCAGCGGGACGACGGCTGCCGCGTCGGGAACGCCCTTCATCCCGCCGTCCTCGCTCGCGAGCACCGCCGCGACGTCCTCGACTCGAATCTCGTCACCCGGGTCGAGTCCAGTCACGGCTGCGACCCGTTCGGGTCGGTGCACCCGCTCCTCGGTCAGCGGTTCGCCGACGACCCGGGCGCTGGCGATGGGCACGACCGTGTCCGTCGATTCCGGGATGCAGGGCTCGTCGTCGTTCGGGGCCTTCAGCCACCGCGTGCGGGCGCCGTCGGCCTTGACGAGGACTGCGTCCGCCTCCCTTGACGCGGCGATAGCGTCGACGACCTCTGGGTCGTAGCCGAGGTAGCGGTCTCCCTCGCGCTCGGGCACGACGCCGACGGGCCAGGACGCAGCGTCTTCGATGGCGGCAATCGGATCGTCTGTCACGTGAAGAGCGGCCATCCGGCCGTCGAAGATGGGAATGCGGACCGTCGCCGTGACGACTGCCCGCTCGATGCGGGGGGCGAGCGAGTAGAGCGTGGTCTTCTTCCCCCCGGCGCCGACGACGCAGGTCAGGCCTCGACGGGTGCCGAGCGCCTCGACGATGTCCATGGCTGCTCGTGTCATCGAGCCGTAGAAAACCGTTCTGGAGTTGGGTGCCGTCCGGTCGGTCAGTCGTCGGCGGGTGTGGCTGGGTCCTCGGCCGGCTCGACGCCGACTTCGATCTCGGCGGCGGCGGCCTTGTACTCGGGAATCTTCGCGCGCTCGTCGAGCACGTCGTTGGTCAACCGATTGGCCGAGGCCGCGGCGAAGTGGGGCGTCGTCCAGATGGAGCCCTCTTTGATGTCCTCGGTGACCTGGGCCTTCACCGTGATCTCGCCGCGGCGTGAGCGGATCTTCACGTAGTCACCGTCCTCGACCCCGTAGCGCTCGGCGTCGTTCGGGTGGATGTCCACGAAGTTCTCCGGGTGCTGCCGCGAGAGCGTCGGCGAGCGGCGGCTCATGGTCCCGGTGTTGTAGTGCTCCTCCAACCGTGCCGTCGTGAGGATGAGCGGGTACTCCTCGTCGGGCACCTCCTTGGGCGGCTGGTGCCGGACGCCTTCGACGTGGCCGAGGCCGCTCTCGGTGCCGAACTCGTCCTCGTAGAGGAACGGGTCGCCCTCGTCGCCGGGCTCGAGGCAGGGCCAGTGGAGGCCCTCCTCGCCCAGCGCGTCGTAGCTCATTCCGTGGTAGGACGGCATGACCTCGCGCATCTCCTCGAAGACGTCCTCCGGCGTCTCGAACGCGAAGGTATCGTCCTCGAAGAGCAGGTCACCGATCTCACAGAGGATCTCGAAGTCGTGCTTCGTGTTCTCGTGTACCTTCTGGACGCCGCGCATCCGCTGGACGCGGCGGTCCGTGTTGGTGACCGTGCCGCCGCGCTCGGCCCACGTGGTGGCCGGGAGGATCACGTCGGCGAACTTCGCCGTCTCGGTCATGAAGATGTCCTGGACGGCGATGAACTCGAGCTCCTCCATCCGCTCTTCGACCACGTTCGCGTCGGGTTCGCTCATCACGGGGTTCTCGCCCATGATGAAGAGCCCGTGGACGGACTTGCCCGCCTCGTGGGAGATCTCGACGTTGGTGAGGCCGGGCTCGGAGGGCACCTCGAAGCCCCAGACCGCCTCGACGGACTTCCGGGCCTCGTCGTCGTCGACGAGCTGGTAGTCCGGAAGCACGTTCGGCATTGCGCCGACGTCGCAGGCGCCCTGGACGTTGTTCTGGCCGCGGAGCGGGTTGACGCCCGTGCCCGCCCGGCCGAGGTTGCCGGTGATGAGCGCCAGGTTGATCTCGTTCTGGACGTTGTCGACGCCGCAGGTGTGCTGGCTCATCCCCATCCCGGTGAAGATGGCGGCGTTCTCCGCGGTGGCGTACTTCTCGGCGGCGGCCTCGATGTCCTCGAGCGGGACGCCACACTGCTCGGCGGCTTCCTCCTTGTCGAAGTCCTCTAGGGTCTCCTGTAGGTGCTCGAAGCCCTCGGTTCGCTCCTCGATAAAGTCCTCGTCGACCCAGCCGTTCTCAAGGACGGTCTTGATGACGATGTTCAGGAGGGGGATGTCGGTGCCGGGGTTGAGCTGGAGGTGCTGGTGATCGTTGTCCTCCTCGTCGATCTTGAACGAACGCGTCGTCTTGTTCGCGTGGGGGTCGATTTGGATGACCGTCGCGCCGTCGAGGACGGCCTGCCGGAAGTAGACGGAGTTGGCGATGGGGTGCTGCTCGCCGGGGTTGGCGCCCTGGATCCAGAAGACGTCGGCCTCGTTCTTCAGGTCCTCCATGCTGTTGGTCATTGCGCCCGCGCCGAGGCTCGTCCGGAGCGCCCAGACGGTCGAGGCGTGGCACATCCGGGTGCAGTTGTCGACGTTGTTGGTCCCGTAACGCCGTGCGAGCTTCTGGATGAGGTAGTTCTCCTCGTTCATCGTCTTCGAGGAGCCATAGAAGCCCATGGCGTCGGGGCCGTGCTCGTCGCGGATGCGGGAGAGCTCGTCGACGATCCGGGTGTAGGCCTCCTCCCAGGTCGCCTCCTGGAACTCGCCGTTCTCGTCCTTGATGAGCGGCTCAGTGAGCCGGTCCTCGTGGTTGATGACCTCGGTCGCCGCGCCGCCCTTGATGCAGATGCGGCCCTCGTTGACCGGGGCGTCACCCCAGGGCATGAATCGCATGTCCTCGGGGTCGTCCGCGGGCATCACCGAGATGCCACACCCGACGCCACAGTACGGGCAGATGGTCTTGACCGGCTCCTGATTTTCACTTGACATCGGTCGGGAAATCTCCTTATCCCGGAATGGGTCGCTCCACGCATGAATCTTACTGACACCCCACGGGCCGTCGAGGAGGTGCCCTCGTCTGACCTCGACGGGCCAGCTGTCCGACAACGTCGCCAGGTGCGGGTCCGCCCGGTACGGTACTCGGTGAATCTATGGAATCTGGTTACACAACGGATTTATTGTAACGGGATTCAGTTATCAGTCGATGGGTATCTCGCGGCGAACCCTCCTCCAGGCAGGGGGCACGGCGGTGGCCCTCGGTGCCGTCGGGACCTACGCCTACGGAGAGCTGGCTGGGTCCACCGACCCGGCCGAGGCGACTGCGCTCGTGGCCGGGAGCCTCCTCCACGTCAGCGAGTCCATCCCCGGCGCCTCGATCGAAGCGCACGGGAGCGCCGCCGTCCGGCGGCTCGTCGTCGAGGGACTCCGGGAGCCAGACGCCGTCGCACTCGCCGACCCCCGACTCTTCGCCGGGATCAGCGAGCGGGCGACCCTCTTCGCGACGAACGCCCTGGTCCTCACGTACGACCTCGAGTCACCCCACGCTGCCGACCTCCGGGACGATTGGCGGGCGGCGATCCAGGCCGAGGAGATTCGACTCGGCCGCACGGACCCGAAATTGGACCCGCTCGGTTACCGAACGGTGATGGGGCTCGCGCTCGCCGCAGAGGCGTACGGGATCGACGCGGAGGCGGTCTTGGCCGCCTCGACCATCTTCCCCGAGACCGACCTGATGAACGTGGTCGAGGGTGGGGCCATCGACGCCGCGTTCACGTACCGGAACATGGCCGTCGAGCGCGATCTCCCATTCGTCGAATTGCCCCCTCGCATCGATTTCTCGGACCCGGACCGCGCCGAGACCTACGCGTCGGTCTCCTACGAGCTCGACCACACGACCGTCCGTGGTGCACCGATCCGGTACGGGGCGGCGGCGACGACGCCTCGTGGCGAGGCTTGGGTCGAGCGGCTCGTGACCGCCGAGGAGCAGCTGGGGGCGAGCGGGTTTGTCGTCCCGGCCGAGTACCCGGCTCGTAACGTCGCCCTCGAGTTCGGCGATTCGGGCCCGTGAGCGTTTGGCGTGCCCCCGCTGCCACGCGGTTTCAGACGTCCGCCGGCGTCGCCCGTGCGGCCGTCGTCTTGAACGCGGCCACCACGTCACTCCCGGGGGAGAGGTCGAGTCGCTCGAGACTTTCGGCGGTGATCACGGCGGCGATCTCCACGCCGCCGTCGACCGCCACCGTGACGGTCGCGATGGTCTCATTGCGGTCGACGTCGGCGACGGTTCCGGTGAGCTGGTTCCGGAGGCTGGTGTGGGTCTGGGCCGACGACCCTGGAGCCATCAGCACGACGGCGTCCGACCGGACCGCGATCTCGACCTCGGTGGCCCCCTCGGGTACGCGCGCCGACAGCTCGCCGGCGGGGGTCTCGACGGTAGCCAGCTCGCCTCGGCGCTCGACGATCGTGCCGGGGATGACCGACTCGACGACCGTAGCCACGCCGGAGAGCTCGACGCGGAGCCGCTCGAACTGTCGGATGAGGTCGTGGGCGTCGGCCGTCAGCTCGGTCCCGCCGCCCCCTTTCCCACCGGTCATCCGGGCCGTCAACGAACCGATGGCCTCCTCGAGTTCGACCACTCGACGCTGGAGGTGCCCGTAGGAGCGGCCTAGCTCCTCGGCGGCCCGGTGCATCGACCCGTACCGGTCGATGGCCCGGAGCATCTCGACGTCCCGCTCGGTGACGGTCACGTCTCCGATAGCCAGGTGTGGCTCGAACCCCTTCTGGAGCGGCATGGTTGTCTCGATCAGATGCCGCAGGCCATCGACGGCGACCACGCACGTCCCCGGTTCCGGGCTTGCGGCTTCCTGCCCTCAGTACACCAGTTCTCCCGAGATAAACTTCCGGGTCCGTTCGTCCGTGGGCTCGGCGAAGACGGCCGCCGTCGGGCCGATCTCTGTGACTCCCGTGCCCAGCAGGACCGCGACGCGGTCGCCGACACGTTCGGCCTGGTGCATGTCGTGGGTCGCGACCACGACGCCGATGCCGCGGTCGCGCGCCTCGGCCATCGCGTCCTCGATGACGGCGGTGTTCCGGGGGTCTATGTCCGAGGTCGGCTCGTCCAGGAGGAGGACGTCCGGGTCGTAGGCCAGGGCCCGGGCGAAGGAGACGCGCTGAGCCTCGCCGCCCGAGAGCGAGCGAGCGGGTTGGTCGGCCTTCTCTGCCAGTCCGACGACTGAGAGGGCCTCGAGAACCGTCGAGGAGGGATCGGTGCTACGGAGGATCGAACGGAGCTCGTCGTCGAGCCGCTCTCGCCACGTCCGGCGGACCCGGCGGCCGTACTCGACGTTCCTCGCGACCGAGGCGTCGAAGAGGCTCGCCGACTGGAACACCATGCCGACCCGCCGGCGGAGCGCGAGGCGCTCGGACTCGTCCGCCGCCCAGGCGTCGACGCCGCCGACGGCGACCGTGCCCTCGTCCGGCTCGATGGCCAGCGCCAACACCCGTAGCAGTGTCGTCTTCCCGACCCCTGAGGGACCGATGACCGCGAGGATCTCGCCAGGCTCGACGGCGAGCGAGAGCCCGTCGAGGACGGCCTGGCCATCGAACGCGACCGACACGGCCGCCGCCTCGACGATTGGCTGGTCTCCCGGGTTGGTCTGTTCCCTGGACCCCGTCGTGGCCAGGTCGCCCTCGCTCATCCCCGCATCACCCCCTCGTCGCCGATGCGGACGACGATGGCGTTGACGAGCAGCACGAGCAACACGAGCACGGCGCCGAGGATCATCGCGGTCTCGTAGCGGCCCTGCCGGGCTTCGAGCTGGATGGCGGTGGTGAGCGTCCGCGTCTTCGAGACGCCGTCCGGGCCGGTGATGTTCCCCCCGACGATGAGCACCGAGCCGACCTCGGAGATGGCTCGGCCAAAGCCCGCCAGGATGGCCGTTGCGATGCCGTACCGGGCCTCCTTGATCGTCACGAGTGCGACGTCCACCCGGGTGCCGCCGAGGACCCGGGCGGCGTCCCGGATGTCCGGGCTCACGCCAGAGATGGCCGCCATGCTGATGGCCGTGATGGGCGGCGTCGCAAGCACGAACTGAGACATGATCATCGCCTCGCGGGTGAACACGAGGTTGAAGGCGCCGAGGGGGCCCTGGTTGGAGACGGCGAACAGCACGACCAGGCCGACGACCACGCTCGGGAACCCCATCCCGGTCGTGATGATCGCCGCGAGGAAGCGTCGCCCGGGGAACTCGGAGAAGCCCATCGCGACCGCGATAGGGAGGCTCACCGCCGTCGAGAGGACCACGGCGAGGACGGAGACGTAGAGCGAGACCCCGATGATGCTCCGAACGTACACCGGATCGAAGGGGAAGCTCACGAGGAGCGGCGGGCCCGCCGTCGCGAGCGTCCCCGGTGGCACGGTTACGACTCCGGCGCGTCGCTACTCCAGCCTTCCGGAACGTACTGCTGGAAGTTCGGGTCCTCGGAGAGCGCCCGCGGGAAGAAGAGCTGCTCCCCGTTGGCCCGGTACCCCTCGATGACCTCCTGGCCTTCCGGGCTCGTGATGTACCCGATGTAGGCCATCGCCAGGTCGTAGTTGACGTTCGGGTGGACCGCCGGGTTGACCGCCAGGATGCCGTACGGGTTGGCGAGGAGTTCGGGGCCGCCCTCGATGGGCCCCTGGACGAGGATGACGAGGTCGATCTCCGAGCGCTGGGAGAGGTAGGTCCCCCGGTCGGAGAGCGTGTATCCGCCTTGCTCGTTCGCGATGTTGAGCACCTCGCCCATCCCCTGACCCGTCTCCTGGTACCAGTCGCCGCCGGGCGCCACCCCCGCCTCCGCCCAGATGATGAGCTCCTTCGTGTGGGTGCCCGAGTTGTCCCCCCGGGAGACGAACGTGGACCCCTCCTCGGCGATGGTGGCGAAGGCCTCCGTGGCGGAGGACATCCCTTCGATGCCCGCCGGGTCGTCCGCCGGGCCCACGATGACGAAGTCGTTGAACATCAGGTCGCGCCGGTTGATGCCGTAGCCCCCCCGCATGAACTCGTCCTCGAGCGAGCGGGCGTGGACCATCACCACGTCGGAGTCGCCGTTTCGGGCGGTTTCTAAGGCCGCCCCCGTTCCCTGGGCGACCGCGTCGACGGCCACCCCGTAGAGCTCCTGGAAGGGTGCGTTCAGCGCGTCCAGGAGGCCGGTGTCGTACGTGCTGGTCGTCGTCGTCAGCGTCAGCGTCTCGCCGGCGACGCCAGGCTGGGGCCGTTCCTCGCCGGTGATGGACGAACAACCGGCCACCGCGGTGAGCGCGCCGCCCCCGATGGTTGCTAAGAACGCGCGCCGTTGTATCGTCATAGAAACAGCGATGGCGGGTCCGCCAAAAGAGGTTCCGGTGTGGCGTAACGACGAGTGGTTACGATCGGCGCCGGCGTACCCGTGGCCGGGATCGGGTGGCTTCCCTGGAATGACGTCGATGCCGCCGGCCAGGCCGGCTGCTCAGTGCTAACGGGAAGGCGTTGCGGCCCTCGCTCGGCTAGCACACCCTTCGCCGCCCCAGCGAGACGTGCACCACGAGGGACACGCTTTACGGCGCCAGGCTACGAACCGACGGACACCATGGACCTCACCCGCGACCTCGTCGAGGAGAAGGCGGCCGAGTACGCCGAGGAAGAGCCGCTCTTTATGGTCGAGGCGCAGGAGCTCGAGGGGCTACCGTCGGCTCTCGCCGCAGGCGAGTACGGCCGCCGGGACGTCGAGTGGGTGATCCAGTGGTTCTACCGCCGGTACCTGGGCGAGTACCCCGACCGGAGCCGGCGCGACGGGGAGTCGGCGTACCGAGAGAACGATTTCGAGGCGGTCCGGGACGCCATCGCTGACGCCATCGAGGCGGACAACTCACGCGAAGCAGTCCACGCGCTCACCGGCCTGTCGGGGGTCGACGTGGCGGTCGCCTCGGCGGTCCTCCAGTTCGTCGACCCCGAGCGCTTCGTGGTCCTCGGCCCGCACGAGTGGGCCGCCCTGGTCGAAGCGGGGGCGCTGGACCGACCTTACCCCGATGACCCCGACGTCGACGATTACGGGACCTACCTCGACGCGTGTCGGTCGGCCGCCGAGCGGCTGGACTGTGACATGGTGACACTCCAGCGCGCGCTCTGGCGGTTGTCGCGATCCCGGTAACCCGTGCCACCGCCACCTGGCGCCCTGCCGGGCCATCATTCAGGACCGCGGGTATCGGGGCCTTTTTCGCCCTCGCGGCCCTCCCTCCGGATATGTCGAGCCTCCGCGACGCCCTGGCCGCTCTCCCGGGCGCGGCCTTCGCCGACCTCTTGGAGAGCGACGATGCCTACCTCATCGTCATCGACCTGCCCGGCGCGACGTCCGAGACGACCGACGTCCGCGTCGCGGACGGGATGGTCTCCATCGAGGCCCAGCGCTCGAAATCAACGCCCGACGGCTTCCGGTACGTCCGGGAGAAACGCCAGCTCTTCGTGGACGCCGAGCTGCCCCTTCCGCCTGACGCGGTCGGCGAGGAGGCCTCCGCGTCCATCGACGCCGGGGTCCTAGAGCTCCACATCCCCAAGCGCGAGGGTGGGGATGGCATCACCATCGAGGTTCAGGACGCCTAACGCCGGGTGGTCGCCCTGGTCTCGCTGCGCTCGTATTGGCGCTTCCTCGTCGTCGTCCGGCAGTTCCTGCCGCTCGTCCTCGGCTACGTCCGGGACCGGCGTCGGTTCTTCATCGTGGGCGGCCGCCGACGGGTCTCCTCCGAGACCCGCCGCCGTCGGGCCGAGCGGCTGCTCGACTCGCTGCTCACCCTCGGTCCGACCTTCATCAAGCTGGGCCAGCTCCTCTCGACGCGGCCGGACGTGCTTCCTCCGGAGTACGTCGACGTCCTGACCCAGCTCCAGGACCAGGTACCACCGGCCCGCTGGCCGGCCGCCCGGGTCGTCATCGAGGAGGAGCTCGGCCCCGTCGAAGGGCATTTCGACGCGTTCGAGACCGAGGCCATCTCCGGGGCGAGCCTCGGGCAGGTCTACCGCGCGGAGATCGACGGCGAGCAGGTCGCGGTGAAGGTTCGCCGGCCAGGTATCGAGGCCCTCGTCGAGGCCGACCTCCGGGTGGTCCGGTGGCTGCTGCCGCTCGTCGTGCGCTTCGTCGACGACTCGCGGGCGTTCTCGCTTTCGAACCTCGCCGACGAGTTCGCGAAGACCATCCAGGAGGAGATGGACTACGAGCGCGAGGCTCGGATGCTGACCGAGATTCGCGGGAACTTCGCCGACGACCCCCGGGTCCGGATGCCCACCGTCGTCGAGAGCCATTCGACGGGGCGCGTGCTCACCATGGAGTACGTCCCCGGGACCCGGGTCACCGACGTCGAGGCCATCGACGAGATGGGCTTGGACCGGCGCGATCTGGCGGAGACGATCCAACGGGCCTACCTCCAGATGATCGTCGAGGACGGTGTCTTCCACGGCGACCCCCACCCGGGGAACCTCGCGGTTCAGCCGGACGGCACCGTCGTCTTCTACGACTTCGGCATGTCGGGGCACGTGCCACCCTACGTTCAGGAGCGCATCGTCGACTTCTACCTCTCAGTGGCCAACCGGGACATCGAGGGGATCCTCGACGCTCTGATCGCCATTGGCACCCTCTCGCCGGACGCCGACCGGGACACGATGGGCCGGATCATGGAGCTCGCCATCGAGGACGCCCGGGGCCGAGACATCGAGCACTACCGCGTCCAGCGGATCGTCCAGCAGGTCGAGGACACGATCTACGACTTCCCGTTCCGCCTCCCGCGGAATCTCGCGCTCATCCTCCGGGTGGCGACGGTGGTCGAGGGGGTCTGCGTGACCCTCGACGAGGATTTCGACTTCATCCGCGTCGCGACGGACTTCCTCACCGAGCGCGGCTACCGCGAGGAGAGCGCACAGCAGTTCGTTGCCGAGCTACGCGACGATGTCGTGGAGGCCGCGCAGGCCTCCGTTCGGGTACCACAGACGCTGGAGCGCACCTTGAACCGCGCAGAGCGCGGGAACCTCCGCGTCCAGTCGGAGCTCCAGGACCCCCACGACGTCCTCGACCGGCTGGCTCGACGGCTGGTCGCCGGCTTCGTGTTGGCGTCGACCATCCTCGCGACGGCCTACCTCTACCCGATCGACCCGCGGGTCGCGGCGGCGCCGGCGGCCCTCGGCGTCCTGAGCGCGCTCCTCCTCTACCGGTCGTTCCGGCAGCGTCGGGGGCTCCGGGCCCAGCCCCAGTTCACCCGGCAGGCGATGCGGGAGCGTCGACAGGACGAGGAGGGGGAGTGAATGGGCATCGAGCCCTTCGCCCTCGAGCGCTGGTTCGACGAGCACGAGCACGACGCCGACCTCATGCTCGCCGAGAGCGGGATCCGCTCGCTGCCGGCGAGCCGGTTCGACCTCGACCCGGGCGAGCTGGGCTACGTCATCCCGACCGACGGCGACCCCGACTTCCGCGCCGACATCGGCGAGCGCTACGGACGGTCGGCAGACGAGGTCGTCCTCACCGTCGGCGCCCAGGAGGCGAACTTCCTCCTCTTCGCCTCGCAGCTCGACCCCGGGGACCACGCGGTGGTCGTGACGCCCACCTACCAGGCACTGCAGTCAGTCCCCGAGGCCTTCGGCGAGGTCACCGAAGTCCCGCTCTCGCCGCCGGACTGGCGGCTCGACGTCGACGCCGTGGCTGACGCCATCCGGCCGGAGACGACGCTGCTCGTCCTCGCGAACCCGAACAACCCCACCGGCCGGTACCACCCGTTGGAGACCGTCGAGGCGCTTAACGACCTCGCGGTCGACGCCGGAGCCTATCTCCACTGCGACGAGGTGTATCGACTGCTCGCCGACGACCCGCTGCCACCGGTCGCGAGCATTGGCGACCGTGGCGTCTCGACGACTAGCCTGACCAAGTCGTTCGGACTCGCGGGCCTCCGCTTGGGATGGCTCTGTGGCCCCAGGACTGTCGTCGAGGGCGTCACACGCTGGAAGGACTACACTACGATTTCGCCTTCGGTGTTCGGCCAGCACGTCGCGCGGCAAGCCCTGGACGATTCGGTCGACATCCTGTCCGAGAACCGGACGCTCGCCCGACAGAACCGAGCGCGTGTGGCGGCGTTTCTCACCGAGCACAATCTGGTGTGGTTCGAGCCCGTCGGCGTCAATGGCTTCGTTCGCCTGCCGGATGGATTCGACGGCTCGCGCGAGTTCTGTCGGCAGGTCGTCGAGGAGCAATCCGTGGTACTCGCGCCCGGCGACTGCTTCGGTTACGACGACTTCTTCCGGATCGGCTTCGGTCTCCCGACCGACGAGCTCGAGGACGGGCTCTCACGGCTCGGCTCATTCCTGGACCGAAACCGCGCCGGGTGACCGAGCGGTCACATCGGCGTCCTCGGGGCCGAGAAGATTTATCGTGCCTAGCATCGCGTGAGCTCCATGAACTGGCGCGACGCTGGTCGGGGGCCGGCCCCGATCAGGGACGACCACGTCCTCCCGGTTACCCGGTGGGTCGCCCGCCTCATCGTTCCGTTTCTCGCCGCCGCGTTTCTGGTGCTCTACGGGGCACCCGATCGAACGACCGAGTTCTTCGCGTGGACGATTCGGCCCGAGATGACGCCGCTCGTGATGGGCGCCGGCTATGGAACCGGGGCCTATTTCTTCTACCGGGTCGCCACCGCCGAGGAGTGGCACCGGGTCGCCCCGGTCTTTCTCGGCATCGCGACGTTCACCTGGTTCATGGCGATCGCCACGGTCCTCCACTGGGGGAACTTCAACCACGACCACCACGTGTTCTACTTGTGGGTGTTCCTCTACGCGGTCACTCCCCTCTTGATCCCTGCCGTCTGGGCCTACAACCGCCGGACTGCCCCCCGAGTGAATGCCACTTCGGACCTGTTCCTCCCCCGATCTGTGCGAGTGCTCGGGGCCGGGCTCGGGGCGGTCGTGACGGTCGGCGCCGTCGGCATGTTCGTCGCCCCGGAGGTGATCGTCACCCGATGGCCGTGGACGGTCTCCCCGTTCACGACCAGAATCCTGGCGGGATGGTTCGCCCTCTTCGGGGTCCTCAACGTCGCTGGCGTGCTCGACCCCCGCTGGAGTGGCGCCCGTATCCTGGTCCAGACACAGCTCCTCGGCATCTCCATGGGGCTGATCGGTATCGTCCGCGCCTGGCACAACTTCGACCCGTCGAACGCGCTGACGTGGTCCCTCATCGGCGGGACCATGCTGTACATGGGCGGCCTCGCCGGGCTGTACGTCGAGATGGAGCGGCGGTAACTTCGACTCCCGGCGGGGAAACTGCGGCCGGATCCTGACCATGGCCGGTCGCTCGCCGGCGCCGCACTACCGGCGTTTCCAAACCGTTTATACGCTCACGTTCTGACTCCCGGACATGGCGAGAGAGCAGACGGAGGTGCGGGAACTCAACGAGGGCAACTACCTCATCATGGAGGACGCCCCGTGTCAGATCACCTCCTACAGCACGGCCAAACCGGGCAAGCACGGCAGCGCTAAGGCCCGCATCGAGGGCAAGGGGGTCTTCGACGAGAAGAAGCGCTCGCTCTCCCAGCCCGTCGACGCGAAGATCTGGGTGCCGATCATCGAGCGAAAGCAGGGCCAGATCGTCAACGTCGAGGGCGACGGCGTCGCCCAGGTCATGGACTTAGAGACCTACGAGACGATCACCATGAACCTCCCCGACGGAGCCGACGTCGAGAACGGCGACGAGATCGAGTTCTTAGAGTACGAAGGCCAGCGCAAGGTCGTCTAACGGCCGGGCGGCTCTCCTTCGATGTCCTTCCCGGGTGCGACCGCCGACCGCGACGACGCCGACTACATCCTCGTCGGCGCGCCCCTCGACGTCTCAGCCTCCTTCCATCCCGGCGCGCGGTTCGGCCCCGACCGGATTCGCCACTTCGCCGCGTCCTACGAGGACTACGATCACGAGACCGGCCGCCGCTTCACCGACCTCGGTGTCCACGACGCTGGGGACGTCCGCGCGTGGGCCGACGCGGCCGAGTTCGTCGAGTTCCTCACGGGCACCCTGGCCGACGTCGTCCGAGACGGTGCGGTGCCGCTGCTCGTCGGCGGCGAACACACCGTCTCCGTCGCCGGTGTTCGGGCGACCGAGCCGGACGTCTTCGTCTGTCTCGACGCCCACCTCGACCTCCGGGAGGCCTACGACGGGAACGCGTGGAGCCACGCGACCGCAACGCACCGGGCCCTGTCCGTGGCCGACGAGGCCGTGCTCCTCGGCGCCCGCTCCGGGAGCGAGCGCGAGTGGGAGCGCGCCGGCGCCGACGACGTGACGGTCGTCCCGCCCGAGGCCGTGCCCGACTGGGAGCCTGACTTCGACGGCGATGCCTATCTATCGGTCGACGTCGATGCGGCCGACCCGTCGGTGGCGCCGGGCACCGGCACCATGGAGCCGTTCGGCTTATCCGGTGCGGCGATACACCGCGTCGTCAGGGCCGTCGCCCATACCGCCGTGGGCTTCGACGTCGTGGAGGTCACCGACCGCGATGACGGCCAAGCGGCGGCCCTCGCGGCCAAGCTCCTCCGGGCGTTCGTCTTCGCCCACGCCGACGGGTGAGGTCGGCTACTCGTCTGAGTCGAGTCCGCTCGTGTCCGGCACGTAGTACGACGTCTCGATGGCTCCCCAGTCGTCGAACGGCTCGTCGGATGAGAACCCGTAGTAGTCCGGGGGCGCCTCGTAGTTCATGACGCTCGGGTACTCCTCGACCGTGTAGCGCCGGGAGTCGATCCCGTCGAAGTCCGCGCGGGAGAGCCCGAGGGTGTGACCGAGCTCGTGCATGAACGTCGACCCCGTCACGTCGTCCCGGGAGCTCGCCTGGACGGCCATCGCACCCCGCTCGGCCTCGCCGACGACTTCGGAGTCGGGCACGTCGAGCACCTCCGGGACGACGAGGAGGTAGTGGTAGCCATAGCCCTCGAAGTCGTAGTGGTCGGCCATGTACGTGCGCAGCCGGACATCCTCGCCACCGGCTAGATTGGGCCGATCGGCGACCTTGACTGCCCCCCGGTCGGCGAGCCCGCTCTCGTTGTAGACGACGTGGAGGGTGATCCCCCGCGAGGCGTTGGGGCCGACGGGCGCCTCGAGGAAGGCGTCGACTACCCGCTCGGCCTCGGCGACTGGCAGCCCCACCCCCTCCACGGCGTCCACCTCGACGAAGAGGTCCATCCGCGTCGGGCTCGCGCCGGGGAGGACGTCGCGCCGGTGGACCTCCGCGCCGTCGAGGAGCCGGTCGCCGTCGGTGTCCGGCTCGAGGGGATCGGCGCCGAGCTCGACCTCCCGCCCGTCACGGAGTCCGTCGCTATCCGTGTCCGCTAGGAGTGGTTCCGTGTCGAGCTCGATCTCCCGGCCGTCGTCGAGCCCGTCGCCGTCGGTGTCCGCGAGCGTCGGGTCCGTATCGCCGGTGACCTCAGCCGCATCGGCGATGCCGTCGCCGTCCGTGTCGGTGGCCAATGGATCGGTGCCGAGGTCGACTTCCCGACCGTCCTCGAGTCGGTCGTCATCGGAGTCCCGATCGAGGGGGTCGGTCGAGCGGCTGACTTCCTCGCCATCAGTCAGGCCGTCCCCGTCGGTGTCGAGTACCAGCGGATCCGTCCCGAGGGCTCGCTCCCGGCCGTCGTCGAGCCCGTCACCATCGGTGTCGACCGAGAGCGGGTCGGTCCCGAGCGTGGCTTCTTCTCCATCGTCGAGGCCGTCACCGTCCGTGTCAGCCCGGAGCGGGTCCGTGCCCCGCTCGACTTCGAGCCCGTCGGCCACGCCGTCGGCGTCGGTATCCGAGGCCAGGGGCGCCGTCCCGCGTGCCTGCTCTTCCCCGTCCGTCAGGCCGTCGTCGTCGGTGTCGGGCTGGAACACGTCGGAGCCCGCCTGTAATTCGCTGACGGTGTCGAGCCCGTCGCCGTCTACGTCGGCGAGCGCGCCGCCGGTGGCGGCGGCTAGGACCAGGAGAATCACGAGGAGGAGGCGACGGGACATCGAGCTTGAGACGAGTGGACTAGTCGCGGGAACCCTATGAACGCACCGAGGGGTCGGCGACCGTGCCCCAGGTCCGCGTGGACACAGGTTATTAGCGCAATGGGGGCGAGGTGGGGGGCATGGACTTGGCGACGCTCGTCTCGCGGCTCGACGACCGCCTCCGGACCGACGACTTCGCCGACCTCGACGCGAGCGCGAACGGGCTCCAGGTCGGGCCGGCGACGGGTGACGTCGAGCAGGTGGCCTTCGCGGTCGACGCGGCCGCGGAGACGATCGAGGCGGCGGCCGACGCGGACCTCCTCGTCACCCACCACGGCATCGTCTGGGGTGGTCTCGACCGGGCCACGGGGCGGGCCTACGACCTGCTCTCGCGGTTGGTCGAGCACGAGTTGTCGCTGTACGTCTCACACCTCCCACTCGACGCCCACGCCGAGCTCGGGAACGCCGCTGGCGTGGCGGACCTCCTCGGCCTCGAGGCCCGCGAGCCGTTCGGGACCCTGGGGCCCGAGCACGTCGGGGTCCGGGGTCGAATGGGAGATCCGATGGCTGTGGACGCGCTCCAGGACACGCTGGCGACCGAGCTTGACCACGGCGAGGGGGGCGTCCGGACCCTCCCCTTCGGGCCCGACGGCATCGAGGACGTCGCGATCGTCACCGGCAGCGGCGCCGACTGGCTGGGGGAAGCCGCCGAGGTCGGCGTGGACGCCCTCGTCACGGGCGAGGGCAAACAGCAGGTGTACCACGAGGCCAAGGAGGCCGGCGTCACGGTCGTCCTGGCCGGGCACTACGCCACCGAGACGTTCGGCGTGCGTTCGCTTCAGTCGATGGTCGGGGACTGGGGCGTCGAGACGACCTTCGTCGGCGCGCCGACCGGCCTCTGAGGCCCGAACCGCGGGCTTGAAACCCGCGCTCGTCGAACCGCGAGCCGATGAGCGACGAGGACCGCGGCCCGTTCGAGCCCGACCCGGTCCACGGGATGGAGATTCGCGCCGGACTAACCGTCGGCGAGCTCGCCGAGCAGTACGGGCGGGCCGGCGGGGGCGCCGGTGACCTCGGCCGGGCCGTCGAGGTCACCGCGGCGATGTTCGACGACGAGGACGTCACGACGCTCCTCGGCCTCGCCGGGGCGATGGTCCCCCTCGGCCTCCGGGGCGTCGTCACCGACTTGATTCGGGACGGCAACGTGGAGGCGCTCGTGACGACCGGCGCGACGTTGACTCACGACGCCATCGAGGCCATCGGCGGACACCACCACCACGGGAGTGCCGGCCCGGCTGATCACGACGCCGAGGAGCGGACGGGGACCGGCCGACGCGAGCACGACGAGTCACTCCGGGAGGCCGGTGTCGACCGCATCTACGACGTCTACCTCCCGCAGGAGCACTTCACCGCGTTCGAGCGGCACCTCCGCGGGGAGGTGTTCCCGGAGATCGAGCGAACGGTCTCCATCGCCGAACTGACCCGTGCGCTCGGTGCGGCCAACGCCCGCGTCAACGAAGCGGAGGGCGTCGAGGCCGACGCGGGCATCGCCGCAGCCGCCCACGACCTGGACGTCCCCATCTACTGTCCAGCCGTCTCAGATTCGGTGTTGGGCATCCAGGCGTGGATGCGCTCACAAGTCACCGACTTTTCCCTCGACGCCCTCGCCGACATGACTGACCTAAACGACCTCGTCCACGGGGCCGGCTCCGCGGGTGCGCTCGTGGTCGGTGGTGGCGTGCCCAAGAACTACGTCCTCCAAGCGATGCTGGTCACCCCCGGCGCCTACGACTACGGCGTCCAGCTCACGACCGACCCCGAGCACACCGGTGGCCTCTCGGGGGCCACCCTGGATGAGGCCCGGTCGTGGGGGAAGCTGGCCCGGTCGGCCCAGAACGTCACCGTCGTCGGCGATGCGACCATCACCTTCCCGCTCCTGGTCGCGGCGGCCCGCGAGCGGATCGACTGAGGGGCCGGGTGGCTCCGGACGACTGCCGCCAGTACGCGGGAACCGATGCGATTTTGAGGCGCTCGCTGGTCGTCTCGGACGATGGATCGGTCCTGGCTCGCCGTCCCCGTGGCCGTCGTCGTCGGCCTGGCGACCTACCTCTACGCCCCACTGCCCGCCGACCAGGCGACGGTCTTCGCCGTCACGCTGTTCTCGATCGTCCTCTGGATCGGGAACCCGGTGCCACCGTGGTTCACCGGCGTCCTCGCGATCGGCCTCCTCGGCGTGACCTACCGCACCGAGACGGCGGTGTCGGGCTTCGCCCAGCCCGCGCTCTGGCTGATCGTCTTCGGGCTCATCGTCGGCGAGGCCACCCGCCAGAGCGGGTTCGTCGACGTCATCGAGCGCGAAACCCTCGCGCGGATTCCGGACCGTACGCTCGACCGTCCCGTGCGGCTCTATGCCGGGCTGCTCGTCGGTCTCTCCTTCGTGGGCCTCGGGCTCGTCCTCCTGGTGCCGTCGGCCCTGGTGCGCGTCCTGATCCTCGCTCCCGTGCTGATCGAGGTCGGCAACCGCTTCGACTCCCGAGACGCTTCGCTCGGGTTGTTCCTGGCACCCACCTTCTCGACCTACTACGGGTCGGCGGGGGTCCTGACGGGCGGCCTGCCGAACATCGTGATCGTCGGCGTCTTAGAGTCCGTCGCGGGCCAGACGATCACCTGGACCGAGTGGTTCGTGACGATGTTCCCGGTCATGGGGATCGGCAAGACGCTCGTCATCATCGCGACCGTGTTCGCGCTGTATCGGCCCGACCCGGAGACCACCGTACGGACGGTCGCATCGGCGGCGGACGTCGATGGCACCGACGCCCGGCGCATGACGCTCTTCCTCCTCATGGGGGTGGCGGTCTGGGCGACGGACTTCGTCCACGGGCTCCACCCGATGTACGGGGCGCTGCTCGTCGCTGGCTTGGTGCTCCTCCCCCGCGTGGGGGTCGCCGACTTCGACCTCGTCGAGGATCCGGACTACTCCATCATGTTCTTCATCGGCGGGGTGTTCGCCATCGCGGCCGGTCTCTCCCGAACCGGGTTCACCGACGTCGCGGCGAACCGCCTGCTCTCGTTCGTCCCGAGCGACGCGCCGGTCTGGCTCGCCCTGTTCGCGGTCTTCGGCATCACCATGGGCATGGCCCTGGTGATCGAGGGTGTCGCGACGAGCAGCGTCCTGACGCCGGTGCTCGTTTCCTACACCGAGGCGACCGGGCTCCCGCTCCTCCCGGTGCTGTTCGTCGAGGCCATCGCCCTCGAGACCTACTTCTTCCCCTACCAGTCCCTCGTGCTCGTGACCATCCTCGGCCTCGACGTGATGGAACCCTGGGAGCTCATCCGGGCGACGACGATTATCTCCATCGTCGGGACGGTGACGCTGCTACCGATCCAAATCCTGCTCTTCGTCTGGTGAGCGCCGTCGGAGGGAGAGGCTGGCTAATCGTCGAGGATCGACTCGGCGAGCCGCGGGACGAACATTCCGACGTCCGTGACCATCCCGATGGCCTGGGCGGAGCCACGGTCGAGCAGCTGGGTGACCGTCGCCGGGTTGATGTCGACGCAGACGGTGCGCGTCGAGGAGGGCAGGCAGTTCCCGACGGCGACGGAGTGAAGCAGCGTCGACAGCATGAGCACGAGGTCGGCCTCGTGGGCCTGCTCGCGGATCGCATCCTGGGCCTCGATGGCGTCGGTGATCGTGTCCGGGAGCGGGCCGTCGTCCCGGATCGAGCCGGCGAGCACGTAGGGCACGTCGTTCTCGACGCACTCGTACATGACACCGGATTCTACGACGCCTTGCTCGACCGCATCGGGAATCGAGCCGGCGCGGATGATCTCCGAGATGGTGTAGATGTGGTGCTTATGGCCCTTCCGGGGGTGCTCCATCGTCTCGACGTCCATGCCTAGGGACGTGCCGTAGAGGTCGCGCTCTACGTCGTGGACGGCGAAGCCGTTGCCGGCGCTGAGCATGTCGACGTACCCCTCCCGGACGAGCCGCGCGAGGTCGTCGCCGGCGCCCGAGTGGATCAGCGCCGGCCCGGCGACGGCGAGGATTTTGCCGTCCCGCTCCTTCGTCTGGACCATCGCCTCGGCGATCTGGGTGATGAGCGAGTCCGAGGGTCGCTCCGAGGAGATCCCGCCCTGCATGAAGCCGAACGGGCCACTCGCGTCCCGTGGCCGCTCGGGTGGTTTCACCCGGATGCCGGCTTCGCCGGTGACGACCAGGTCCCCGGCCTCGATGGCGTTCAACACCTTCGTATAGGCGCGTGGGCTCTCGCCCCCTTCGACCACGATTGCGCAGTCCATCTCGATGTTCTCGACCGGGAGCCAGGTTCCCTCGTGGCGGATCTCCGTCGGGTGATTCGTAGTCGAGTAGAACCCACGGGGCACGACCCGGGCCGACGGTGCGGGCTGGAGCTCGGCGTCGACCGGATCCGCGATGTTGGCCCCGTTCTGATGGAGCTCGTGGAGGATCGACTGGAGCGTCCCTTCGTCGTCGGCGGAGACCTCCATGCGGCAATAGGACGTCTCGTCCTTCCGGGTCCCGACGGTGAACTCCTCGACGTGAAAGGAGCCACCCATGTCCATCACGACGCCGAATGCCCGCTGCATCATCCCGGAGTCGATGATGTGCCCGGAGAGTTCGACGGTCCGCGAGACAGCCATGGTCCCGTCAATGGGGGATCGGGGCATCAGCGTTGCGTTGGGCGGGGTCGTTGGCGAAGGGTCGATCGAATTGTGGATCGTCCCCGGCTCGACACACCCGTTCTCACTCCACCGGCGTCACCGTCAGCTCGAATGTCGGGTGGTCGCCGTGCAGGATCGATAGGTGGTACGTCTCGCCCCGATAGCGCACGAACTGGAGGTCTTCGAGGGCCGCCGGCGCCGAGTTCCACTTCCCTGGTGGCACCGAGTAGCTCCCGTTCTCGATGGCCGAGCGGACCATGTCCCTCACGCCGGCAGAGACGTTTTCGAACGCCACCACCGATGCGTTCTCACTGACCGTCGCGTTGGCCGCTCGGACGTGGTAGGACGCCACGTACCCCTCTGTCTGCAGCGATACGGCGTAGTACGTGCCGTCACGGGTGACGAACTTGTGCTCGCCGAACACCTCGGCCGTCGTCGCATCGAATAGCTCGTCGTCAAGGTAGGGTGAGTCGGGGCCGAACCGGGCTTCGCCGTCGACCGCGACGTCGAAGGCCGCTTTCGCGTCGGTCGAGAGGTTGCCGTACGCGATGGTGGTCTCGGCCGTCGCATCGGTCGGTGTCGACACAGTGCGGGTCGGCTCCGGCGTTGCCGTGTCGGTCGGTCCGGCGACCGGCCCACTACAGCCGGCCAGGAGGAGGAGGAGGAGGGCCACCGGGATCGCGGGGCGCATGGTCCATGCCCCCGCGTCACCGGAAAAGGCCTTGTGGAAACTCTCAGATCGACTGTACCGTCGACACCCGGGCGTTCTCCTTGAACCGGATACCGGCGGGCGGCACGGCGAGCGGTATCCGGTCCAACGACTCTACGGTGAGTGTCGGGTGGAACGCCCCGCGAGCGAGGACTGCCGCACGAGTTTGCACCGTCACCGGCTCTCCGCCCGACAGGGACTCGTTGTGCTCGATCAGGTACTGGCCGGCTTCCAGGTGCCACCACTGGTAGTCGTCCTCCTCGTCGCGCCAGACGCGCTCGTGGGGCGAGCAGTCCGCCGGCTCTAGTTCGCCGCCGCCGAAGTCGACGCGCCCCGGGAAGTCGACGGTGTACACCTCCGCGAGCGTGAGGTCGACGCCCTCGTCGTGGATCTGGGTCCCCTCGTGGACGATCCCGTCGAGCCTGTCGGCGAGCCCGTGTCTCGGCATCGACCTGGTCCTCGGCCTCGACACGGAAGTGCTCGGTGGCGACGGCTGGCGTCAGACGGACGGCAGCCAAGCGCGGGCGCGGTTTCGAGTGGAACCTCGGAAAAACCCGGACGCCGGTGTCAGTCGATGTGGCCTTCTCGACGGAGCTGGGCCGCGTCCTGCCCCGTGTAGCGCCACTCGATGTTCCCCTTCTCGTCCTGCCAGTCCCACGGTTCGATGATGACGACATCGCCCTCCTCGATCCACGTCCGGTACTTCATCCGGCCGGGAATCCGACCCATGCGGTTCTCCCCGTCCTCGCACTGGACGCGGACGTGGTTCCCGCCGTTGTGCTGTGTCACGACGCCGAACAGCTCCCCTTCCTGGGGCATCCTGAGGTTTCGGCGCTCTTGTTCTTCGCTCACGTGATGTGATAGGTGCTACGCCGGCATAAGTCACCTGCGATGACCGATAGCGCGTACCACGGTCATCGGCAAACCGTGGCCGTGCTGCCCCGTGGGAACACACGAACGGTTTAACCGACGACCCCCCGAACGGCCCCCGTGTCTCTCTCGGCGGCCCTCCACGCGACGGTCGGCACCCTCCGCCGTCGTCCTGCGGAGCTCCTCCCCGCGTACGCCCTCGGAGCGGCGGTGCCGGCCATCGCCAGGGTCGCGACCATCCTGGGCCTCGGCCTCTCGCTGTTCTACCTCGAGGCGAACGGCCGGCTACGGCCGGTCATCGCCGAGCTGACCAGGACGGATCTCGACGTCCCGGACCCCGAGCTCCAGCCCGAGGCCTTCGCCGAGTGGCTCCAGGGGGTGGGGGCGGTCCTCGATCCCCTGTTCGCCCCCGCAGCCCTGGCCGTCCTCGCGGCGTCGCTCCTCCTCACCATCGTCCTCGCGGTCATCCTGGCCGCCGCCGTCTCCGCCGGCCAGGTCGCGGCCTGTCACGCCTGTCTCCGGGACCGACGGGGCACCGTGGCGATGATCGGTGGGGTCCGGAGCCACTGGTCGACCTACTTCTGGGCCTACGTGCTGGAGGCGATCATCTGGGTCGCCGTCTCGCTCGGCGCCTTCGGCGCGGCAGCGGTCGGCCTCGCCGCCTCGCCCCTGCTCGGCGCCATCGTCGCGGTGGTCGCTGGCCTCTTCTGGCTGCTCGTGATGGTCCCCACGCGTGCCGTGTTCGCGTTCGTCCCCGTTGCGATCGTCGTCGACGACGTCGGGCTCCTCCGGGCCATCCGGGCCAGCGCCGGGTACCTCCGTGCCGACCCGGTCGGTGCGCTGGGATACTTCGCCATCGCGCTCGGCGTGCTGTTGGCCTTCTCGACCGTCACGGCCGTGCTCTCGCTGGGGCAGGCGAGCGCTGCCGTGACGCCCGTTGCGTTCCTCGTGATTGCGCCGGCCCTGGACTTGTTAAAGACCGGGCTGTACGATCAGCACCGTGGCACATTCTCCCCACCCAACGAACCAGTCGGGACGGTCAAGCAGCAGGTCAACGGTGGCCTCCGTCGCGGCCTCGACTGGCTGGCCGCGTTCGTCCGTCGAACGCCCGGGACGCACATAGTCGCGATCGCCCTGCTTCTCAGCGGCTTCGGCCTCGGCTGGATCTGGGCGACCCCGTTCGTGGGGTCGATCGAGACCTCGATCGTCCACCGCCTGGCCGACCACATCCCGCCCGCAGCGGCGCTCAACTACTTCGGTAACAACTTCACCGTCGCCGTCTCGATGGCCTACTCCGGGGTCGCACTCGTCGTCCCCGCGGTGGCCACGCTCTGGACCAACGGCCTGATCCTCGGGGTCTATGCCCGGCTCGAGGTAGCGCCGGCCCTGCTGGCCGCGTTCATCACGCCCCACGGGATCTTCGAGCTGCCTGCCCTCGTCGTGGCCGGGGCGCTCGGGCTCCGACTCGGGCTCGCCAGTTGGCGGACCTGGCGCGGCGGGTTGACCCGTGCCGACCTCGCCGACGCCCTCGAGGAGGCGTTCTGGGTGCTGGTGGGTCTCGGCGTGTTGTTCGCGGTGGCCGGCATCATCGAGGGGTTCCTGAGCCCGTACTACTGGCGGCTCTTCCTCTGAGGGACGGCTCGAGCGGTTCGCCTCGCCCAGACTAGCCGTGGAACCGGTACAGCGACGTCACGTACGGCAGCCGGTTGAACATCCAGAACGCGATCGGCAGGCCGACGACGGTGACAGCGAGGAACGCCGCGACGTTGGCCCAGAGCCAACTCAGCCACCAGCCAACGAAGACGAAGTAGACCGCCCGGAGGGCGAGCGAGGGCTGGCCCTCGGCGGTCTCGGGGTCGTCGAGGGACCGCGGTTCGGCGAGGCTCAAGACCGTGGGAACGAGGTTGATGAGCTTGATCCCGAGTGGGATGAGGAGGACGGTGGCGTTCAGGAACCAAGCGACGTTGACGACGACCGGTGTCGCCCACCAGCCGACGAAGACGAACCAGATGGCGCGGACGAGGAACGAGCGCTGGGACATTGTCGGGTTTAGGCGTCGGGAGGGCTTAACCGGCGGGTCCATGGGGAAGGCTCTTTTTCGAGGCCGCCGAAGCTACAGTCGGCCGATGACGAGGAACTGCGGTTCCGAGCCGTGTCCCAGGCGATGCGGAACCCTATGAGTGCCGAGGCCACATCTTCACATTCCGTCGCGCCGCCTGTACGCATCGGCACCGGAAGTCATCGCTCCTCCATCATTCAGCGAAGCCGCCACAGCGCCGACCTGAGCCGATACCCGATCGAGCCTTTCTGATAGCCGCGCCAGCCGCTCATTCCGCCCGCGAGCGTCGTGGCCTCGTACCCCTCCGCCTCGAGTATACTCGTGGCCCGCTTGGCCACGATGCCCATCTTGCAGACCGTGACGATTTCGCGGTCGGCCGGGATCGCGTCCAAGTGTTCCCGCAGCGCGTCGTCATCCCCCCGACCCAGTGCACCGTACACGGGGACGTTCCGGCTGCCCTCGATGTGCCCCGCTTCGAAGTCATCCACCGGCCGGATGTCGAGGAGGAAGGGCGCTCCCCCGTCGAGGCGGTCATCGAGCTCGTCCGGGCGTATCTTGCTCACAGAGAACAATACTGTCTGTCGGCGGTATAGCCTTAGCGCAATCGTCGGCGCCGAGCGGCCGCCCCCGGAGTTAAGCGACCTTCGGCCGATTGCCAGCTATGTCCAGACGCCTCATCGTCGACAGCGACACTGCCGGCGACGACACGCAGGCGATCCTGATGGCCGCCCTGGCCGACTCGATCGACCTCGAGGCGGTCACTATCGTCGCGGGCAACGTCGAGTTCGACTACGAGGTCGAAAACGCGAAGTACACGCTCCAGCTCGCGGACCACGCCGACGATGTCCCGGTCCACGAGGGCGCGCGAAGACCCCTCGTCAAGGACTTCGAGCACGTCGACCACGTCCACGGTGACGGTGGGCTCGGTGGTGAACTCTACCCGGATACGGGCATTCCCTCGGCCCAGCAGCACGCGGTCGACGCGATCGTCGAGACCGTCCGGGGGTCTCCCGGGGCGGTCAGCCTCGCCTGCATCGGTCCGCTGACCAACATCGCGCTGGCCATCCGCCGCGAGCCCGACCTGAACGATCTCCTCGACGAGGTGGTCGTCATGGGCGGCGCGGTCAACACGCTCGGAAACGACACCCCGGCCGCCGAATTCAACTTCTGGGTCGACCCCGACGCCGCGAAGGTCGTGCTGAACGAGCTCGACGTCACGCTCGTCGACTGGGGGCTGACCCTCCGCCACGCCGCCTTCGGCGCCGACGAGCTCGAACCATTCGAGGCAGCCAACACCCCCTATGCCGACTTCTTCACGACCATCACACGCCACCTCCGCGAGTTCACGAAGGAGCGTCACGGCGTCGACGAGACCACCCAGCCGGACTCGCTCGCGATGGCCTGCGTCCTCGACCCGGAGCTGATCACCGAGGCGGGGACGTACTTCGTCGACGTGGACGAGCGGGAGGGCATGACCCGAGGCTACAGCCTGGTCGACGAGCTCGGCATCACGGACGGGGAGCCCCGAACGCGGGTCGTCGAAGCGATCGACGAGGATCGGTTCAAGCGGATCTTCTCGGACATGCTCCTGCACGGCGACCCGGAGCGGTCACTCTAACTTCGTCAGCGGTCGCGAACGGCGTCGGGCTACTCGTCCTCGAGAATGGTGTCCGCCCCGTGGCGCTCCCGAAGCGCCCGCAGGTAGTCGCGCTGCTCGAGGAGCTCCGCCGTGGGCTCGTCGTAGACGTATTCGAACATCTCGTCCGGATCGGCTCCGTAGTCCTCCATCCGCTCGACCGCGTCCGCGATGGATTCCTCGATCTCCGACTCGATGGCCGAGACCCGCTCGTCGTCGAGCCGGCCCGTCTCACGGAGGAACGCGTCGAACCGGTCGATGGGATCCCGCGCTCGCCACTTCTCGACCGTCTCTTGGTCACGGTACCGGGAAGGCTCGTCGGCGGTCGTGTGGGCCCCGTACCGATACTGGATCGCCTCGATGAGCGTCGGCCGGGGCCGCTCGCCCGACCCGTCGAGAGCCTTCTCGCGGGCTGCCGCCGTCACGACGTAGGTCGCGAGCGGGTCCATGCCGTCGACCTGGACGCCCTCGAAGCCGTACGCTTTGGCCTTTTGGGCGATCGTCTCGCTGGCTGTCTGTCGCTCCCGCGGGTGGGAGATGGCCCACCCGTTGTTGTTGCAGAAGAAGATCGCGGGCAGGTCGAAGACGCCGGCGAAGTTCATCCCCTCGTGGAAGTCGCCCTCGGAGGTCGCGCCGTCGCCGAAGTGGGCCACGGCGACACGGGCGTCTCCCTCGTAGTCGGCCCCCCACGCGAGCCCGACGACGTGGGGCAGGTGGCCGCCGACGGTGATGTTCAGTGGGAACACGTCGATGTCGGCGAGCACCTCGTTGCCGTGCTCGTGGCCGGCCCAGTAGAGCAAGTACTCCCACGGGAAGCCCCGGGCCACGACGGCGCCATGCTCTCGGTACTGATAGGAGATGAGGTCGGTGTCGTCGAGGGCGTAGGTGGAGCCGATCTGGGCACCCTCCTGGCCCGCTAGCGGCGAGTAGGTCCCGAGCCGGCCCTGGCGCTGGAGGCTGACCGCACGCTCATCGAAGCGCCGGCAGAATCGCATGTCCCGGTACATCGCCACCAGCGTCTCGTCGTCGAGGTCTGGGAGGAGGTCCGGCGCCACGACGACGCCGTCTTTGTCGAGCACTTGTACCCGGTCGTCCGGGGCCCGAGACAGGAGATCGCCGGCGGTGGCCATCGGTTACTGGCACTTCGACCGCCACCGCCATCAAGGATGCGGTGACGGTCTGACCGCGGTTCCGGCCCCTTATCAGTGCCGGCCCCATCCGTCGGCCATGGCGATTTCAGACGGCGACACTGTAACCATCGAGTATACCGGCAAGCTCCAAGACGGAACGGTCTTCGACACGTCGAGACAGTCCGTGGCGGAGGAGGCCGGCATCGCAGATGCCCAACCGGACCGCGAGTTCGGTCCGCTCACCGTCGAGGTCGGCGGCGGCCGCGTCATCGACGGCCTCGACGACGCCCTCGTCGGGATGGAGGCCGGCGACGAGCAGTCCGTCACGCTCCCGCCCGATGAGGCCTACGGTGAGCCGACCGATGAGCGGGTCATCGAGTACGACACGCAGGAGTTCCGAGAGATGCTCCAGGGCGAGGAGCCCGCCGAGGGCATGGAGGTCCAGAGCCAGGAGGGGGCCTTCGGGACCGTCGTCGAGGTCGGTGACGAGACCACACGCGTCGACTTCAACCACGAGCTCGCCGGCGAGACGCTCCAGTTCGACGTCGAAGTCGTCGACATCCAGTAGCGGCGACGACGCCTCGGTGGATTCGACCAGGGTGGAGGGGTTGCCGTAGCGGTCGATCACATTGGCGTGCAGCCCCCAGGACACCGTCTCGGGTTCGGACGTGATCGTGACGCCCCGCTCGCGTTTCACCGCGACTGTCGCTCGGCCGTCATCGGTCGCGAGCACGGTCACCGTTCCCTGGCCGATCCGCTCGCGAAGTTCTGCAGCCCGCTCATCGCCTTGGATCGCCGGGTCGGCTCCTGGGGGACGATCTCGGTGTCGCTCCCCGGTGGGGACCGTGACCCAGCGCATGCCCGGGCCGAACTCGTCGTCGGCGCGCGGCCCCATGCCGACGGACTTTGTGTACCACTCGAGGGCGTCCTCCGTGTCCTCGACCAGAACGGTACCGTGGGTGACAGCGGTGAGCATCGCCCCGGTCGCGTCGCGCCCGAACGCCATCGAGCTGTGGCGCCTCAGAACTCGGCGAGCGTCGCCTGGTTCGGTCGGAGCGCGTAGGACTCGAAGCCCCGAGCCGTGAGCGTCGAGGCGAGCGACTCGGCGAAGCCGTGGTGGGTGTACACCACCTCGGGCTCGACGGCGTCCACCAGATCGAGGAGCTCCTGGTAGTCGCAGTGATCCGAGAGCGGGAACGCGGCGTCGACCCCCCGGGCGTACCGATAGCCGTCGTCGATCGCCCAGCCGGACAGTCCGACGGTGACGGCACCCGTGTCCTCGACGAGCCGCGAGACGGCGTCGGTCCTCGGCGAGCCCGGCCGGACGAGCACGTCACCGGACTCGAGCGTCGCGTCCTCGGTCCACGGCTCGACCGGGAACTCGACCTCGAGGTGGGCCTCCACGGCTGCATTCACGGCCATGACCGACTCGCTCGCGTAGATCCGGCCGGCCCGGTCGGCCCGCCCGACGAGCAGCTGGGCGGTCTGGGCCCGGCCGAAGGCATAGCCGAAGACGATCGCGGGTCGATCCGCGGTGTCCTCGAGGAAGTCGACCACGGCGGCTTCGATCGAGGCCTGGTCGGGGAAGACGTACTCGGGGCGGCCGTAGGTCGACTCGACGATCAGGACGTCTGCCGAAACCGGCTCGAAGCCCGAGAGGTAGGCGCGGTCCCGCGTTGAGACGTCGCCAGTGTAGAGGACCCGTCGCTCGCCGTCGTCGACCAACGCGGCCCGCGACCCGGGCACGTGCCCCGCGTTGTGGAGGTCGATAGCCGGATGCTCGACGAGTGTGGGCGGGTCGCCACCGCGGCGGGCGGCCGCCACGCTGGCGGTCAGCTCGGAGGCCACGACGCCGCCGGTCGCGCCCAGGTGGTCGCCGTGGGCGTGGCTCAGGATCGCCACGTCGCCGTCGGGTCGGCGCGCGTCGCAGACGACCGTCTCGCCGCTTGCGAGGTCGAACTCGACGCCGTCCCTGAGCCGAACGTCTCCCACGCGTGATCGTTGGCCATCGACCGGCAAAAGCCCCGCCGGTTCCGAACGTTCAAGGCCGCCTCGCGTCTCCCGAGCGGCATGGAGTTCGACACGCTCGACCTGGCGGTGACGGACACCGGCGTCGCGACCCTCCGGCTCGACGCCGAGCCCGTGAACGCCATCTCCCAGACCATGCGGACGGAGCTGGCCGAGGCCCTCGAGGTCCTCCGGGAGGACCGGGTCCGCGTCGCCATCGTGTCCGGGACCGAATCGCTGTTCTCCGTCGGCGCGGACGTCGGCCTCTTCGAGGAGGCCGAGGAGTGGACGACCGCCGAGTTCCGGTCGAACTCGCGGGTCCTCGGCCGCACCTTCGACGGCCTCGAAGCATTGGAGAAGCCGGTGCTCGCCGCGATCGCGGGCACCTGCGTCGGCGGCGGCTACGAGCTCGCACTGGCCTGTGACGTCCGTATCGCGGCGCCGGACGCGACGCTTGGCTTCCCCGAGCACAACATCGGGCTAATCCCCGGCCTCGGCGGCTGCTCTCGGTTCGTCGACCTCGTCGGTCTCGGCCGGGCGAAGGACCTCATCTTCCGCGGCGCGCTCGTCGACGGCGAGCGGGCGCTCGAGTTCGGCATGGTCGAGCACGTGGCCGAGGACCCCGAGGCGTTCGCGACCGAGTACGCGGAGGACCTCCTCGAGAAGCCCCCGCAGGCCCTCGGGCTGGCCAAGCGCGTCACGACGGCCGCCCGGGACACCGACGTCGCCACCGCTGGCCTACTCGAGTCGCTCGCCCAGAGCACCCTCCTCGAAACCGACGACCATCGGGAGGGCATCGAGGCGTTCCGCGAGAAGCGTGACCCCGAGTTCACCGGGCGATGAGCATTGCGGGCGTGGGTGACCGTCGATGAATCTGGTCCGAATCCCAATTGGTGGCGGCAGCCCCGAGGGCGAGAACAGCGCCTACCTACTGCCCGAGCGTGGCCTCCTGGTCGACCCAGGGCCGCCCGGTGACGACGCCTGGGCGCAGCTTCGCGAGGGAATCCAGGACGCGGGCCTCGACCTTGCCGACGTCGAAGACGTCTTCGTCACCCACTGGCACGTCGACCACACCGGCCTCGCCGTCAGGGTGGCCGAAGCGGCCGACGCGACGATCTCGATGCACGCCCACGACGCGCCGCTCGTCGGCGACTACGCCCGGGAACGCCCCCGACGGCTGGAACGCGACGACGAACGCCTGCGAGCCTGGGGCGTCCCCGACGAGACCATCGAGGAGACTGCCGCGGCCGACCACCCCTCGCCATTGCCCGACACGTACCCCGTGACCGGCCTCGAAGACGGGGAGACGCTGGCTGGGCTCGACGTGATCCACACCCCTGGGCACACCTTCGGCCACGCCGCACTCGCGGACCGTGCTGGTGGCCACCTGTTCGTCGGTGACGCGGTGCTCTCGACCTACACGCCGAACGTCGGGGGTGGCGACACCCGACTCGACGACCCGTTGGCCACCTACCGAGCCACCCTCGACCGGATCCAGCGGCTCGGCTGGACCGATGCCGACTCGGGGACGGTGACGCTCCACCCCGGCCACGGGACGACGATCGCGTTCCCGGACCGGATCGAGACCATACGGGACCACCACGAGGAGCGGTCGGTTCGGGTCCTCGACGTCCTCCAGGAGTACGGCCCGGCGACGCCCTGGTCGGTGGCCCGCGCGCTGTTCGGCGAGATGCGCCGCCACCACGCGAAGATGGGCGCGGGCGAGGCTGCGGCGCACCTCACCGAGCTCCGCTCGGCCGGCGAAATCGAACTCGTCGAAGAGGGGCCGGATCGATACGACGTCGCCTGAGCGCTCAGGCCAACCCCTTCAGGAGGTCTCCCACGACGAACGCGACAGCCGCGGCCGCCATGCCGACGAGGAACATCTCAGCGCCGTTGACGAGCCATCCCCGGGCGGTCACGAGACTCCGGCTTGCCCCGACGACGAAGAAGGTCAGTCCGGTGACCGCGACCGAGAGCGGGAAGGCTGGCTCGATAGCCAGCACGTACGGAAGAAGGGGGGCCCAGCCCGCGAGAACGAAGGCGAGGAACGTCACGACGGCCGTCCGACGTGGGGACTTCCAGTCCGCCAGTCGTTCGACCCGATCGCCGGTCTCACCGTCGACCGTCTGCTGGTAGTGGAGCTCTGACTGCCGGCTCAGGTAGTTGCTCATCCCCATCGAGAAGCCGTCGGCGAAGAGGTTGGCCGCCCCCAGAATGAGGACGATGGAGGGGTTGAGGGCAGCACCGGCGACGCCCGACACCACGGCGAAGGTCGTAACGATGCCGTCGTTGGCCCCGTAGATCACTTCGGCGAGATACCGGCCCGAAGACTCGATCTCGTCGCCGAGGATGCGCTCGATCATGTGAGCGAAACATCCACGAGACGGGACAAAACGGCGTCGGTGGGGTCGGCGAAACGACTTATCGTCACGACCACGAGGGGTCACCATGGACGAACACATCCTCGTCCCGTTCGACGGTTCGCCCCTCGCCGAGCGGGCGTTGGAGCGGGCCATCACGATGCACCCCGAAGCGCGGGTCACTGTCCTCCACGTCATCGACCCGATCGGGGTCGTCTACGAGGCCGAGTCGAAGGGTCTGGCCGCGGCCCGCGAGTGGGAGGGCCGGATGGAGGCGAGGGGCGAGGAGACCTGTGCCGCGGCGGCCGCCCTGGCCGCGGACCATGGCTGTGACATCGAGACCGCCGTCGAGACCGGCTCGCCCGCGAGGGAGATCCTCGACTTCGTCGACACCCACGACGTGGATCACGTGATCATGGGAAGTCACGGCCGCTCCGGGGTCCCGCGGCTCGTCCTCGGGAGCGTGGCGGAGCAAGTGATGCGGCAGTCACCCGTCCCGGTCACCATCGTCCGCTAACCTCGGAGCCAGGCCGAGGACCGCTCAGACCGGTACGAACTTCGTCCCGTAGCGGGCGACGCCTTCCTGCTCGTATACCTTGCGGATCACCGCTCGCACCCGGTCCCCGATGCCAACCGATTCGGGGGCGCAGTCCGTGAGCTGGGCCGGTAGCTGTACCGTCTCACCCTCGCGCTCGAACTCGACGATGGCGACGCCGAACGGCCCATCTCTGGCCTGCTGGGGGCCGAACTCCGGCGGCGCGCCACCCTGCCCGATGACCGTGTTCGCCGCGACCCGGCCCTCGCGGGGGAGCTCCACGCGATCGAAGGTGTCGCGGCCACCACACCGCCGACAGGCGCCCTCCGGCGGGAACGTCAGGGCGCCGCACTCGGTACAGTGACCGGCGGCCAGCCGGTAGCGAGCGTCGAGAGTTTGCCGCCAGGTCGGCAAGCTGACGTGGGCCCCGCCGCCGGCGACCTCGCCGGAGACCACGTGGCCGCGCTCGCGGAGGTAGCGCACGTAGGGGAGGAACTCCCCGCCATCGAGGTCGGGGCCGGTCACGTCGCCACCGTCGAAAGCAAGCGCGACGGCGCGGGCGCCGCCGCCGAAGAACGCCCCGACCGTGAGGTCGCCGTCGTCCGCACCGGCGAGGGCGTCGAGGAGCGCCATCGGCACCCCGGCCGCCCCGAGGTCGCCGGCCGCGTTCGCCACCTGTCCCTGGCGATCGACGCCCTCGAAGGGGAGCCCACCGGTGATCCGGCCGGCGAGTTTGGGCGTTGGTTGGTGGACGGCGACGCCGGTGACACGGTCTGGGTCGACCGAGAGCCCGTCGACCGCGCTGGCGAGCGTTCCGGTCACGGCGGCCCGCTCGTAGGTAGTGATATCGATCGAGTCGACCGCGGTCGCCCCGCGTTCGCGGAACCGCACGCCGGGGTACTCGTCGGCGTGGTCCGCCCGGTCGACGAGCCGTGGACCGGCCCCCTCGTCGAAGAGGAACGCGACCGCACCCGCACCCATGCCGGCGTCGGTCGTACCGGGCTCGGCCTCGGGCGCGTCGGCGGCGACCGCCAGGGCTGGGCCGTCCGCGGCCGCTGCCGCCGATAGCACGTCAGCGCCGGCCGCCGTGTCCTGAGTCGCCGCCTCGGTCCTGACGGTCTCGGACAGGCCGAGCGCCCGAACGGCTCGCGAGACGAACGCACCCTCCTCGACGGGCGGGGTGCTGGTCGCGAGCCCGAGGTAATCGAGTTCGTCGGGGCCGACATCGGTGTCGCCGAGGGCGTCCTCGGCCGCGGCGATCGCCATCGTCAGCGCGTCCTCGTCGGCGGCGGGGACGCGGGCCGATGCGACCGCGGGCGACTGGTCCCAAGCTTCGCGGACCTCGTCCGCATCGAGACGGAACCGCGGAAGGTACGCACCGGTCGCAACGATCGCGCGATCGCTCATGCGGTCCCCTCCTCGCGCTCGAAGCAGTGCACCGCCACGCCGCCGCCGCTGCCCCCCACGTTGTGGGCGAGGGCGCGCCGGGCGCCGTCGACCTGGACATGCGCCTCGCCCAGGAGCTGCTCGAAGAGCTCGACGACCTGGCCACCGCCGGTGGCGCCGATCGGGTGCCCCTTCGACTTGAGGCCGCCGGAGGTGTTGACCGGGAGGTCACCGTCCGGGTCCGTGACGCCCTCGCGGAGGAGTCGTGGGGCCTCGCCCGGTTCGCAGAATCCGAGGTCGTCGTAGGCCAGCAGCTCGGCGATGGCGAAGCAGTCGTGGACCTCGGCGACGTCGACCGCGTCGGGACCGAAGCCAGCGTCGTCGTAGGCTCGATCGGCGGCGGTCCTGGTGGCGGGGATCGATGTCAACGTGTCGCGCTGGAACAGGCCGACCGCGCCGGAGGCGGCCCCACTGCCCGCCACCCGCACCAGTCGGTCCTCGTCGGCGAACTTGCGGGCGAGCTCTTCACTGGCGACGAGCACCGCGGCCGCGCCGTCGGTCGTCGGGCAGCAGTGATAGAGGTTCAGCGGCTCGGCCACGCTCGGGGCGTTCAGGGCGTCCTCCATCGAGCACTCGAAGGCGAGCTGGGCGTTCGGGTTTTGCGCACCGTTCCCGTGGTTCTTCACGGCGACGCGAGCGAGATCTTCCTTGGTGGCCTCGTGCTCCTCGAGGTAGGCCGAGGCCATCTGGGCGTAGACGCCGGCGAAGGTCGTCCCGGAGAGCCGTTCCCACTCGGTCTCCCCGGAGACGCCCAGCCACCACTTCGTGTGGTCCGACGAGGAGTCGGTCATGACCTCGTAGCCACCCGCGAGGACGAGATCGGCCATGCCAGCACGCACCGCGGTCACGGCCGAACGGAGCGCGTAGCCCCCCGCGGCACACGCGTTCTCGACCCGGGTCGTCGGCAGGCCGTGGAGCCCGACGTGCTCGGTGACGGCCGGCGCGGAGAGGCCGATCTGGCGGCCGCCGACGCCGAGGGTCCCGAGGTAGGCTTCGTCGATCCGGTCGGGGTCGAGGTCGCCGTCGACGCTGTCGACGGCTCGGTCGAACGCCGTCGCGAAGAGCGACCGGTAGGACTCCGCGGGGAAGGAGCCGAAGACCGACTGGCCCGCCCCGATCACGTACGCGTCGTTCATGCGAGCGAGTGACACTCGCAGGGGTAAAAGCGACCCGTTCGCGGCGGCTGCCAGCCCGTTACGGTCGGGTTTATACGCCCGCCGACGGAGCCCCGGCCATGCAGTTGATCGACGCGATCCTCACGGACGAGCACCGCGAGTTCGCCGACCGCGCCGACGAATTCGCTCGCGAGGTCGTCGCGCCGCGTGCTGACGAGATCGAGGCAGCCGACGCGTTCCCGCGTGACGTCATGGAAGCGGCCGGCGACGCCGGCCTCCTTGGCGTGCTGTTGCCCGAGGAATACGGCGGGGAGGGGTCGGACTTCGTCTCCTACTGTCTCGTCGTCGAACGGGTGGCCCAGGCGAGCGGCGCCGTCGCGGAGTCGATCCAGGGCCACGCCTTCGCCACCCTGCCGATCGCCCAGCAAGGGACCGAGGAACAGAAACAGGAGTACCTCTCGCGGATGGCCTCGGGCGAGGCCATCGGTGCGATGCTCCTCACCGAACCCGGCGCCGGGAGCTCGCCCTCTGGGCTCGAGGCGGTGGCCGAAGCGACCGAGGACGGGTACGCCATCTCGGGAGAGAAGGCCTTCGGGACGAACGCCGGCGTCGCGGACGTCCACCTGGTCGTCGCGCGGAAGCGGCCACAGCCCGAGGATTCCCACGGCGTCTCCGTGTTCCTCGTGCCCGGGACGGACGACGTGGACGGCTTCGACTTCGAGCGGGTGGAGTTCATGGGCATGCGTGGGCACGTCACCGGCGACTCGACGCTCGAGGAAGTCGAGGTTCCCGCCGATGCGGTGCTCGGCGAGATCGGCCAGGGCTTCCGGATCGCGATGGGCACGATCGACATGGCTCGGACCGGCCTGGGCGCCATCGGCGCCGGCATCGCCCGGGCGGCATTCGACGCCGCCGTCGACTACGCGGGCGACCGCGAGCAGGGCGGGAAGGCCGTCGGCGAGTACCAGGCGGTGCAGGTGCTCATCGCCGACATGGACGCGAAGCTGCATGGCGCCCGGAATCTCGTGTACGACTCGGCACACGCCATCGCCGCCGGCGAGCCCGACACTCGAACGTCAAGTCGGGCGAAGTGGGTCGGCAGCGAGGCTGCCGAGTTCGTCACGCGGAACGCCATCCAGGTCCACGGCGGGAAGGGGTACCGCAGGGATCTGCCGCTGGAGCGCTACTACCGGGACGCGAAGATCCTCTCGATCATCGGCGGGACGACCGAGATCCAGAAGACGACGGTCGCGAAGCAGGCGCTAGGGCTGTAGGGCCGGCGTTAGCCCCGTTGACACGACCGGTCCCCGTGGGACGGCGGATGTTGACAGCCCCAGGCGTGACGTCGCAACCCCACCTACGGGGACTCGCCTGTCTCCGAGCGCTCGGGCACACTCGATGCCGAGCCGCCCTGGACTTGCTCACGGGCTCGGTTGACAAGAACTGGCAAATACCGGCGCCGACGGACGAGTACGACCGTGCCGAGGACCAGATAGATCCCGCTGAACAGCATCAACCCCTCGAAGTCCTGAAAAACGGGAGCGAACTGGAGGGCGAACAGCCCGAGCAGGGCGAGGGCTTCCCGGAGGCTAATCTCGAAGTCGATCAACAACGTGACCGCGAAGAAGCTCTGGGCGGCCGTCAGCCAGATCTCGCCGGCTTGTTTCTGGTTGAACTGCAGCACGCCGTAGGACCCGAGCGAGAGGCTGTAGACGACCACCAGCGTTCCGATGAGCAGCGTCCACTGGTTGAGCTTCGAGGAGATGAGGGCGTTGAACGCCGATGTCGTCCGCAGCTTCCGGACGAGGTACGCAGTCGCGATGAACTCCGGGCTCTCACTGGCGAGGGGAGCCACCCACTGGATCATGAAGAACGACGAGAGGCCGAGCTGTGGGCCGATCGTCTCGAGCCCCTTGGCGAAGGGTTTGACCGCGACGAGGATGACGGCCAGCGAGAACGCGAACATCGCCAGGATCGAGACGACCCGCCGTGCCCGAGGCAGTTGTTGAAGATACCCGGCAACCCCAAACTGCGTTTCGTGGGTCGTCTCGCCTCGGAGTAACACGGCGATGTAGCCCGCGTAGAGCCCGACGAGCACGACCGCGTCGAGACCGTCGATCCCGCCGCCGAAGGGGACGAGCAGGGCGTACAGTGTCGCCGCCCCGAGGAAGAGGATCTCTACGCTGATGCGTGGTTCAAGCTGGACGGCGTCGGCGAGGAACCCGCCCCGGCGGGAGACCGCCTCGTCTGGCCCGGACCGGGCGCGGTAGATCGCGTAGATGGCGATGAACGACCAGCCGAGCCCCACGAGGATGCGGTTCGCCCCCGTCATGTTGGCGACTGCGAGGTTCGCCGCCGTCTCCGAGGCAGCTGTCCCGGGCGCCACGCCGGCCTCCCAGGCGTACAGCGCGTCGACCGCATACTCGGGCGCGACCGCGATGACGGCGAGCACAGCCAGCGCGAAGGATCGCGGTACGTCGACCTCGGCCGTCTCCGCCGCCCAGGTCAGCACGAACGCGGCGCCGACGACCGCCACGCCACTGACGAGGATTACGCCGCTGGTAGGCAACCGCGAGACCAGCCCGGTCCCGTAGACCGCTAGCCAGGGGAGCGTCAGCCCAACGACGATGGCCAACGCCAGGATTGGATGCCGCAGCTCGCGCCTCACGGCCGGCGGTTTCATCGGTCACGGCAATAGCCGTTGGGGATGACCATGGGGTCCTCGACCCGAGTCATCCACAACCTACTTCGCCCGGCCGCTCCCATCCGGCGCTATGCCGTCGCTCTACTTCGAAGACATCGCCGAAGGCGACGTTCGTGACCTCGGGAGCTTCAGCCTCAGCCGCGAGGAGATCGTCGCGTTCGCCGAGCGATACGACCCCCAGCGCATCCACACCGACCCTGAGTTCGCCGAGGCTGGCCCCTATGGCGGGCTCATCGCGAGCGGGTGGCACACGGCGTCGGCCTGTATGCGGCTGATCGTCGAGGGCATCCTCGCAGACGCCGACAGCATGGGGGCGCTCGGCATGGACGAGCTCCGATGGCTCGCGCCGGTGCGGCCCGGAGACACGATCGACGTCACCAACGAGATCCTCGAGACGGCGCCCTCGGAGTCCCGAGACGACCGCGGCTACGTCACGAACCGGACGGTCGGAACCAACCAGGACGGCAAAGAGGTCATCACCATGACCGGCGTGAACATCTTCGGCCGGCGGGACGCGGAGTAGGTAAACGTACCTGGAGCCGCTCAGTCCTCGCCGAGCTCGGCCTTCACGAAGTCGGGTTCGCGCTTGTCCAGGAACGCGTCGACGCCCTCGTCGAAGGCCGGCGTGGAGAACAGGCGGTTCTGGAGCTCGCGCTCGTGGGCCAGGGCGTCCCAGAGCGGGAGTTCCATGCCCTCGTTGACGGCGAGCTTCGTGTGGCCGATCGCCTTGTTCGGCTGGCCGGCGAGCATGTCGGCGAACTCGATCGCCTGTTCCTCGACCGTGCCGGGCTCGTGGAGCTCGTCGAAGAGGCCGGCCTCGATGCCCTCGCTCGGCGTGAGCGTCTCGCCGGTGACCATCATCCGGATGGCCTTCGAGCGGCCGACGTAGCGCGGGAGGAGCTGGGTGCCGGCCTCGCCCGGGATGAGCCCCAGCTGGACCTCGGGGACGCCGACGTTGTAGTCATCGTCGTCGCCGACGAACCGGAAGTCACAGGCCAGGGCGAACTCGAGGCCGCCGCCCATGCAGTGGCCGTCGACGGCGGCGGTGAAGATGGTGTCCGTGGTCCGCATCTTCATGATCGTCTCCTTCGACGTCTGCGAGGCGTAGCCGATCCAGTCGGCGGACTCCTCCTGGAGGGCCTTGATGTCGTAGCCAGAGGAGAAGAACGTGTCACTGGCGCTCGCGAGCACCGCTGCCCGGATCTGGTCGTCGAACCGGATCGCCTCGACGGCGTCCTGGAGCTCCAGGATGACGTCGATGTTGTGGGCGTTCGCCGGCGGCCGGTCGATCCGCAGGATGCCGACGTGGCCCTCCACCTCGGTCTGGAAGTACTCGAGCTCGATGTCGCTGAACAGGTCCATTGCGGTGGAATACACAGCTGGCTGTGGTAAATACTTGTCGAAGTTAAAACGGCTGAAACGGCAAAATATGGCAGCTATGGCCGCTACTAACGGATACTGGCTATCGGACCCAATCGGTTATCCTAAGAATTTTTATATTATTTCTCGGGGCTCACTCCACCCCCCGGCCAGTGTCCGCGGAGCGGCCGTCGTACTTGATGCGCTCGAACACGGTGTGACAGCCGTGGCAGTAGTGCTGCTCGGCCGAGACCTCCGAGCCGAAGGCCGACTCGCGCTCGGTGTCCGTCGAGCCACAGAACGGGCACGTCGGCCCACCGTCCGCCACGGTGTCCTCGGGCATCACTCGATCACGAACTCGGCGTTCTCGGTGCCTCGGAGCGAGTCGAGGGTCTCGGCGTCCGGTCCGCCGCCGTCGACGCGCCGGCGGGTCGGATCCCACGCGTCGGGGTCTGGGGCGTCCCAGTCGACGTCGGCGAGCGAGACGGGCGTCCCGTCGACGATGTCCTCGTAGGTCGCCCGGAAGGCCTCGCGCATCTCGGCGACCGATCGGTCGGTGAAGCCGGCTGCGACCAGCGGGTCCTCGTCTTCGACGTGCGCGGCCGGCCCGAGGAGCGCCAGCGCCGGCGGCAGGCTCGACTCCAGCGCGGAGCGGAGCGCCTCCGGATGGTCGGCGGCGAGCGTCTCGAGGCGCCCGTCGAGGTGCTCTAAGTGGAAGTACTCGTCTTGCCCGATCCGCGTCGCCAGCCCGTCGAAGTCCTCGTGGGCGATCGCGTCGAGGAGGTACCAGGCCGCGCGCTCGGCCGCATCGGCTGCGGCGATCAGCTCGATCCAGCTCGCCGGCTCGGCATCCAGCGAGGCGACGTTCGCGAACGCGTCCGCTTCCCGGTCGCCCTCGAGCCAGTCCTCGTCGCGGCCCTGCCGCCCCAGTAATCGGAAGAGTTGGCGGACGTGGCCGATCTCGTCTTGGGCCGCGCTGGCACCGGCGATGTCGTCCTCTAAGGCTGGGCCGGCGAGCATCCACTCGGCGTAGCGCTGGGAGAGCAGCAGCTTCGTGTCGGCCACCGCCTGCACGAGGTCGACGCCCGCCTCGGGCCACGCGTCGTCGCTCATCGGCCACCTCGCGCCGCGTCGGGCACTTGACCCTCCTCGGGCACCTCGATGACGTCATCCCGCGGCACGACTGCGAGGTAGTCCCAGTCCTCCTCGTCGTAGGTCGTGCGGGCGTAGGCCTTCGCCAGCCGGTCGTTCGGGGCGTCGACGCTGCCGACGACCAGAGTCTCGTCCCCCGGCTTGATGCGGGCGAGTACCTCGTACTTCATAGGCCGATCCCCGACGACCGGAGCGTCTCCTTGGCGTGCTGGGGCATCATGTCCTTCGACCAGATGGGGTCCCAGACGACGTCGATGTCCACGTCGTCCACTCCAACCGTCCGACAGGCGGTCCGGATGTCCTCGTGGATGAACTCGTAGGCCGGACACCCCATACAGGGGAAGCTGATCTCGACCGTCGCCGCGTCCCCCTCGACGGCGACGTCGTAGACCATCGCCATCTCCACGAGCGAGAGCGGCAGGTGGGGGTCCTCGACCTCGTCGAGGGCGTCCCACACCGCCCGCTCCGTCGGCGTCGCGTCTTCCCCCGGACCGGGGGTGGCCGCGGCGGTGGCGTCCGCGCTCATCTCAGGCGACCGCCCCCAGCTCGCCGCGCTGGAGCATCCCGACGTACTGCTCGTTCGCCGGCCCGCGCGAGCGCCACCGGTCCATCACGTCGTCCCAGGAGATCGGGTCGTCGAAGCGCCACGTCTTCTCTGCCTCCTCGAAGGCGACCGGGAGGTCGTACTCGAGGATGTACTGTTCCTGGTCCTCGTCGTAGTGGGCCGGCACGTCGATGTCGATCTCCTCACATAGCGGGACCGCCGAGTCCATCCAGTCCTGGCGGAGTTCGTCGTTGGACTTCGCCTTGATCCGGTAGGCGAGCTGATCGTCGTGCTTCTTCAGGTCGTCTGGCAGGCCGAACCACTCTATGGCCATCGGAAACATCCAGTCGACGGCGTCCTGGAGCTTCGCCTTGGTCGAGGCGGTGTTGTTGGCGAGCCGTCGCATCCACGTTTCGCCGTGGCGAAGGTGGAACTGCTCTTCCTTGCCGACCTTCGTGAGCGCCCGCTTCCAGGGCGCATAGGAGGTGTTCTCGTGGATGTCCGAGAGGAGGACGATGCCGGCCCGGTCCCAGAACCCGTGGCCGACGACGAGCTCGGCGAAGTTCTCTAAGTGCTGGTCGAAGCCGTACGTGTTCCGGAACTGGTGGGGCTCCCGCCCGTAGACGAGCTCCTGCCGGTCGTACCCGAGGTCCTCTAGGAGCCGGTAGGCGATGTGGCCGTGGCCGAGCTCGTCCTGGATGACGCTGACACAGGACGCCCGCGCGTCGAGTGTCGGTGCGTTCATCGAGGGGCCGTAATAGGCCGGCGCGCTCATCAGCTCGGTGTCCCCCGAGACGAGGAGGGTGCCTTCGAGGGCCTTCCGGTATCCCTCGGTCATCTCCTCGGGCGACTCGACCATCATCCCGTCCTGGAGCTGCTCCTTGAACCGCTGCTCGTCGGTCATCGATACCCTATCGTTGGTCCCTCGCAGTAATAATCGTTTCCCAATAACGACGAAACTGGAGTAATCCTGAACAGGGAACGTTGGGTATTTAAATAGAGGATGACGGATGAACCTAGATTTGGGGTTCTTCCTTGCCCTCGCGAGTTCGAATACCGGTGTTTCAGCCGCTATACAAGCCGAATTTATCGGTTCGATGCCTTTCGTAACCGGTGTCATCACCGTTTTAACCCCGCCCGTCCCACGTTCTGCCGATGGACGTCGAGATCCGGCACGCCGACACGGCGGACGGCGAGGCGCTGCTCGACCTCTGGCACGGCTTCACCGCCCACCTGGCCGAGTACGACGACCGGTACCGCCACCGCGACTCCGCGAATGAACGTTGGCTCTCTTACTTCGAGAACCAGCTCGTCGACGCGAAGTACGGCACGGTGATCGTCGCCGAAGTGGACGACGAACTGGTCGGGGTCCTCGAGGCCCGCGTCACCGGTGGTCACCCCATCTTCCGGCTCTCGGATCACGGCAGCATCAACGGCTACTACATTCGGGAAGACTACCGCGACGACGGTATCGGCCGACAGCTCATCGAGGAGGCGGTCGAGTGGTTTCAGAGCCGTGACCGTGAGCTCTCGTTCTGCCGAGTCGACGTCTTGGATGGTGATGACACCTCGGCCGCCGACTACGAGGCCCTCGGTTTCGAGCCGGTCGAGCACGTCTACGAGCTGACGTTCGACTGATGGTGGAGACCTTCGAGGTGGAGTTCGTCGACCTCGGCCGGACCATCGAGGTCCCGGCCGATACGCCCATCCTCGAGGCTGCCGAGGAGCGCGGCCTCGACCTCCCCTATCAGTGCCGCATGGGGGTCTGTGGCGTCTGCTCGGCACTGCGCCTCGAGACCGGCGAGGTCGACCAGGTCGAGGGGATGTTCCTCTCCTCGGGCGAGAAGGACGAGGGCTACGTGCTCACCTGCGTCGCCCGTCCGCGATCGGACCTGAAGCTCCGGTCGAATACCGGACCATAACGCTCGTCCGCCACCGCGGCGTTACGCGCCGTCCTGTTCCCGCTCCCGGAGCTTCACGCGCTGGATCTTGCCGGTCTCGGTCCGGGGCAGTTCGGCGACGAACTCGACCGCGCGCGGGTACTTATACGGCGCCAGCGTCGCCTTGACGTGGTCCTGGATCTCCTCGACCAGCGCGTCGCTCTCCTCGACCCCCTCCGCGAGGACCACGAACGCCTTGACGACCTGGCCGCGCTCCTCGTCGGGGCTGCCGACGACGGCGACCTCCGAGACCGCCTCGAGCTCTTCGACGACCGCCTCGACCTCGGGACCCGGGATGTTGTAGCCCGAGGAGACGATGAGGTCGTCCCGCCGTGACTTGTACTCGAAGCGGCCGTCCTCGCGGTGGACGAAGATGTCGCCGGGGAGCGACCACCCGTCTCGCACGGCCTCGGCCTGCTTCTCCGGCCGATTCCAGTAGGTGATCCCCGTCGGGCCGCGGACCGCGAGGAGCCCTGCCTCGCCGCGGTCCATCTCCTTGCCGGTGTCTGGGTCGATCACCTTGGCCTCGTATCCGGGGACGGCGTAGCCCGTCGCCGACGGATCGATCTCGTCGTGAAGACGGTGGCTGATGAAGATGTGGAGCATCTCGGTCGTCCCGATGCCGTCGAGGACATCGATGCCGTAGGCGTCCTTCACCGAGTCGAAGGTGGTCGGCGCGAGCGGTTCGCCGGCGCTCATGCCCAGCCGGAGGCTCGAGAGGTCGTACTCGTCGGGCGCGTTCGGGTGCTTCGAGAGCATCTGGTTGAACGCCGTCGGGATCGAACAGAGGATGGTGATGCCGTGGTCCTCGACAGCCGCGAGGAGGTCCCCCGGCGTCGCGTCCTCGACGAGGCTCGTGGCGGCACCGAAGCGGAACGGGAAGGTCAGGAGGTCGCCGTAGCCGTAGGCAAAGGGGAGGGGTGGGTTGCCGCCGAAGACGTCGTCCTCGGTGGGCTCGAGACAGTAGCGGGCGTAGGAGTCAGCCGTCGAGAGCACCTGCCGGTGCGTGTGCGTGGCGCCCTTGGGCCGGCCGGTCGTGCCGCTGGTGTAGAGCATCAGCGCGAGGTCGTCCCGATCGGTGTCGTGTGCGTCGAGGTCCGGGCTCGCCGCCTCGGTGAGGTTGTCGTAACTAAGCCGGTCGTGGTCGACGTCGTGTCGCTCGCAGACGATCACGTCCTCGACGGTGTCGAGCTCGGGCAGCGCCTTCTCGATCTCGTCGAGGAGGTCGTCGTAGACGATCACCGTCGTCGCCTCGGCGTTGTCGATGATGTAGGTGAGCTCCTTCGCCCGGAGCAGCTTCATCGAGGGGAGGGCGACCGCGCCGATCTTCTGCGTGGCGAGGATCGAGACGATCGACTCCGGCCGGTTCGGGAACCGGATCACCACGCGGTCCCCCGGCTCGACGCCGCGGTCAATGAGGGCGTTCCCGAGCCGGTTCACCCGCTCGGCGAGATCCGCGTAGGTGATACGCTCGTCCGCGAACATGATCGCGACGTTGTCCCCCCGCCCCTCGCGCAGGTTCCGGTCGACCAGCTCCTCGGCCACATTGAGATGCTTCGGATAGGCGACCTCCGGAACGGCGTGGAGGTACTCGGGAGCCGCGTCCCCGGCCGGCAGATAGCCTTCGGGCACGTTGGGCTGCATGATTAGGCGACAGTTAAGGGAATAAAGGAAGTAAGTTGCGGTCCCTTTGACATCCACCCCGCCCTGACGCGCGAGGCTTTGCATCTGAGTGTCTTGTAAATCCGGGCCGGTGCGCTCTCGATGACCGGACCGTCTCTGGCCGATCAGGTCCCCTCCACCGCCACGATCGCCTCGTCGGGGAACGCCACCCGCTCGCCGTGCCGGTCGAAGCAGCCGTAGGTCAGGTCCGTCGCGATACAGCGCTCGCCCGACCCGGCCCGCTGGAACGCGTACCCCACCTCGACCGCCCGTTCGGTCACCTCGGTGACCCGCCCCACGATCTCGATCGAATCCTCAAAGGCGATCGAGCGCTCGATGGCGAGGTCCCAATCAATCGGCACGAAGGGGACGACCTCGTCGGTTAGCTCGCGAAGGGAGCGGCCGCCCTCCGCCACGTGGTCTTCCAGACAGATCGAGAGCTCCCGGGCGTAGTCCTCGAAGTACCCGAGGCCGGCGGCCTCGATGTGTGGCGTCCGGAATGTCATCTCGCGAGCGAGTTGGGGACCGTCACCGACCGGGCCCGTCGGGTCGATCCGGTCTGGGGCCCCATCGAGGTCGCCGATCGCGACAAGCCGTTCCCGCAGCGAGGGCGAGATCGGCTCGGCGGTGTGTTCGGGGGTGATCGTCACCTGGACCATCGTCGCTCGACCGAACTCGGCGCCGTCGGCCGCCCGACGGAACCGGTAGGACATCTGTAGGTTCGAGTCGCCGACGGCCGTCGGCTCGCCAGCGACGACGACGGTATCCTCGTACCGTGGATAGACCCTCATCTCGCCCCGGATCGCGACCGGTGCGAACGGCACCCCGCCCGCCTGGACGGTAGACTCGACCGGCTCGCCGAGCTCGTAGGAGAGCTCTTCCGTGGCACGGATCAGCCAGTCGAAGATCCGAGAGTGGTGGACGTAGGGCCCCCAGGAGAGCTCGCCGAACTGGACCTTGTGGCGGAGCAGGTCGAGCATCGCCTCAGCGGGTCCAGAAGCCGTCCGGGTCGAACGTCCGGATCAGCTCGAGCGCCTCCGCGGTCGGCGGCTCGGTGGTGTCGATGGCGTCGCCGGTCACGTCCTCGGCCGTCTGCAGGTCCCAGGGGAAGTCGTCGGCGATCGTCTCTCGGTCGACTCCCGGGTGGCACGTCCGGAGGTAGAGCTCGCCTTGATCGTCGAAGCCAAAGGTGGCTTTCGTGGTCACGAGCGCCGCGGGCCCGCCACCGGGGACGCCCTCCCGTTCGCGCCAGTCGCCGCCCTCGCCGTGGCCCGGCGAGGTAACGTAGTGGACGCGTTCGACGAACCGACGGGGCTCGTGGGCCATCAGGATCACCGTGCGGCCGGACATGCAGGCGATGTCACAGGCGCCGCCGCTTCCGGGCAGCCTGATCTCCCGGTCGCCCGCCTGAACGCGCGTCGTGTTCAGGTTCCCGTGGCGATCGATCTCGGCGCCGCCGAGAAAGCCGACGTCGACGTCTCCGCGCTGGAGCCGGGCCATGATGTCCGCCATGCTCGTCGTCGCGAGCGCGCCGTTGAGGTTCGGGAGGTCACACATCGTGTGCAGGAAGCCGTCGGCCGGGTCCTCCCGGACGACGCCGGACTCGAACACCGACATGGCGTTCGGCGCGTGGGTCGAGACGGCGAGCTGAAACGCGATGAGTGGCAGCCGCATCCCGACGAACGCGACGTCACCGTCGTCGATCTCCCGGGCCGCCGCCGCGACCATCAGCTCCCGGTCCGTGTACTCGGGCTCACCCTCACTGGCCATACTCGACCTCCGCGGCGCTGGCTGGCGCCGTGATCGAGATGTCGGCGTCGACGCGGTCCATGTAGGCGTCGCGGTCGGCAACGCCGTGGACCCACTGCTCGAGCCAGCCCTCGAAGTCCTCGGGCTCGCCCGTCTGCGCGTGATAGGCAAGGAAGTGGTCGTGGTCTCGGTTGTAGCGGCCGGCGACCGGCGACGGGTGGGCCCCGTAGGGACACTCGACGACCGCTGCGACGTTCTCTCGCGTGATCGAGGTCCGGCTCGGGTCACTCCGAATGACCTCGGTGTCGACGATCTCCTCGGCCGTCAGCAGGACCTGATCGGCGGCCCCGACCGCTTCGTGGGTGACGCCGGTGTTCCCCCAGAAGTGGGCGTCGCCGTGCGGGCTCGCCCGCTGGACGTGGACGACCGCCCAGTCCGGTTCGATGGCGGGGACGAGGGCGAGGCGATCGCCCGAATAGGGGTCTTCGGCCTCCAGAAACCGGTCGTTCTCCGCGAACACGTCCGAACCGAGCAGCGAGCGTGTCGGGAGGTAGGGGACGCCGAGGGCGCCTGCTTGGAGCGCCAGCGCCACCGAGAAGTTCGAGTGGTTCTCGACGGCGAGGTCGCCGCCCTCGACTGCCCGCCGGAAGTTGTAGCCGGTGCCGGCGGAGACGTTCCCGACCCAGGCTGCGCGGACCTGGTCGACGAGCCCGGCCCCGGTGAGTTGATCGAAGAGCACGTCGCTGATCGGCCCCACGAGCGTCAGATCGTCCGTGCCTTGCCGGATGAGCTCGTGACCGACGGCGAAGGGGATGGCGTGCTCGAGGGCGAGGCCCGCGGCGACGGTGTCACCGGGCTCGATGGCCGAGACGGCCTCGTCCATCGGTGCCCGCTTGTCTACTGGCATGTCTCAGGTTCGCCTAGCCGGTCCAATAAGCGAACCGTTCCGTTGCGGGGTCCGGTCGAGGAAACGGGGGTAGCATCGCCCGCCTCACGACGGGGAAGGGGAATCAGATTTTAACATTCGAAAAACAACCGGACCGGCGTGTCGGCTTCCGACACCTTTAAAGAGTGTGCCGCGTACTGTCTGCCGTATGACACGCATCAACAGGCGTGCGTTCCTACGGGCGAGTGGCGGCGCGGCGACCATCGGCGTCTTAGCCGGCTGTTCCGGTGACGGCGGCGATGGGGGCGGCGACGGCGGAGACGGTAGTGACGGTGGCGACGGGGGAGACGGTGGCGACGGCGGCTCCACCGGCACCCCCGGCGGTTCCATGGAACCGGTCACCATCGGTGGCCTCGAACCCATCTCCGGTCCGTTCGCGCCGTGGTCGACCGTCCACCGAGACGGCCTCCAGTTCGCCGTCCAGGAGGTCAACGCGAACGGTGGCGTGCTCGACGGCCGTGACCTCAACGTGGCCATCGCCGACACGGGGGCCGACGCGGCCGAGGCCGACAGCGCCTTCCGCCGGCAGGTGGAGCAGGAGCCCAACGTCGTCGCGACGACCGGTGCAGTCTCATCCGACGTCGGCATCCGTGTGTCCCAGACGGCCGGCGACCTCGAAGTGCCGCACGTCCACCACATGGCCGGCGCAGACGAGATCATCACCCAGGACACCCGCTACATGTTCCGGATGGGGATCATCCCGGGATCCTCCTACATGCAGGCCCAAGCGTCGGCGTTCTCCGACGCGGGCTACACGGAGGTCGGGGCGGTCATCGCCGACTACGCGTGGGGCCGATCGGCCGAAGCGGCGATGAACGAGTACTTCGACGTCGACGTGAACATCCAGGTCGCGCCGATCGGGGCCTCGGACTTCAGCTCGTACATCCGCCAGATGTCCGACGACCTCGAGATGATGATCACGAGCGGTCACCCGCCGGGCTCCGTCGGCATCGCGAACCAGACCTTGGAGCTCGGGCTCGAACCCGAGGTCATCACCGGCGCGAGCACGCCGCCCCAGCTCCTCTCGGGTGCCCTGAGCGATGCGGCCCGTGAACGGTACGTCCACATCCACAACTCGAACCCGTTCAGCGATGCGTTCGCCGAGGCCGCCTCCGCCTTCGGTGAGGCGAACGACGCCCAGTTCAACACCCACACCGCCTACGGCTACATCACCGGCAAGATGATCGCCGCGGCGGTCGAGGAAGCCGGCGAGGCAAACGGTGCGGCCGTCGGGGAAGCGCTCCACAACATCGAGTTCGACTCGCTGTTCGTGAACCCGATCCAGTACAACGAGTACGGCGAACTCGACGACATCGTCATCCTCTACAGTGACCTCCTCTCGGAGGCGCCGCCGTACTACTCCGGTGGCTCCTACAGCTTCGAGGAAGTCACGCGATCCGCGTCGATCGCCGGGCGCACCCCCAGCGAGTAGTTCCCTTCCCCGGTCCCTCCGTCTGGGCCGAAGCAGGGCGTTCCGAAAGCTATACCACCCGGACCGACCCCGGTGATGACAGGTTTATGGTGACGGCAAGCACGATGGTCGCCATCGCAGTCGACGGGATAGCGTTCGGTGTCTTTCTCGCACTGCTCGGCGTCGGGATCACGCTCGTCTTCGGTCTCGGCGAGGTGCTCAACCTGGCCATCGGGACCTTCGCCGTCATGGCCGTGCTCGTCGCGTCGTGGATGATCTCGAGCGGCCTCGGGCTCGTCGTCGCGTCGGTCATCGGCGTCGTCGTCGTCGCTGCCATCGGCTTGGCCGCCGACCGGACGCTCCTATCGCCGGCCTATCGTCTCCAGGGTGAGCAACGCATTCTCCTCGGCATCTTCACCACGCTCGGCCTGACCGTCTTCCTCGACGGCTTCCTCATCAACGGCATCAACCTCGCCTTCCTCGGCGGTCCGCGGCTCATTCCCGCGTTCCCGGCGAGCTACCAGCTCCCCCTTGATCTCCCCACGGTCTCGGTCGGCGCCGCGGTTCTCCGGGGGAGCTCACTCATCGTCATCGCCGTGGGCGCGGTGCTCCTGGCCATCATGTTCCTCTTCCTCCAGCGGACGTTCCTCGGCAAGGCCACCCGGACGGTCTTTCAAGACGAGGTTGGTGCCCAGCTCGTCGGGGTCGAGCCCCGACGGATCCGGACGCTCATCTTCGTTCTCTCCGTCACGGTCGCCGCCGTCGCGGCGATCGTCTGGGCACTCGGCCACCAGGTCTCGGTCTCGTCAGGGTTCCAGTTCACGACCTTCGCGCTGATCGTCTCCATCGTCGGGGGTGTCCGGAGCCTGACCGGCGCCATCGCGGCCGGGCTCCTCCTCGGGCTGGTCAACCAGTTCGCGAACTTCTTCGTCGGCTCCTACGTCGCGAGCGTGATCCTCTTCGGGGCCGCCATCGTGTTCCTGCTCGCCAAGCCGGAGGCGATCTCATGACCGCGCTCCCGCGCGATGAGCTCCGAAACCTGGGCATCGCGGCCGCGATCCTGCTTGTCGCGCCGCTCCCGGTGATGGGCAGCAGCTACTACCTCGGAGTCCTCATCCACGTCGTCGTCTTCGCGATGTTCGCGGTCGCGCTGAACATCGTCTTCGGCGAGACCGACCAGCTGTTCCTGTTCATGGGCGGCCTCGCCGGCATCGGTGCCTACGGGACGGCGCTGTTCACCAACTGGTTCGGCCTCTCGGCCTGGTTGACGATGATCGCGGCCGCCCTCTTCGCCGGGCTCGTTGGCCTCGTGGTGAGCTGGATCTCGGCCCGGCGGAACTTCACCGTCGTCCTCATCTCCATCCTGACGCTGAACCTGCAGCTCGTTATCACCGAGATCATGGTCGGCGCCAGGGACCTCACCGGCGGCTCCACGGGCTTCACGTACGAGGAGTACTTCTCGCTCGAGGCCATCGGCGGGGTCCTCGGACTGGGCCCCGAGCTGCTCATCTACTACATCTCGCTGATCCTGCTCATGGTCATCCTCCTCGTCTACGTGTGGCTGGTCAACGCGCGGTTCGGCGTGGCCTTCGATGCCATCCGGGAGGACGAGCTGGCGGCGGCGTCGATCGGCATCGACGTCGTTCGCTATAAGGTGATCGCGGGCTTCCTCGCCGCATTCGTCTTCGGCCTCGTCGGGCCGTTCTACGCCCGCGAGGCGTCCTACATCCTGCCGAGCGCCTTCACGTTCCTCACCGTGGACGTGCTGGTACTCATCGTGCTGATCGTCGGCGGCCTCCGCACGACGCTCGGCCCGATCGTCGGCGCCGTCATCGTCGTCGCCATCGAGGAGATCCTCGGTGCTACGCTCACGAACTGGCGGACGGCCATCTTCGGCATCCTGCTCATCGCGCTCTTCCTCTACTTCCGGCGGGGCGTGGTTCGGTTCGCGGCCGACCGGCTCTCGACGCTCGACGGGGTCGGTTCCGGTGGGGAGTCACGCGGCTAGGAACCAACAGAACGTCTCGCTCTTCGACTGGCGACGGCCGCCCGCCTACAGGTAGGCCCGCTCGATGTGATCGGACTCTAAGAGCCCCTGTCCGGTGTCCTCGGCGACGAACTCGCCGTTCTCGAGGAGGAAGGCCCGCTCGGCCAGGGAGAGCGCCTTGTGGACGTGCTGCTCGACGAGCAGGATCGTGACCTCTTCGCTGATGGCTTCGATCTTCTCGAACATGCGGGCGGTGATCTGCGGGGCGAGTCCTTCGGAGGGTTCGTCGAGGGCGAGGATCTTCGGCTCAGCCATCAGCCCGCGGCCGATGGCGAGCATCTGCTGTTCGCCCCCCGAGAGCGAGCCGGCGCGCTGGGAACTTCGCTCTTCGAGGACCGGAAAGAGGTCGTAAATTTCATCGAGATTGTCTTGGAGCTCCTCCCGGCGGGTGTAGGCGCCCATCTCGAGGTTCTCTTTGACGGTCATCTCGCCGAAGAGGTTGCGCTCCTCGGAGACGTGGACGAAACCACGCTCGACGATGTCGGCGGGCGAGAGCCCCCCGACGTCCTCACCCCAGATGGTGAGCCGGCCGTCATCGATGGGGTGGATGCCCGAGAGCACCTTCATGAGCGTGGACTTGCCGGCCCCGTTCGGGCCGACGATGGCGACGATCTGGTCGTCCTCCGAGATGGAGATCGAGAGGTCCCAGAGCACCTGGATGCCGCCGTAGGACGCGTCGATCTCTTCGGCGTCGATCATGCTTCCTCCCCGAGGTAGGCCTCGACGACGACCTCGTCTTCGCGGATTTCGGTTGGTGTTCCTTCGGCGATCTTCCGGCCGCTGTTCAGGACGATGATCCGGTCGGCCACGCCCATGATCGCGTCCATGATGTGTTCTATCCAGAAGATGGAGATGCCGTACTCGTCCCGGATCCGTTCGATGGTGTTCGTCAGCTCCTCCACCTCGCCCGGCGTGAGCCCGCTCGCGATCTCGTCGAGCAGGAGGAGCCTGGGCTCTGCGGCCAGGGCCCTCGCGAGTTCGAGCTGTTTCTGCTGGGCGATGGGTAGGTTGCCGGCCTCGATGTCCGCCTTTTCAGCGAGGCCGATGAACTCTAAGGCCTCCATGCCGCGCTCCTCGGCCTCGGCCCGAGAGATGCCATCGTCAGTGCCGAAGAGCGCCCCGGCGGCGGCGTTCTCGAGGACGGTCATCTCCTCGAAGACGCGGACGATTTGAAAGGTCCGGACGACGCCCAGCCGGGCGATGTCGTGGGTCTCCAGCGCGACGAGGTCGCGGCCTTCGAACTCGAGCCGGCCGCCGGGCTCCGGGTCGAAGAGGCCGGTGATGGTGTTGAACAGCGTCGTCTTGCCCGCCCCGTTGGGCCCGATCAGGCCGACGATCTCCCCCTCGCCGATCTCGAGGTCGACGTTGTCGACGGCCACGAGGCCGCCGAACTCCTTCGTCACGCCAGCCGCGTCCAGCATCGTTACCGGGTCACGGGGCTGGCCCGATATAAACCCTGCAGGATTCCCACTCGGGCACGCGCCAGCGGCTCAGCGAACACCGTCACGCCAGGGTCGCGACGAGTTCGATCTCGACCCGGGCGTCCACCGGCAGCTCCGCGACCTCGACGGCTGCTCGTGCTGGATAGGGCGCGTCCATGGAGTCGGCGTACGCCTCGTTCATGCCGTCGTAGTCCGCCATGTCGGCCAGGTAGACGTTCGCCTGCACGACCTTCTCGAGCGAGGTCCCGGCCGCCTCGAGGACCGCCGCCGCGTTCTCGAGCACCTGGGCCGTCTGGTCGCGAATGCCGGACACCTCGACCTCGCGACTCTCGGGGTCCGCGGGGCCCTGCCCGGAGACGTAGACGGTGTCCCCGTCACGGATGGCCTGGGAGTAGGGGCCGATCGGCTCCGGCGCGTCCTCGGTGTAGATCTCTTCCATGCCTGAGCCAGTCCGCGGGGGCGCCAAAGCCCTACCGACATCCACCAGGCATCGACACCTATTCGGCTCGGCCGGCGCACGGCAGACCATGGGCGCTGTCTCCCTCTCCCTCGCATCGGACCTCACCACGGTCACGCAGCCGGTCCAGACTGGCGAGGTTTCCCCAGAAGGTATCGACTTGAACTTCCTGGCCCTGACGGACGTCAACGATCTCTTTCGACGGATGATCCGCCACGGCGAGTTCGACGCGGCGGAGATGTCGATGTCGTCGTTCCTGATGGCGGCCGAGCAGGGCACGCCCGCCTGGGTGGGCCTCCCGGTCTTCATCTCCCGGGTGTTCCGTCACGGCTTCATCTTCGTGAACGCGGAGGCCGGCATCGAGGAGCCGGCCGACCTCCGGGGGAAGCGCGTCGGCGTGCCGAGTTACTCGATGACCTCTGCGCTCTGGGCCCGCGGGATCGTCCAGGACGAGTACGGCGTGGCGCCGAGCGAGATGGACTGGGTCCAGCGCAGCGGCCAGGGGACCGACGAGGGCGACCCGCTCACGCTCTCGCTGCCGGAGGACCTGTCCCTCGAGGCCAAGCCGCCCGGTCGCACCCTAGATGGCATGCTCGCCGACGGCACGCTCGACGCGCTGTTCTCCTCGTCGGTGCCGGCGAGCTACGACGGTGAGACCGTTCAAAGACTGTTTCCGGACTACCGCGCCGTTGAAGAAGACTACTACGCGCGGACCGGGATGTTCCCGATCATGCACTTACTCGTCCTCCGCGAAGAGGTCTTCGAGGGGAACGAGTGGATCGCGAGCGAGCTGACGCGAACCTTCACCGAGGCGAAGGAGCGCGCGCTGGCCGACCTCGACACGACGAGCCGGCGACATGTCTCTGTCCCGTGGATCTACGAGCACATCGAGCGGGTCCAGGAGACGCTCGGCGAGGACTACTGGTCCTACGGCGTGGAGGCCAACCGGGACGTCCTCGAGACGACGGCGCGGTACTCCCACGAGCAGGGCTTGACGAGCCGGCAGCTCGCGGTCGACGAGCTCTTCGCGCCGAACACGTACTGAGCCGCGAAGGTCGCTCCCGTCTCGCGGTACGCAGCACAACAGTTAACCCCCGTGGCCGGCTTTCCTCCCTATCGATATGGCGATAAAGGACGCCTTGGAGGCGGGCTCGTTCAACCTCCTGGAGTGGGTCGAGGAGAACAAGGAACTGATGCAACCCCCGATCGGGAACACGATCATCTGGGATCAGGCGGAGGGCATCAACCACCTCGCGATGGCCATCCGCGGGCCGAACCGGCGACGGGCCTTCCACACCGGGCCCTGTGACGAGCTGTTCTACCAGCTCGAGGGCACGGCCCACGTCGAGATCCTGCGGGATCCCGAGGACCAGGCTCGGCGGGAGCTCATCACCCTGGAGGCCGGCGACACCTTCCTCCTGCCGACGGGTGTGCCACACAACCCGCGGCGGACGCCCGACTCGGTCGGCGTCGTGATCGAGCTCTTCCGCGACGAGGACGAGATCGACGAGGTGGCCTACTACTGCCCCGAGTGCAACGGGCAGGTCCACCACGAGGTGATCCACGAGGACTTCGGCCGGAACATCCAGCGTGTCGCCCAGATGTTCGAGCAGGACGAGGATGCGAGGACGTGCCCGGAGTGTGGGCACGTGATGCAGGAGCGGGCGGACCTCTGGACGCTCGATAGCGTCGAGGGGTGGACCGAGCGCTGGGGCAGCGAGAACTTGCGGTAGCGGGCGCCTACGGCGCAAGCCCCCGCTTGGCGGCTGCCTACCTCGCGAGCGTCGAGACGGACACGTTGCCGTCCTCGTCCACGTCGATCATCGCGGTCTCGTAACCCGAGACGCCGCCGCGGGCCCGTTCGCTGCCGTTGACCTCGACGACGTAGGCGCAGCCATCGCCAGCTGATTCCCGGTTGTACCGTACGGTCTCGCCGGGCTTCAGACGATGGTCGGCGGGACCGGCACACGTCCCGGTCAGGACCACACTGCCGTCGAATGTTTCGGCGACCGTGGCCTCGAGCATGGTCGAATCGGGCCCGGCCGCACCAGTTCCGCCCGGTGTCCAGGTCGGTGTGGCGGTGGGCGGGGAAGTCGTCGGGGCGGTTGGCGGCGTTGGCTCATCCGTCGTCCGGCCGTCCGAGACGCCGAGACAGCCGGGGAGGAGGGCGACGCTCGCGAGGAAGACCTCTCGGCGGCGCATGGCGACGCCTCCCGCCGCCGGCGGTAAGGGCCTTCTCCTCCATTCACAGGGAGAGTGGCGTCGGGCGCACGTTGGCTCTCGTCGACGCGGTCCCGGCGAGCGGGAGCTTCCCTGGCTCAGTAGTCCGTCCGGCGGAGCTCACTATCTTCTCTTCGACGCGGTATACGTGCGTGATCGCTTGGTCCACCGCGTCGTCCCCCGCGCCCGCCGAGGGTCTGGGTCGGGCTGTCGGTCGATTCGGCCATGGAGGACGCACGGAGCGCTTCCCCCGACAGAGCCGCTGGCCGGTCCAAAGGCTGGCGGTTGGGTCCGAAGCGCTGGCCGCGGCCGAAAGTGATACGTATCGCCCCCAGCACGTTGGGACCGGCATGGTCCCCGCCACCCGACGCGCCCTCCTCTCCGGAGCCGCTGCCACGCTCGCCGGTCTCGCCGGCTGTAGCGGCTCGAGCAGCTCGAGCAGTTCCTCCCCGCCCGACGACCCCGAGAACCTCGATACCGATCCGGCATCTGTCGGCATCCGGCACCCCGAAGGCGCGGCTGTCGCCTGGCTCGGCGAACGGCCGACGCCCACCGGTGACCGGCCTCTCCCCGGCCACGAATCCGAACTCATCGCCACCGCCGAGACGGCGTCTACCCTCGACTTCGCAGACGTCGACGGTGTCGACGCGATGCGCTCCTTCGCCGACGACACGGACTTCGAACGCGAGACGCTCCTCCTCGAACGCCATCGAGTCGGCGAGTGCTTCGAGCTCGCCATCTGTGCCGTGACCTGGTCTCCCGCTTCGTATCACACCTACTGGACTCGGCAGCTCCGGCCCGCCGACGATGCCTGTCAGGCGGAGGCACACGACCGTGTCGCGACGCTCGTCCGGATCCCGGCCGTCATCGATCCGTCTCAGCTCAAGAGCGCGGGGGCTCGGATGAGCCGAGGTAGCTGCTCGAAGTACCTGACGGAGCTCGAGGAGGCGGACGGATGATCGGCCGCCGGGAGTTCCTTCGCGCGACCGGGGCGGTCGGCCTGCTCGGCACGGCCGGCTGCAACGCGGTTTTCGGTGGCAGCGATGGCGCCCGTTCGATCCCCGCCGCCCAGCTTCAGTCGATCGCTGCCGCCGGCCCGCCCGCGATCCCGGAGACGATTCCGGTCGACGTCGAGGCCGCCTTCCTCCAGGACTCCGCAGAGGCGGTGGGAACCATCCTCCGGTCGGTGCCGACGCCGCTCACCGCCCAGGAGATCCCCAACGGTGTCATCCGACAGCACGTTTCCTCGACGGTCGACCGGGCCCGCTCCTACCGTCATGGCGCCGAGGCGGCCGACTCGCCCTACCAGGCGATGTGGCGGCTGCGACGGGCGTGGGGCGAAGCCAGGGCGGCGGACGCCGCGTGGGCGGCCATCGAGACCGGGCTGACCCGAGGCCAGGTGGCGGACCGCGGGCCAGACCTCATCGCGGATGTCGAAGCCTTCACCGAAGCGTGGCGGTACGTCGGTAATGCGCCAGTGCCTGCGGCACTGGTCCATTCGGTGCTCGAGCAGTGGATCCGCGGGGCCAGGAACCGGGCGACGATCGGGCGCGCGCGCTTTCAGCGCGAGCCGGAGAACCCGATCACGATCGGTGAACTCGCCGGCGACCTCGGCCAGGCACGCGCCGCGATCGACCAGAGCCGGTACGTCTTCAGCCGGTTCGCGGCGTCCCTCGCCGAGCGGCGAGACCTCCTGCAGCTCTTCCAGCTCGCGGGAGGGACGCTGGCCGACGCCGTGCGCGAACGTCGACGCGCGCTGCCCGACGTCGACGACCCCGCCGAGCTGGTCGATGGCGAGGCGTCATCGGCGGCCCTCGAGGCCCTCGATCTCCTCTACGCCGAAGCCACCCAACTCGAGGACGCTGAGCACGCCCGCGCGGAGGGCCGCCCGGCGCGCGGCGTCGTGCTTGCCCAGCCGGTCTTAGCCCGAATCCGGGCGATCGAGTATCTCCAGGGCCAGAGCTCTGCTGGCGAGTCGTTCGCGGTGGAGAGCGCCGATGACGTCCGGGCGATCCGGGCCGGCGCGATCGAGGCGATGCGGTCGGCCCGCGACGCGACGAGCGAGCCCCTCCTGACCGACTGGGCCCTCGCCGACCTGACCGACCAACTCCGCCGGGCGGACGACGACCTGATCGACAGCGAGGGATCGGTCCAGGTCGAGTTCCTCGAGTTCACCATCTCGCAGTACCTCTACGTCGAGGCGATCTCGCGAGGGTTGCCCGAGACGAGTGCCCAAGTGGCGGCGGCCCTCCGGGACGGGTGACGGCGCTCACCCAGACACCGGGCGTCGGTTCGACGAGTCACAGTGGGGGCAGGCCCCGGTATTCGGCTCGAACGTCCGGCCACAGCTCCGACACTCGTAGCGGGCCGGCACGTCGTCGCCCCAGGTGAAGCCGTCGTCGGTTACGACGAGTTGACCCTCGTCGAGCCAGGTTTCGACGATCGTCTCGATCCCTGCTCGGTAGGTCGGATAGCGGGGCGACCACCCGGTGGCCTCGACGAACCGGTCGTTCGAGGTCGGGAAGTCGTTCGTGAGAAACCGCACCATGTCGCCCCCGACGAAGAACCTTGCGAGCCAGCCCGGGATGCGGCCGGGTTCGTCGACGTCCAGCCGGTTGGCGAACTCCCCGAAGAAGGCGTCGGTCGTGACCGGCTCATCGTCGACAACGTGGTAGGTCCCATCGAGCCCTGCTTCGGCCGCGGCGACCATCGCCCCCGCAGCGTCCACGGTGTGAATCGGAGAGACGACCGTCTCCCCCGCCCGGCCGGTGAGTCCGCCGCCAATGACCGGCAGGTCGCCATCGAGCAGGGTCTGGGCCACGCTCCGCGTCTGTCCCGACTCGGGCCCGTAAAGCCACCCGTATCTGAGGACGACTGTGTCGAGCCCGTCGGCCGCGTCATCGAGATGCCGTTCGAACTCGACCGCCGAGCGAGTGGTGCGGTCTGGGTTCGGTGCCGAGTCCACGTCGATCGGTGACCCGTCACCGTTTCGATACGCCCACACCACTGAGTGGGTTACGAAGCGCTCGGCATCGATGGATTCGGCCGCGTTGAGCGCTGCCTGCCCGCCCTCGAGCCGGACGCGGTCATTCTCGGCCCAGTCGTCGGCCGCAATCTTCGTCTTCGTCGGCAGGCTGGTCGCGGCGTGGATCACGACGTCGGCCCCGCGGGCCGCGTCGGCGAGGGCGTCGGCATCGAAGAGGTCCGCCCTGACGGGTCGGCCCCCGCTGGCCTCGACGGTCGCCTCCCCAGCATCGTCACGGACCACCCCGGTCACACGGTGACCGCGTTCGGTGAGTTGGTCGACGATCCCTCTACCGAGTACCCCAGTGGCGCCGGTGATGAACGTCTGCATGCAGCCGTGAATTACACGGCCAGTCGGGTGGGACTGGTGTGAGAGATGTGACGGGTGTTTAAGGGCCCGAGGGGCAAGCCGCCGCCATGAAGCGCGTCCGGATGACGTTCCGACCGGACGGCGTCGAGGTCCACCCGGTCTATCATCTCCTGGCTGGCGGCGCCGAGTACCTCTCCTCGGTCGAACTCGTCAACTGGAACGTCGCCGCGGACCCGGCGGGGTTCCTGGTGTACGCGGAAGGCGACCGCGAGCGATTCGCGGCCGCCCTCGAGGCGATCCCGGAGGTGGTCCACCAGGAGTTCATCTCGGTTGGTGCGGACGCCTTCTACGTCTACCACACCTGCCGGAAGACGCCGATGACCGACGAACTGTTCGAGACATTCTCGAACCGGAGCCTGCTCGTCGTCTTCCCGATGACGTACCACGACGACGGCGCCTCGACGGCCACCGTTGTCGGCCCACAGACGGAGATTCAGGCCACCATGGACGAGGTGCCTGATGGCCTCGAGGTCGACATCGAGGCCATCGGCGGGCCCGAGGTCGGTGAGGAGGGGGTCCTCGCCGCGCTGAGCGACCGACAGCGGGAGGCGGTCGAGGTTGCCCTCGCCGTTGGGTACTACGAGACACCACGCCAGGCTACGAGCGAAGACGTCGCCGAGGTGCTCGACTGTGCGCCGAGTACGGCATCGAAACACCTCCGGCGGGCCGAATCACGTCTGCTCCAGCGGTTGCTCGGGTAGCTTGACCGGTCGGCAGATCGACCCGCTTCTTTTTCACCCATCAAGCAGTGAGAAGTGGTCGTGGCTATCCAGCGGGCGGAGTCCATGGACGCTCTCTACGAGGAGTGCCGCGGCCACGACCTCGTGCTCGTGCCAGACCCGCCGATGGCGAGCGCGCTGAACCGGCGCCTCGAGGAGCCGACCTTCGGGACGTTCGCGACCACGCCGCGGCGGTTCGCCGCTGGCCGACGCGAATCCAAGGAGGACCGGATCGCCTTCCTCCAGGTGATCGAGGAGACCGACCTCGCCTGGAAGGAGGCCGCGTACGCAATCGGAAACGTCCTCCAGTGCTGGGACAACCGCGGCGACCTGGGGGCAATCCTGGAGTACGACCAGTTCGACACCGCGGCCACCCGCGAGGTCATCGCCTGTCTCCGCGATATCGAGACGACCTCCAAGGCGCTTGCGACCACGCAGATCGAGGACGACCGAGCGGTCGCCGTCGTCGGCATCGAGGAGTTCACCGCACTCGAGCGGTCGATCTTGCCCGATGACTACACCACCGTCAACCTCCTCACGGACGCATCCTTCGACCGTCCGCCGTTCCGGCTCCTCGATTCAACGGCGGCCGTGGTCGACACCGTCCTCGACAGCCTGACGGCCGAGAACGCGGACCGCGTCGCCATCGTGCTCGACGCTGGCAGTCAGTACTCGCCACTGATCGAGTCGGCGCTCGAGGCCGCGGACATCCCGTTTTACGGCGGCCCCGGGTTTGCCGACGATCCGGCCCACCGTGCCTTCCTCAGGCTACTCCGCACCGGTCACGCCGGGAGCAACCTCCGGGTCGCCGACGTCCGGCCGATCCTCCGTCGGTTGGGAGCCGAGGTCCCCGTCGAGCACGACGGGAAGCGGCTCCGCGCGGTCGGGGCCAGCCAGGCCGAGTGGCTGACGACGTTCTGTGCGGAGATCGCCGACCACACGTTCGGGACGGCGCTGGCCGCCTTCGAATCGGAAGCCGACCTCGCGCTCGACGATTTTCGAACCGAACTCGACGAACTCGGCCTGCTCGACCAGCGGGTCACCGACGAGGCCGTCGGTCGCCTGTCGTTCTACGTCGAGGCGTACGACGTGCCAGTGGATCGCGAGAACGAGGGCGTCCTGCTCGCGGACGCGACGGCCGCGGCGACGGTCGACCGACCGGCCGTGTTCTACCTCGGGATGGACGAGGGGTGGACGCACGCCGCGCCGCGGCGCCCCTGGGTCGACCGGGACGAGCAGTTCACGCGGAACCTCCAGCAGTTCCAGCGGCTGCTCCAGAACGGCGTCGAACAGCACTACCTCGTCCAGGACGAACGGGGCGGCCGGGCCGTCACGCCGTGTCTCTACTTCGAGGCGCTCCTCGAAGAGGAGTTCGAGCGCTTCTCGGATCTCGACGCGGCCCGCCACGCCCGGGCGACCCCGTCGACCGGACAGGGGTTCGACCACGAGCCACTGGGGATCGGCGCCGCCAGCGTCGAAACGGTCAGCCAGTCGGCACTCACCAACCTCGTCAACTGCCCGCGTGACCACCTCTTCGGCCAGCTCGTCGACGAGCCCGACCGCGACTACTTCACCGTCGGCAACCTCTTTCACGACTTCGCTGAGGTGTACGCCGACGATCCGGACCGGATCGACGACGAGGCGCTCGACGCCGTCGTGGACCTGATGGTCGAGGCCACCCGACCCTTCGACCGCGATGAGGCCGAGCCGGTCAATCGGACCCGGTACCGGCTAGGGCTCGAGACGATCGTCGAGTATTTGGACGCCAACCCGCCGGTGGGCGCGGGGTTCCTGACCGGGAGCCGTGGCTGGTGGAGCAACGACGTGGCGGACTATCTCGGGCTCTCGGTCGACGCCCCCTACACGGAGTGGTGGTTCGAGGACGAGGCCCTCGGGTTGAAGGGCAAGATCGACCTGGTGGACTCGCCCACGGCCCTCCTCGACTACAAGAGCAGCAGTAAGAAGTCCGCGACGCAGGTCGTGCGGCGGTCCGCGGTCGATCCGACTCACGACACGCCGGACTACCAAGCGCTGGCCTACCTGGCATACCTCCGTCGGCGGAACCCGGACGAGCCGCTCTCGTTCACGTTCTTTCACTTCCTGGAGACGCTCGACGACGCGGTTGCGGGCGACGTCCTCCTTGAGGATTGCCTGACGTCGGTTCGATTCTATCCGGTGCCGTTCGAGGAATACGTTTCCCGCGAATCGGTCTTCGAGACGCTCCGCGAGGACGGCTCGGGCGACTGCTGCAAGACGTTCGAACAGGTCGAGTACGGCCTGTACGCCGACGTGGTGGACGACCACCCGTTCCCCGACGGCAGCACCAAGGCCGAGCTCTCCGACTCGCCGCTCGGCGACGCGCTCTATCGGCGGGTGAGCGGCGTCGTCGGGGAGTACGCCTACGTCGAGAACGGCTGTGCCCAGGCGCTCTCGTATTTGGCCGGCCTCCGCGACGCGAACTACTTCGCCGACGACGTCGATGCCTTCGAGGCGTTCGTTCAGCAGCGTATCGCCGAGCTGAACCGCTACCGTTCGGGCGAAGAGCGCTTCCCCGTCTCCGGTCTGGACGGTGAAACACACTGGCGCTGGGTGGACCACCGCGACATGCTGCTCGAGGGCGATGCCTGAACCGAACGACGCCCAGCGTGCGCTCATCGAGGGCGTCGAGGGCATCCATCTGGTCGATGCCGGCGCTGGGACCGGCAAGACGTTCGCCCTGACCCGACGCTACGCGAACATCGTCGACGGGGCGGACGTCGAGCCCGACGACGTGCTCGCGGTGACCTTCACCCGGAACGCAGCTGCAGAGATGAAAGAGCGCGTCGTCGCGCGGTCTTCCTACGGTCTAGCCGAGCTCCGGGATGCCCCGATACAGACGTTTCACAGCCGGTGTTACGACCTCCTGCTCGAGCACGGCTTCGACGCGCCCACGTCTCTGGGCATCGACGACCGGATCACCGAGGCGACGCGGCTCCTCGAGGACGACCTGGTCGAGGGCGAGGAGTTCCGGTCGTTCTTCGATCGCTTTTCGGACGACAACCCGGGATACGCGGCGTTCTATCGCATCATCGACTCGCCCCACGCGCTGCTCGGCCTGATCCGGGAGCTCGCGGCGAAGGGCGTCTTCCCCACGGCAGACGGGTGGTATCGAGACGGTGTGCACCACCTCGACGGAGACGCCGAGGCCTTCCGAACCCTGTTCGACCAGGAAAACCAGCCACGGAACGACGGCAACAAGCAATCGTCCCTGCGTTCGATGCTCGCCGGGTTCGGCCGGGACGACTGCTACCTGCCAGACGCGCCGGATGTCTGGGAGCTCCGGGGCGAGGGCAAGGCCGTCCCGGAGGAAGTCGCCGCGATGGCCTTCGAGGAGGACCGCGAGGCGTTAACGCGGTTCGTCCACGACGTCTACCACGGCTACCTCGAATACGCCCTCTCGCGGAACTACCTGACCTTCGGGATGCTCCAGTGCTACGCCTACGTCCTGCTCTGTGAGGACCACGCGCTCCGCGAGGCGCAAGCCTTCGACCACGTGATGGTCGACGAGTTCCAGGACACGAGCGAGGTCCAGTTCAAGCTCGCGCTGCTCATGTCCGGCACGGACAACCTCTGTGTGGTCGGCGACTGGAAGCAGTCGATCTACGGGTTCCAGTACGCGGCCGTCGAGAACATCGTCGACTTCGAGGCGCGACTCGACCGGTTCGTGGACGAGCTGAACGCGGACGCCGAGCGGGTGACCTTCGACGATCGGTCAGTCACCCGGATCGAACTCGAGGAGAACTATCGGTCGACGCAGGCGGTTCTGGACTTCGCCGAGCGGGGCTTGCTGGTGCCGGCCACGGGTACCGACGAGGTCGACGTCGAGGCGGTCCGCGAGCGTATCGTCTCGCTCGACGCGAACCGCGAGCAACACCGAACCACGATCGAGGCCATTCGGCACGAGGACGAGCACGAGGCGCTGCTGACGAAGCTGCAAGCGATCGCCGGCAACGACGCGTACGCGATCGAGGATGATGGCGAGATTCGGCCGCCGACGCTCGGCGACATCGCGGTCCTCACCCGGACCAAGGACTACGGCCGAGAGCTGCTCCACGCCGCCGAGGGGTACGGCATTCCGATGGCGTACGAGGGCGGCATCGAGCTGTTCCGGACCGACCAGGCGAAGCTCGTTCTGGCGTGGCTGCGCATCCTCGAGGGTAACCTAGACCGGGGATGGGCGACGGTGCTCGAACGGGCCGGCTACACGATGACCGAGATCGAGGCGATGCTCGACGACCACCCTCACCCCGACGACATGCAGGCGTTCAAGGAGACGCTCCAGGGACTGGAGAGCGTCGGCGCGGTCGCCGAGACGGTGCTCGGCCGGTACGGCTACGACGGCACCTACGCGGACGTGGTGATCGAGACGCTCCAGGACGCCTTCGACGCGACGACGATGACCAGGGGGGACCTGATCCGGTTCGTCGAGCGGGGCATCGAGCAGGGCGCCACCCAGGAGGTCAGCGCGCCGGCCGGAACCGACGCCGTGACGGTCCAGACCATTCACGCGGCGAAGGGTCTCGAGTACCCGATCGTCGTGCTGGCCAACATGAACCGCCACCGGTTCCCGCCATCGGGTGGGGGCGCCCCGGTGATCACGTTCGACGACCCGATCGGGCTCCGCCAGCGGGATGTCTACGCCGAGTCCCACGGCTACCCGCACGTCTACGATAACTGGCGGGCCGACGTGCTCAGGACGTGTCTGCCCGACGAGTACGACGAGGAGCGCCGCCTCCTCTACGTCGCCATGACGCGGGCCCAGGACCACCTCGTGTTCTCGGCCGGCGAGGAGCCCAACACGTTTCTCGCGGAGTTGCCAGTCGAGGTCGAGCCGTACGACCCCGACGTCACGGTACACGATCGGGGGGAGACTCAGCAGGCCGTGTTCACGCCCCCGATCTCGCCGCCAGAGGGGCCGATCGACCTCTCAGCCCACGATCTCATGGAGGAGGTGTCCGATGGACCGCCGGATGGCCGAGGCCCCGCGTTCGGCACGCGCTTGCACGACTTCGCGGAGGCGTACGCCGACGGTCGGGCGGACGAGCCCGCGGCGGAGAAGCCCGACTGGGCGAGTGTGATGGCCTTCATCGACGGCCTCCCCGGGGAGAAACACCTCGAAGAGCCAGTGGTATTGCCGTTGGAGGTCGACGGCCGGCGGGTCGCTATCGCCGGGGTCGCCGACCTCGTGCACGTGCTCCCCGACCGGGTTGAGGTAATCGACTACAAGACCGACCTGGACAGGCGCCGTCACGAGGAGTACCGGAAGCAGCTCAGCGTGTACTACCACGTACTGGACGCCTGGTTCGACGACCGGCCGGTGACGGCGTCGATCCTCTACACCCACGACGACGAGCTGGTGTCGCTGGACCCGCTCTCTCGGGACGAGCTCGCGGCGCTGGCAGCCCCACTCACTCCCGCGGGTCGTACTCCTGGTAGATGACCGCCCCACAGGCCTTGCAGTGTACGGCGTCCGGGTCGTGGTACTCGAGGCCGCAGTCCGGACAGGTCGTCTCGACCTTTTCGCGGTGGGTCCACTCCCGAATGATGCGACTGGCCTGCCATGGGATGAGGATGATCGCGACGATGATCGACGCGACGGTCACCGTCCGGCCAGCCCGAGTGACGGGGAGGATGTCCCCGAAGCCGACCGTCGAGAGCGTGACGACGACGTAGTAGAAGGCGTCACCGAAGTTCGCGACGTCGGGGTTGGCCGCGTGCTCGACGCTGTAGAACAGTCCGGCGGCCGAAAAGAGGAGCACGAGGACCGTCAGTAGCAGCTTCATGATGCGCAGGCTCTCGTCGGAGACGGTACCGAAGAAGAACTCCTCGTCGCTCGTGAACCGATAGAAGCGGAGCACCCTGACGATCCGAACCACGCGCAGGAACCCGACGTCGATGGCCGAAACCGGAACCGGGGCGAGGAGGACGATGAGCGTCGGTAGGATCGCGATCAGGTCGATGACGGTGAAGGCGTTCAGCGCTTCGACGAGTCGATTGGGCGCGCCGTAGAGTCGGAGCAGGTACTCGACGAGGAAGACGACTGCAATGAGGATCTCCGCGTTCCAGAGGGCGTCTTGGACGGCCGGCGCGACCGCGTACGTGTCTACGACGAAGACGCCGACGAAGACGAGGTTGAGCGCCAGCAGGAGGATGTCGATCGTCTTGCCCAGGTTGGTCCGGTGATCGAGGAGGTAGAACTCGACCAGTTCTCTCGGGGTCGCGTCCTCGGGGGCGCCCATCGGTGCACCGAATGGGCACCGAGGTCATGTATCATTCGACCCGCCCCATCTACTGATGTTGGGCGCGTGGAGCGACACGTCCCTGCCCACTGCTTTCCGTATCGCCGTGCCGATACCACGCACGAGTCCATCGGGGGTCGTCGACGTCGAGGTCGTCTGCCCTGGGACCGCCGTACGCCCGAGGTCTCCCTGTCGAATTCGGCCGATAGAGAACCGAAACGCTATACGTCTCTCACCCCTCCCTCCTGTATGAACTACGACGAGGTCCTCGACCGCGGGCTCGCGGAGCTCCCCGAGGTCGCTGAGGGCGGTCAGCGGCTCCGCATCCCCGATCCGGAGGGCGAGACGGACGGCTCGTTCACCCGGCTCACCAACCTCCCCGCCATCGCCGACGCCATCGGTCGCGACGTCCGCCACCTCCACCGAACCATCCAGCGCGAGTTCGGCACCAACGGCCAGTTCGACGGCAATCAGGCCCGCTACAACGGCTCCTTCTCCATCGCGGACTTCGACGCGGCCATCGCCAACTACGTCGAGGAGTACGTCACCTGCTCTGAGTGTGGGCTCCCCGACACCCGGCTCACTACTGAGAACGGCACCCAGATGCTCCGCTGTGAGGCGTGTGGCGCGTTCCGCCCGGTCACCAAGCGCCGCACCTCACCAGCGCATCGCAACCGACCGAGCATCGAGGAGGGCGGCACCTACCAGGTCGAGATCACTGGCACCGGCCGGAAGGGCGACGGTGTCGCCAACAAGGACGACTACACCATCTTCGTGCCCGGCGCCCAGGAGGGCCAGGTCGTCGAGGTCTACATCGAGTCCACGTCGGGGAACCTGGCCTTCGCCCGACTGGCCTGATCGGCGGTACTGCCTTCGTGCTGGCGCAACCGTTGGCCGTAAGGAGTTATGCCCCCGCGGCACGATGTCGGCAGTCGATGCCCCCGCCGGACCTGCTCTCGGGCCGCGACGTCGAGCTGCTTGGTGCCGGCGTGATCTGTGCGGTGGTGGCCAGCGCGGGGCTGCTCGACGACACCATCGAGCCGGTGCTGCCCGCGATGCTCCTCCTGGTCGGGGCGCTGAGCATCGGGCTGGCCTGGTGGGACGTCCGGACCCGCCGATCGACCGAACTCGACCCGGACGACGATTCGGGATAACCCTCCTCTGGCGGGCGTCCGGCGTTATTCCACTTCGATGGACCCCATCGATCGGTGGACGACCTCGGGATTGACCTTACACTCCACCACGACGGGTCCGTCGAGCTCCCCCGAGAGGTCCAGGGCCTCCACGTCAGCCGCCGACCGGACGGTGTGGGCCTCCGCGCCGAGTTCCGCAGCCACCCGGCCGAGGTCGGGGACCGAGTGCTTGCCGACCGAGCCGGAGAACCCGCGGTGTTGGCCCATGTGATACTCCGCCCCTAGCGCCTCGTCGTTCATAACCACGACGATCACCGGGATCGCGTGTCGGGCGGCCGTCTCGAGCTCCTGGAGGATCATCATGAGCCCGCCGTCGCCACAGAAGACGACGGTCGTTCGGTCGTCCTCTGCGAGTGCCGCGCCGGCACCGAGGGGCAGCGCCTGCCCGAGGGCGAGGAAGTCGGTGGCCCACGTGAGCTGGTCCTCGGGCCCGACCGTGAGGCCATCGAAGACCCAGCTCGCGGCGTGACCGACGTCGACGAACACGCTGCGGTCGGCGGGCAGCGTGTCGTCGAGCGCCGCGATCACCTCCCGTGGGTCGGCCGTCCCCGGTGGTCCCTCGACGGATCCCGACATCACGGGGGTGCTCTCCTCGATACGGGCCGCCACGCGCTCCGTCCAGAACGCCCCGTCGCGGTCGATGCCCATCGCCTCCAACGCGTCGTGGAAGGCCTCGGCCGTCGCCGTCGCGTCGCCGACGATTCCGACGTCGACGTCGGTGAACCGCCCGATTGCGTCCGCATCGGCGTCGACGTGGACGACCGTCGCGTCGTCACGGAGGAGGTGCCCGCGATCGACCGTGTGCTGGTTCAGGCTGCAGCCGAGCGCGAGCACGAACCCCGCCTGCCCCAAGTATTCGTTGGCGATCGGGGCGCCGAGGTCGCCGGTGAATCCCAGCCCGTAGGGGTGGTCGGCGAAGGTGCCCATCGCTTGGAGGCTCGTCGCGAGGTACGCGTTCATCCGCTCCGCCAAGCGTTCGATCGCTGGCTTAGCGCCCGACGTGACCGCTCCCCGCCCGGCGAGGATGACTGGCGCTTCGGTCGCGTCGGCGTCGAGGTAGGCGTCGACCGCCGCTTCGATGCTCGCCGGGTCGGGCCGGACCCGGGCGTCCTGCCGCCCGGCGCCACCGATCGGTGGAACCGTCGCGTTCCCGAGGTCCGCTTGCAGGACGTCGATCGGCACCTGGACCGCGATGGGACCCTCGCCCGCCCGAAGGCGGCGGATCGCATCGGCGAGTCGCGGGAGGAGCACCTTGGCGGTCCGGATCGAGTCCACCGTGCCGACGGTCGTCTCGAGAAACGTGCCCTGGCGGAATCCCTTCCCGTCGTAGGCGGTCGTGCGCCGACTCTCGGGGACGAGATAGAGGACGTCTGACCCGACGTTGCTCGCGGCCACCAGTGCCGTCCCCGTCTGTGCGATGGCCGGCCCACGGCCCACGATACAGACGCCGAAGCCGTCACCGGCGCGTGCATACCCGTCCGCCATCGCGGCGGCCCCCTGCTCGTGCCGGCAGTGGACGACCTGCATGTCCTCGCGGTCGTCCTCCATGACGGACAGCAGTGGAATGATCTCCTCTGAGGTGAGGGTGAACACGGTGTCGACGCCGGCGGCGGCCAGCAGATCGACGATACCTTCGGATGCCTGCATTTGGATCGCCTGGTGTTGTCTTCGCGCAGTGCCCCCATTAGGGTATGGACGACCCCCCGCGTGTTCATACGTCCCGCGTCCCAAGACCATCGCGTGCCACCGGCGGCTCGCCTCAGTCGACGCGGTGCGCTCGCTTCGGGGTTCGCGGTGCTGGCGGGCTGTGTCACCGGTTCGACGGGTGGTGGGGATGCACGGACCCCCGATAGCCCGGATGCACGCCTCGGCTTCGTCGGCGACGTGATGCTCGGCCGCGGCGTGAACCAGCGCCACCGAGACGGCCCGCCGGCGGCCGTCTGGGGCGACCTCACACCAGTTCTCGAGGACCTCGACGGCGTCTTCGCCAACCTCGAATGCAGCCTCTCGACCCGTGGCGAGCGAACCCCGAACCGCGGCTACTACTTCCGCGCTGACCCTGCCTGGGCCATCCCCGCACTCGAGGCCGCCAACGTGGCCTGGGTCGGCCTCGCCAACAACCACGTCCTCGATTTCGGTGAACTGGCCCTCACCGATACCGTCGAGGCGCTCCGGGGTGCTGCCATCCCGACTAGTGGGGCCGGTGAGACCCGGTCGGCGGCGTTCGCCCCCGCCAACGTCGATGTCGGCGGTCTCGACGTCGCCGTCCTCGCCGTGACCGACCGAGCGCCTGCCTACGCCGCGGGTGCGGTGCAACCTGGCACGGCCTACGTGCCGATGGTGGGCGACCCGCTCACACGCTACGCCCTGTCAGCGGCCATCGAAGAGGCCCGATCGGCCGGGCCAGACCTGTTGGTGGTCTCACTCCACTGGGGGCCCAACTGGGTGACAGTGCCAGCCGAGCGCTATCGCCGGCTCGCCCACTGGCTCGTCGAGGCCGGCGCCGACGTCGTCCACGGGCACAGCGCGCACGTTCCGCAAGGGATCGAGGTCTACCGCGGGCGCCCGATCCTGCACGACTGCGGGGACTTCGTTGACGACTACGCTCTCGTCGGTGACCTCCACAACGACCGGAGCGTCTGGTTCGACCTCGCCGTCAGCAACGGCCGGCCCACGACCCTCCGACTCCACCCCGTCGAGATCGAGGCCGCGGCCGTTCACCGTTCCGGCGGCGACGCCGCAGACTGGGTCCGCCAGGCCATGCGGACCCGGTCGGCCGCGTTCGGCACCGACCTCCGGCGCGAGGGCGACGCGCTCGCCTGCGATCTCCGGCGCTGACCACCGGCCCGCCTTCTCATTGGAGGGTGACAAGAGGTGGTTTAAAGACGAGCCCCGCCGATGGCTCGACCATGTACCACGTGCTCGTGCCGATGGACGCCGACGAGGACCGAGCGATGACCCAGGCTCGCTACGTCGCGAGCCTGCCGGACGCGGCCGAGTCGGTGAAAGCCACCGTGCTGTTCATCTTCGGGGCCGAGGACGACGTTCCCGAGGAGATGGGTCGGATGAAGTCGATCACCCGGGTGGCCTCCGTCCGTCACGCGACGGAGTACCTCGAGGACCACGACATCGAGGTCGACCTCATCGACGAGAGCGGGGACACGGCCGAGTTCATCCTCCGGGAGGCGGAGGACCGCGCCGCCGACGCGATCGTCCTCGGCGGTCGGAAGCGTTCCCCTGCCGGCAAGGCGATCTTCGGCAGCGTCACCCAGTCCGTGATCCTGAACACGGACATCCCGGTGGTCGTGACGGGCGGACGCCGAGAATAGTCAGCGTTTCGCGGTTACTCGACTGGCACGCCGCCCGGACCGCGCGCCAGGTAGTCCCTGCCGCCCTTATCGACGAGTAGCTCGCCGTCCTCGACCACGACCTCGCCGCCGACGATCGTGTGGGTCGGCAGCCCGGTCAGCTCCTGGCCGTGGAACGTGGAGTAGCCGGGCTCCAACGTGTGGTAGAAGTCGTCGTCGACGACCGTGGATTTCTCCAAGTCCACGATGACCATGTCGGCGTCGGAGCCCTCGACGAGCGCGCCCTTGCGCGGGTAGAGCCCCCACCGCCGGGCGTTGTTCTCGCAGGCGACCTCGACGAGCCGCTCCATCGAGATCCGGTTCTTGTTCACGCCCTCGGACATCATCACGGGGAGGAAGTACTCGATGCCGTTGTTGTCCCCGGGGATGGCGTCCCAGATGTCGCCGTGCTTGCCTTCCCCCTTCTCCTTGAACTCGATCTTGTGCGGGCAGTGGTCGGTGCCCAGGTAGTCGACGGTGCCCTCCCGGAGCCCCTGCCAGAGGCGGTTCCGGCTCCACTCGCCCCGGAGCGGCGGCGAGATCTTCCCCCACACGCCGAGTTCGGCCTCGTCCTTCGTGTGCGCGAGGAACGCCGGCAGCGTCTCCGAGTGGAGGTTCACGCCCTGCTCCTGGAACCGCTTGCAGATGTCGACGCCCTCGCCCGTGCTCATGTGGACGATGTAGGCCCGGGAGTCGGTCATGTCGGTCATGCGGCCGATCTGCTCGATCTGCATCGCCTCGCAGATGTTCGGCGCGGACTCGCACCAGGCCTCGAGGTCGTTGCGGCCGGCCTCCTGGAACTCCTCGCGGCGCTTCGCCGCGAGGTCCTCGTTCTCGGCGTGGAACATAACGACGCCGCCGGGCACGTCCGCGACTTGCGAGAGCAGGTCGTAGACCCGGCCCGCGTCGGAGTGCTCGATGCCGAGCTCCGGCGAGGCGTACTTATACCAGTTGAAGAAGATCTTGAACGACCGGATGCCCTCGTCGACGAGGCCGTCGACCTCCTCGAAGTGGTGGTCCTTGTGGACGATGGCGTGGTAGGCGAAGTCGATGTAGGAGTTTTGCTGGCCAGCCTCGACGAAGAAGTCCATATCCGGGAGGTACGGCTCGGGCTGGAGCAGGAAGTTCACGACCGTCGTGACGCCGCCGTGGACCGCGCCGCGCGTCTCGGTCTCGAAGTCGTGCTCGAGCCCCTCGTGGTACTCGAACTCGTAGCGGGAGAGCCCCCAGTGGACGTGGGGGTCGATGAACCCGGGGATGAGGTAGTTTCCCTCGGCGTCGATGGTCCGCTCGGCGTCCGGGAGGGTCGCCGCCGACCCGACGCCGACGATCTTTCCGTCGGACGCGGCGACCCCGCCGTCAAGCTCCCCGCTCGGCGTGACGACGCGTGCGTTCGTGACTCTGAGGTCTGCGTCAGCCATGCCACGGACACGCCGCGAGCGGACCTTAATGGTACGGTCTACGCGTCAGGGGCGGCCACCGATTCGAGCGCGTCGAAGAGCGCGTCCGGGTCCTCGGGATACACCGAGAGCGGCTTCCGGCGGCCGTTGACGGTGACGATCAGCCGCTTTCGTCGCTGGTAGGTCCGGTACCCGTTGAAGATGCCGATGAGCGCGATGCCCACGCCGCCGGGGAGACTCGACTGCGTCGTGTAGAGGCCGAAGCCGACGAGCACGACGCTCATCGTCACGAGGAAGTAGTCGACGGTCTGGACTTCGATCTCGACGATGTCGTCGAACCCGACGCGGACCGGCGGGCCGTCGCCCTCCGCGACGAAGAGGGCGTCGGCCGTGAGCCCGACCTCGCCGCCACCCGCCTCGCCCCGTAGTCGCCCGAGGAGGCTCTCGACGTCACGGAGCCGGTGCCGGCGCTCTGCGGGGATGCCGCCGAGCGGGTCTTCGGTCGTGTCGTCGCTCATCGTGGCGTGGTCGGTCGGATGGTAGAAGCGCGTTGCGGTCCTGTACCGGCGCGAGCCGGCCGCGGACCGGCGCGATCAGGTGGAGGGGCGGGTCCGGCCGGCTACCCGCTCCGCCAGCGCTCGAGGAAGGACTCGAACTCGCTGTCGTCCTCCGTGAGCTCCTCCCAGGCGGTCAGGCCGCGCTCCTCCCGCGTCCCCTCGATCGTGTTGTCGAGGACGAACGCGAGGATCCCGCCGACGGCCATCCCGGTGCCACCGATGACATAGACTGTCTGGGAGACGACCGCGGAGCCGAGCAGCGGGCCGAGGGCGGCGACGTTTGACATCCCGGTCTGGAACTCGGTCGCCGAGACGGTGCCCATGTAGGCCGGTATCGCCAGGCCGGCGAACAGCGCGAAGCCGACGATGAAGACGTTCCGGTTCTCGTCTAAGTCGACGTACTTGAGCTGTGAGAGCCCCACAGCGGCGATCTGGCCGAACATGACCAGGTATAGCCCGCCGATGAGCGGCGAGGGGATCGTCGCGAAGAGCTGGCCGAAGTAGCCGATGTAGCCGACCACGATCATCACGATGGCGCCGATCTGGACGACGTACCGGGAGGCGACGCCGGTGATGCCGATGGCGCCGACGTTCTCCGTGTAGGAGGTCGAGCCGTTGCCGGTCCCCATGATGCCGGCGAACATGTTCCCGAGGCCCTCCATGCCGATCCCGTGGTTGACCCGCTGGGCGCTTGGAGCGCCCTGGCCGGCCATCCGCGCCACTGAGTGGTAGTCGCCGAAGCTCTCGATGACAGAGGCGAGCATCCCCGCGAACATCCCGATGATGAACGAGGTGGTGAACCGGGGCATGCCCCACTGGAGCGGGACGATCGGCTGGACCGGCGTCGCGGCCGTGACGGCCGCGAGGTTCACGTACCCCGGCGCCCCGCTGGGGGTCACCCCGCTCACCGAGAGTATCGCCGCTATGATCCAGGCCGCCGCCAGCCCGAGCAGCACCGGGAACAGCCGGAAGAGCCGGTTGTAGCCGTCCCAGTACTGCGAGAAGCCGACGATGAGCACGACGGTGAGCCCGACGAGCCACCAGTCCTGGGTCGCGCTCGCGATCTGGGGAACGTTGAAGAGCGCGAGGCCGATCAACGCGATGACAGGCGCGATGACGATCGGCCCCATGTGACGCTTGAGGTAGCCCATGACGCCGAAGTAGCCGATGAGCACCTCGACGGCACCAGCGACGATGACGGCGCCTTGCAGCTCCAAGATCATCGTCTGCCAGCCGGCCCCGGAGTTCCCGAGGACGGTGATGATCGCGATTGCCGGCGCGAGCATCGAGAACGTCCCGCCCTGGACGATCGGGTAGCGGTTTCCGATCGTCGTTTGGGCGAGCGTCGCGATCCCGGAGACGACGAAGAACGTCCCGATGAGCCGGGCGGTCGCCCACCCGGGCATCCCCATCAGGCTCGCGAGGACGAACGGAATGGCGACAGTCGCCCCGATCATCGTCAGGTAGTGCTGGAACCCGAGGAGGATGGACTCCCCGAGCGGCGGCTTATCGTCGATGCCGTACTCGACGAAGCTCGCTACCTCACGTCCCCCGTCGGTCGCGTAGTCAGTCCCCCCGGACGATTCCCCTTCTGAAGTATCGGTGTCAGTCATAGTGTGACCTCAGGTCGACCCGTGGGTCGATGTAGCACGTCAACGACGCCCACAACAGGTCAGGGCCATCACATAAACCTATCGACCACGTTCCGGCCGCAGGCTGGCGATGTCGAGGGCTGCCGCCCCTTGCCAACCTATTTCTCGCCCCATCCAGTGTGTGTGCGGTATGGCCTCCGAGCCCCGCTATGCCGTCCACGCCGACCTCAACGTGATGGTCGAAACCCGGGACGGGACCCGGCTCGCCACCGACGTCTACCGGCCGGCCGACCCCGAGACGGGTGAGCCGATCGACGATCCAACCCCTGCATTGCTCGACCGGACGCCCTACGGCAAGCGCGGTGCCCAGATGCGCCACGGCGAGTGGTACGCTTCGCGGGGGTACGTCGTCGCGATCCAGGACGTCCGCGGCCGCTTCGACTCCGAGGGCGAGTTCTACATCTTCGTGAACGAGCCGACCGACGGCTACGACACCGTCGAGTGGCTCGCCGAGCAGGACTACTGTGACGGCCAGGTCGGGACGCTCGGCACCTCTTATGGGGCCTGGGTTCAGAGCGCCCTGGCCACCCAGGACCCGCCCCACCTGGAGGCGATGTTCGTCAACATGGGCGCGGCGAACGGGCGCGAAGCGACCTTCCGACAGAACGGCGCCTTCGAGCTCCGGTGGCTCTGTTGGGCCTACACGCTCGGCGCCGGCTTCTCCAACGAAGCGCTCGCCGACGCCGAGATCCAGGAAACCTTCGCCGACGTCGACATGCGTGACATCCTCGCCGATAGCCCCGTCGAACGCGGCGAGACGCCCTTAGCCGAGCTTCCGGACTACGAGGCGTGGGCGTTCGACATTATGGAGAGCGGCGCGGCCAGCGAGGAGCTCTGGCAGAGTCCAGGCATCGACTTCGAGCGCTACCACGACGAGAGTGCGGACGTCCCGACGGTGTACTCCGGCGGCTGGTACGACTCCTACACGAAGGCCACCTGCGATAACTTCGAGTCGTTGGTCGAGAAGAAGGACGCGGACCACTTCCTCCTCGTCGGTCCATGGACCCACCTCGCCCGCCTCCCCGGCCTCCACGACCACTCGGACGAGCTCCTCTTCCCGCTCCCCTCGTGGCAGAACCCGACGGCTGGAGACCTCGCCTTTGGGGAGGCCGCGGTCCGGAACTACCGCGAGACGCGGCTGCATTTCTTCGATCACTACCTGAAGGGTATGGACTCCTGGGACGAGCCGACGGTCCAGTTCTTCCGGATGGGCACCAGTGACGGCCACCGGACCGACGCCGATCAGCTCTTTCACGGCGGTTCCTGGGAGACCGCCGAGGCGTGGCCGCCGGCCGACACCGAGTACGTCACCTACTACGCCCACGGCGATGGGTCGCTGTCGACCGAGGCGCCGGAGGCAGGCGACTCCACGACGACATACGAGTTCGATCCCGACGACCCGGTTCCGACCATCGGCGGGAACTGCTCCTCCTACATCACGTACGAGCAGCGCGAGGAGAGCGTTCGGGCCTTCCCCTTAGGTGACCGGCCGCTCCAGAACATCACCGGCTGGGGTGGCTTCGACCAGCGGACCACCGAAGACACCTTCGGGGCCGAGCCCCCGTACGGCCCGCTCGACGACCGCGAGGACGTCATCGCCTTCCGGACGCCCCCACTGGAGTCGCCGGTGTCGATCGCCGGGCCGATTCGCGTCCGCGTGTACGGCTCGACCGACGGTCCCGACACGGACTTCACGGCGAAGCTTATCGACGAGTACCCCGAGAGCGAGGCGCACCCGGACGGCTACGCGCTGAACCTGTGTGATGCGATCTGTCGGGGCCGCTTCCGCGGCTACCGCGAGGAGCCGGACCTCCTCGAGCCGGGTGACGTCTACGAGTTCTACATGGAGCCCTACGACACGGCGAACGTCTTCGAGGCCGGCCACCGTATCCGGTTGGACGTCTCCTCGTCGAACTTCCCCCGCTTCGACGTCAACCACAACACCGGCGGCCCGCTCTACGGGGGCGAGGAGAAGCGGGTGGCGACGAACACCGTCCACCACGAGCGCGACCACCCGACGCAGATCGAGCTTCCGGTGCAGCGCCGCGGCTAGGGTTCGAGCACGCCCATCCCGTGTACGTCGCCGGCTCGGAGCCGGCGGTGGTAGTCGGGTACGTCCTCGAGGGACAGCCGCTCGCTGACGTCGGTCTGGACCCGGCCATCCGCGACCATTCTGGCCGCCCGGACGACCTCGTCTTTCGTCGCGTATCGCGAGCCGAGAACGCTCGCTTCCTTGACGACGTACTCCCGCATCGCCGCGTCGAAGACGCGGTCGTGGTGGGTCGTCAGCGTGACGACGCGGCCACCCATGGCGAGCGCCTCCCAGGCGTCCCGGAGCGTCTCGAGGTCGCCCACGGTGTCCACGACGACCGTCGGTCCGTCACCATGTCGGGTCGCCGCTCGGAGTGCCGCCGGGAAATCGTCACGCCGAGCATCGACCGATGTGACGTGATCGCCAGCCGTGGCCGCGTGCGCCAACCGGTCGTCGGTGACGTCGGCGGCCAACACCTGTGCGCCACGCAGGCCCGCCACCTGGGCGAGGTGGTAGCCGACCCGACCGGCGCCACCGATGACGAGGACGGTGTCGTCGTCGCTCACCCCAGCTCGCTCACAGACGTGGATTGGCGTCGCGACCCCGTCGGCGGCGACGGCCCCATCGACGAACGTCGCCCCGTCCGGGAGGGGCAGCGCGTTCCTCCACGGCAGCACGGTGTACTGCGCGTACGCGCCATGGCATTGCACGCCGAACCACCCACCGAAGTCGGTGCACTGGGCCGTGTCGCCCCGGCGACAGGCGTCACACCGGCCGCAGGTGAGATAGAAGTAGGCAAGCACGCGGTCCCCGACTGAGAGGCCGTCAACGTGGTCGCCGACCGCGTCGACCACGCCGGCGAACTCGTGGCCCGGGATCCGCGGAGTCAGCGAGGGGTCGTCGGCGAGCCCGCCGTGGATCGCGTTCTCGATGGTCCGCGTGACCCCACAGGCCCGGACCTCGACGCGTACCTCGTCCGGCCCGGGTTCGGGCTGGTCGACCGTGTCGACGGAGAGGCCGCCACCCCACTCCTCGAGAACGACGGCCTGCATCGCTGTCATCGCCCGACGTTTGGTCGCCGATGCCTTACGGTTGCCCCTGCCCTGACCGAAAGTATTACTATATGAACACGTGTTGACCAGGGGCATGGGAAGCGCGAACGATTCACACGGCAGCAGCCGGCTCGTCGAGTACGGTATCGAGGACAAGCCCGACCTCTCCCGAGCGGTCCCCCTCGGCATCCAACACCTGTTGGCCATGTTCCTCTCCACCGTCGCCCTCCCGTTGGTGATTGCTGGCGCCATCGGGCTGAGCGGGGCCGACACGCGGTTCATCGTCCAGATGGCCCTGTTGGTGGCGGGCGTCGCCACCATCGTGCAGGCGTATCCGCTCGGCCCCGTCGGCGCCAGGCTGCCGATCGTGATGGGCACGAGCGCCATCTTCGTGTCGCCGCTCATCTCCATCGGGAACCAGTTCGGCCTCGCGGCGATCTTCGGCGCCGTCATCGTCGCGGCACCGATCGAGGTGCTCATCGGCTATTTCTTCGACGACGTTCGCCGGTTGTTCCCGCCGCTCGTCACCGGCATCGTCGTGATGCTCGTCGGCCTGACGCTGATCCCGATCGCCATGCAGTACTCGGCCGGGGGGCCAGGTGCCCCGACGTACGGGAGCTACGCCAACCTCGGTCTCGCGGCCCTCGTGTTTCTGATCGCCGTCGTCATGAACCAGTTCTTCTCCGGCTTCCTCAGGGCCGGCGCGGTGCTCGTCGCCGTCGTCGTCGGCTACCTCGCGGCGATCCCCCTCGGCCTCCTCGACCTCTCCGGGGTGGCCAGCGCGGGGTGGATCTCGCTACCGATCCCGCTCCAGTACGGCGTCGCTTTCGAGCCGAGCGCCATCCTGCTGGTCGCCTTCGCCTACATCATCACGTCCATGGAGACCATCGGTGACATCTCGGGGACGACCGAGGCGGTCGGGCGCGACCCGACCGACGACGAGATGACCGGCGGGCTGATCGCCGACGGTGTGATGAGCGCCTTCGCCGGCGTGTTCAACGCCTTCCCGAACACGTCGTTCTCACAGAACGTCGGCCTCGTGAGCTTCACCGGCGTCGCCAGCCGGTTCGTCGTCGCCATCGCCGGCGTCTTCCTGGTCGTCCTCGGGTTCGTCCCGAAGGTTGCCGCGGTCGTCTCGGCCATGCCCGCGCCGGTGTTGGGCGGTGCGGCGATCGTGCTCTTCGGCATGATCATCTCCATCGGACTCCGCATCATCTCCCGAGGCGCGGCGCTCAACCGCCGCAACCTCACCATCATCGCCGCCTCGCTCGTCCTCGGCGTCGGTGTCGAGGTCCAGGGCGACGTGCTCCAGCAGCTCCCCTCCGAAGTCCAGATCCTCGTCGGCTCGGGGCTCATCGCCGGGGGCGTCACCGCGCTCGTGCTCAACGCCGTGCTCCCGAAGGACGACGAGTCACCGGCGATGGACGCCGGCGTCTAAGCGGGCGGAGTCCGATCTCCGACCCTTCAGATCGTCTCTGCGTCTTCGGCCACGTCGTGGCCGGGGAGGACGCCAGACTGTTCGAGCGCGTAGTAGCCGACCAAGTGGACGACCATCGCGGCGATGATCCCGTTCAGGGAGGTCATGCCGGGGAGCAGCTGCGGGGCGGCGACGCCCGGCAGCACGGACCCCGCGGTCAGTATGGCCACGACGCAGCCCACGACGTAGGCGATCACCGCAGTCCACCGGACGCTGGCGAAGTCGACCGACTCCATCCGCGGGATCGACGAGAGCCCCCAGACCACGAGGAAGTCGGCAATGATGACGCCGCCGATCGGTGGCACGTACTGTCCGAGGATCCCGAGCCAGGGGAGGAGCAGGCTGTCGACGCCCGCCAGCGCCAGCGCGATGCCGATGATCCCGCCTCCGAGGATGAACGGCCGCTTGCGGTCGAAGTCGAACGCTTCGCTCCCCGCCACACCGAACGCGTAGGCAGCGTTGTCGTTCGTCGTCCAGATGTTGAACACCAGCGCGATGAGCCCCACAAGCGCGAGGCCCTGTGCGGTCAGTACGGCGTAGAGGTCGCCCAGCGGCGAGACGTCGTAGACGGCCCCGCCGACCGCGCCAGAGAGGAAGAGGAAGCCGTTCCCGACGAGGAAGGCGATCAGGCCGGCCCAGAACCCGACGGACTTGTTCTGTGCGAACCGCGCCCAATTGGGCGCCTGCGTGCCTCCGCTGATGAAGGTCCCGACGACGATCGTGACAGCGGCGCCGAACGCCATCTCGCCTCCTCCGACTTGGGCCATTAGGCCACCCAGCCCACCAACGTCACCGATTGCGATGAAGATCGAGGCCAGCCCCACGAGGAACAAGAGCGGGACGGCAACGTAGGAGAGCTTCTCCATGCCGTCGTAGCCGAAGTAGGCCGTCGCGAGGTGGAGCACGCCCCAGACCAGGATCAACACCGCGACGAATGTCGGCGTGTTCACACCGAAGTACTGCGCCGTGGGCACCGCAATGAGCGGGATAGTCACGCCGAACCAGCCGACTTGGGTGCCGCCGAGGAGGAGGTCGGCCCACTTCGCCCCTACCCGGCCGAACGTGTACCGCGAGAGCAGGACGGTCGTCAGCCCGGCTTTCGCGGCGATGGCGCAGAGCACCGCCACGTAGACGCCGAGGATGGCGTAGCCGACGGCCATCGCCCCGAGCATCGCGCCGAAACCCATCGCCGCCCCGACCTCGGCGCCGGCCCACATCGTGCCGGCGAAGAAGACAAACCCGAGCAGCACGGCCGAGATGCTGACCAGGCCCTTCCGCTCGGTGGTCGGTACGTGGTCGATCGGGTAATCCGGATCGGGGAGGCTCTCATCACCGAACACGAACTGCCGCCAGTCGAGACCGCCATCACCAGTCGCCATGGCAATGCTTGACACGGGGCCCTTTCATAAAGCTACGTGCCGGCGCGAACGGTTTTGTGGCCGTCCCCTGAACGGACGGGTATGACGGACTTCCTCATCACCGACGCGACGACGCTCGACGGAGACAGCGTCGACGTCGTGATTACCGACGGCGTCATCGAACGGGTCGGGCCCAGCGCCGCCGAGGGCGTGGACGACCGCCCCGACGACCGGCAGTACGACGCTCGTGGGCGACTGGTCACCCCGTCACTCACGGAGCCCCACATCCACCTCGACGCAACGCTGACAGCTGGCGAGCCCCGCTGGAACCAGGGCGGGACCCTCGCGGAGGGCATCGAGATCTGGGCAGACCGAAAGCGCTCGCTCACCGCCACCGACGTGAAAGAACGTGCCTCGACCGCGGTTGAATGGTTGGCTGCGAACGGCGTTACTCGCGTCCGGACTCATGCCGACACCACCGAGGAGACGCTCACCGGCGTCGAGGCCCTCCTCGATCTCCGCGACGACGTGGCGGACCTGGTCGACCTCCAGGTCGTCGCCTTCCCCCAGGATGGCCTCTTCACGGCGGCCCACCACGAGGACCTCCTCGCCGAGGCCCTCGAGATGGGGGTGGATGTGGTCGGGGCGATTCCCCATAACGAGCACACCCGCGAGGACGGGGTCGATTCGGTGAAGACCGCCGTCTCTCTCGCCGACCGGCACGACCTCCCGATCGACCTTCACATCGACGAGACCGACGACCCGAACTCGCGGTTCACCGAGGTGCTCGCGGCCGAGGCACTCGAGCGTGATATCGGCGACCGGACCACGGCCAGCCATACGACGGCGATGCACTCTTACCCGAACGCCTACGCGGACAAGCTCATCTCGCTCCTGGCGGAAAGCGGCGTCAGCGTGATCACCAACCCGCCAGACAACGCGGTCCTCCAGGGCCGGTACGACGACTATCCGCGTCGACGTGGCCACACCCGCATCGACCAGCTCCACGAGGCCGGCGTCACCGTGGGGCTCGGCCACGACTCCGTGATGGACCCCTGGTACCACTACGGCCGCGGCGACCCTCTCGACGCCGCGTTCGTCCTCCTCCACTACGCTCACATGAGCGGCCGGGGGGACGTCGAGACGATCTGGCGGATGCTGACCGAGGCGAACGCGTCGGTGTTCGGGGCGGAGGACTACGGACTCGCCGAGGGGTGCGAGGGATCGATCGCTGTCTTCGATGCGCCGAGCGGTTTCGACGCGCTCAGAACCCGAGCTGCGCGGACGCTAGTCCTGCGCAAGGGTCGACCGATCGCCCGGACTGATCCGGCGACGACGACCGTCGAGCGCGAGGGAGCCAGCAGTGACGTTCGCTTCCAGCTCTAGGCTTCGGTGAACGCCACGCAGCGACAGACCGACGACTCGCCGCCGCGGAAGCGCCACGGGAAGGTGCCGATCTGACAGCGCTCGTTGAGAAGCGTCTCCGGCACCTGTGCGTTCTCGACGTGGACGATGCCGTGGGGGAACAGCTCGGTGTGCATGAGCTGGTAGCCCTCCGGCGGGAAGATCTCGTCCAAGTCGTCGACGCCGAGGTGGTCGGCGGCCTCGGCGGCGGCGTCGGGCCGGACGTCCCGGACGATGGTGTTCATCGGGTGGTCGGCCGAGCCACAGTCGAGGATGAGGTAGTTCAGGCCCTTATCGCGGCACCACTCGGCGAACTCGAGGTTCGGTCCGGGGTGCTTCACGAAGAACCGGTGGGGGTCCGCCTCCTCTCGGTGCCAGGCGTACTTCTGGTAGCCGGTGTGGATGAAGAGGATGTCCCCCTCGCGGACGTCGGCGACGTCCTCGATCATGTCGCTGGTGTAGACGTCGTAGTCCCCGACCTTATCGGAGATGTCCGCGACGACGGCGTCACCGACCAGCTCGTCGAGCGGCATCGACTCGATGTCGCGGCCGTGGCCGATGAAGTGCTTCTCGCCGTCTAGGTGGGTCCCGGTGTGGTTCATGAAGGTGATCTTCTGCCCGTTCACCTTCTCCGTATCGAGCGATTTCTCGTACCAGACCTTCGGGTTGTCGTAGGTCGGCCAGGCCGGCGTTTCGCCTGACCACGGTTGGGTCAGGTCGTGCATCTCGTAGCCATCGAGCATACTGCGTACGTGCGGCCGCTGCCGCTTAACGACGGCGATTCCCGGCCTCGGGCACCCGCTACCCGCCGGTCGCTCGGTTGTACGCGGTCTCGATCGCCCGCCGCGCGTACTCGCCAGCGGCTTCCCGCTTGTACTCGGCGTCGGCGTGGAGCTCGTCGGTTGGGTCGGCCGCCTCGAAGCAGGCGTCGTAAACGGTGTCGAGGGCTTCCCCGGAGAGCGGGTTCCCCACGAGCTCCTCCTCTCCCCCGGCCACGTGGAGCGGGACGTCGGCCGCGTTCCCGAGCGCGAGCCAGGCCGCCTCGACGATTGGCTCCTCGGCGCCGGGGTCATCGACGCGGACCGCGGCTGCCGCACTGACCGTTGGCCAGGTCTGGGCAACGGGCTTCAGCTCGGTGAACGCCATGCCAGTCCGATCTGTCGGGAAGGACGCCCGGTCGACCGTCACCCGTTCGATGAGCTCGGCCTCCTCCAGGGCGGTGAACATGTACCCGTGGAAGTAGTCCCGGGCCGGCACTGACCGCCCACCCTCGGCGGAGACGAGGTGGATATCGGCGTCGAGCGCCACGGCCGCGGTCGGGTAGTTCCCGGCCGGGTCGGCCTCGCCGATGCTGCCGCCCAGCGTGCCGCGGCTCCGGACGCTCGGCCCGGCGATCTGTTCGGCGGCCTCCGGGAGCATCGGCAGCGCCTCCCGCAAGGCCGCCGACCGTTCGATGTCACGGTGCCGGGTCATCGCGCCGACAGCGACCTCCGCTTCGGCCACGTCGACGAACGAGAGCGCGTCGATCCGGTTGATGTCGACGACGTGATCGGGCGTCGAGAGCCGGTTGCCCATGACGATGCCGAGCGACTGGTTGCCCGCCATCACCTCGGCCTCGGGGTGCTCGGCCAGCAGGTCGAGGGCGTCCTCGACCGACGTCGGGCGATGGTACTGAAAGGGGGCGGGCTTCATTCCTCGCCCTCCCGGTCGCGCAGATGCGCCCGAACCCGGTCGGGAGTGAACGGGAGCTGGTCGGCCACGACGCCGGTCGGTTCGAGCGCGGCGTTAATGGAGCTCGCGATGGCCGCCGGCGCGTCGATCATGCCGCCCTCGCCGGTGCCCTTCGCGCCCGTGGCCGTGAAGGGTGACGGCGTCTCAGTATGCTGGATCTCCATCTCGGGGACGCGCTCGATGGACGGCAGCCGGTAGTCGAATAAAGTCGTCGAGAGGGGCTGGCCCGTCTCGCTGTAGGCGAACTCCTCGGTGAGCGCCGCCCCGATGCCCTGGGCGATGCCGCCGGCGGTCTGGCCGTCGACGATCATCGGGTTGAGGACGGTCCCGCAGTCCCGTAGCGTGTAGAACTTGAGGATCTCGACCTCCCCCGTCCGGGCGTCGACCTCGACGATCGGTGCGTCGACAGCGAAGGCCGCGGTCGGGTAGACGGGCAGCTTCGACCGGAGCGCCTCGTCGAACGCCTCGAGGCCCGTCGCCGGGTGCTCGTACACCGCCTCGACGCGGGTCAGCCCCTCGTCGTCGAGGGCGACCAGCTCCTGGAGGTCGAGTCGGGCGGTCCCATTGACGCGGTCGACACCCCCCTCGCGGTAGGTGACGTCGTCGACCTCGACGTCCCACTCCCCGGCCGCCAGCGTCTCGAGGTTGCGCCGGAGCTCCTCCCCGAGCGTGTTCGCCGCGCCGGAGAGCATGACCGCCATACGCGACGCGGCGCTGCCGTACTCCGTTGGGGCCTCGGCGCTCCCACGGTAGCCGACCTCGACGTCGCTCGGGAGCAGCCCCAGCTCGTCCGCGAGGAGCTGGGCGACGATGGTCTGGTGGCCCTGCCCGGAGGAGTCGGTGGCGAGCTTCGCCAGCACCCGGCCGTCCGGCGTGATTTCGCCGAGGAGGTATTCGGGGAGCTCCGCCACCTCGTCACGGGACCGGTCCGCGAGCGTCTCCTTGTCGGTGCGCTGGCGGTCGGTCCAGTCCGAGCCGCTGACGCCCGGCTCGATCATGACCGTCGGCTGGACCCCCCGGTACTTTCCGGCCTCGCGCCGCTCGGCGACGACCTCGGGGTCCAAGAGCCCGCCCGGCTGCCGCTCTCGCTCGTCGACCAGTCGTTCGAGCTCGTCGAGCGCGGACGGATAATCCCCCGAGTCGTAGACGTTCTTCGAGGGGAGGACGTAGGGCATCTGCTCGGGCCCGATGAGGTTCCGGCGCCGCAGTTCGGTCGGGTCCATCCCCAGTTCGCGGGCGGCCTGGTCCATCGCCATCTCGAGGGCGTAGAGGTGCGGGTCGACGCCGAAGCCGCGGTAGGCCGTCTGGGCCGTCTTGTTCGTCAGCACCAGCTCGTACTCGTAGGCGACGTGCTCCACATCGTAGGCGTTCGTGAGCACCGCCAGCGGCTTCAGGACCTGGTTCACCGGGTAGTGTGGAAACGCGCCGAAGTCGTCGACGAACCAAACGTCCATCCCGCTGATGGTGCCGTCGTCCTCGAGGGCGAGCCTCACGCGGTAGTGGCGGTCCGAGGAGTGCATGTCCCCGCCCTGCAGGTTTTCGATGCGGTCCTCGACGAACTTCACCGGCCGGCCGGTCAGCTTCGAGGCCATCGCTGCGAGCGAACAGTAGCGGTGGATTGCGATCTTGGTCCCGAAGCTGCCGCCGATGTCGGGCGGGACGACGAGGTTGACGTCCTCGGGGTCGTAGCCCAGCGTCTCGTAGATGGTGTCGTCGACGAGGGTGTGCAGCTGGATGTTCGAGAAGATCTCGAAGGCGTCGCCATCGTCGTCGTATTCGGCGAGGACCCCGGCAGTCTCGAGCGGCACCCCGGAGACCCGGCCCCACTGGCAGGTGCGCTCGACGACGTGGTCGGCGTCGGCGAAGGCACCCTCGACGTCGCCGAACGCGAGCCGTTCCCCGTCCGGGACGTTCGTGCCGGCGGATTCGTGGACGAGAACCTCGTCCTCTCGGGCCTGCATCGGGTCGACGACCGGCGGGAGTGGGTCGTAACTGACCGAGACCAGCTCGGCGACGTCCTCGGCGGCGTAGCGATCCGTCGCGAACACGGCGGCGACGGGTTCGCCGGCGAACCGGACGGTGCCGTCGGCGAGTGACCACTCCTCGAAGCCGTGGAGCCCGCAGGGCTGGGGGTTGAACTCGGCCTTGATCTCCTCGACCGTCAGGACGAGCGCGCAGTCGGGGTGGTCCTCGGCCGCTGCCGTGTCGATGGACTCGATGGTGGCGTGAGCCTGCTGGCTCCGGACCAGCGCCATGTGCAGGCAGTCGGGCGGCGTCCGGTCGTGGACGAACTCGGCCGTCCCCGAGAGGATCCGGTGGTCCTCGACGCGGCGGACGGACGTGCCGGTGAACCGCTTTCCCTCGGCGCCGGCCTCGGCAACGGCACCCTCGGCGGATTCGGCTTCGGACATCACTCGTCCTCCAGGGTGTCGGCGGCGCGGTAGACGGCCTCGTAGATGTTTCGGTAGCCCGTGCAGCGGCAGACGTTGTCGGCGAGGCCGCGCTGGACGGCCTCGCGGTCTGGGTCGGGGTCGTCCTCGAGGAGCGCCTTCGTCGCGATGACGAAGCCGCTGGTGCAGAAGCCACACTGCAGAGCGTGCTCCTCGTGGAACGCCTGCTGGATGGGGTGGAGGGAGCCACCGTCGGCCAGCCCCTCGGCGGTCTCGACGTCCTGGCCGTCAGCCTGGACGGCGTACACCAGACACGACTTGACCGGGTCGCCGTCGAGGGTGACCGTGCAGGCGCCACAGACGCCGTGTTCGCAGCCGACGCGGACGCTGTGGCGGCCGGCCCGGCGGAGGAAGTCCGAAAGCTTGAGGCGGGGTTCCACCTCGCGGGTGATCGTCTCCCCGTCGACGTCGACCGACACCGATTCCAGTGGTCGGTCGGCGGACGGGGCGTCCTCGGCACTCATGCCAGTGCACTTCCGGAGTTCGCTGTATAAGCGTTGCGCAGGATCCCACCCGGAGCGGGTCGCCATCGGGCGAATGTGGGCACCCCCGGCTCACTCGACCATCGCCCGCGGGACGAGCCGCCGGACGAGGGCAACCGCGAGCACCGCGGCGGAGACGTACCCCGTGGCGAGCAGCAGCGTCCGCGGCAGCGCGCTCCCGATGGCGAGCCGCGCGATCGTGTTCGGCGGGCTCTCGGGCAGCAGTGCCGCCAGTGCGAAGATCAGGATGACCCCGAGGGAGTAGACGAGCTGGGTGGACCGGCGGTCCCGGAGCCACAGCGCCAGCCCGGCGCCCATCGCGACCAGGACCGCCGCGGCCGCCGTCGAGATGGCCAGCAGCCAGAGCGGGTTCGAGACGGCCGTGCCGTTGAACCGGAGCAGCAGGAGCCACGTCCCGGCCTGGATCGGGGCGATGCCGACCATCGCCAGCATCTTGCCGTCGACGATCTGCGTCGGCGACAGCGGCGTCACCCGCAGCAGCTCGAGGGTCCCCTCGTCGATCTCCTCGGTGAGCGTGTCCGCCGCGACGCTCCCGCTGATGAACGCCGGCAGGAAGAGCAGCAGGGGAAGCAGCACCGTGTACGTGAACCCGAAGGTCGGGGGCACCTCGGGCGCGTCGGGGACCGCGAGCGGATCCTCCCCTAAGCGGGAGGATAACGCGACCCGGCGCTGCCGCTCGTAGGTCGAGAGCATCTCACGGACCTGCACGACGATCACCGTCGAGCGGACGCTCTCGTCGGGGACGACCGCCTCGACGTGGACCCGGCCGTCGCCATCGTGGGTGGCCACGAACGTCGCGTCGAGCCCACCACCTCGGAATTCGGTCCGGAGGGCCGGCACCGATTCGTACCCCTCCAGCCGCCACGAGCCCTCGTCATCGAGGGCCGCGACGAGGTCGTCACTGGCGTTCCCCGCGACGCCGACGGTGATGCCCCCACCCGGCGCCGCGCCCGGGTCGTACAGCGTCACGAGGCCGACGAGGAGGAACGAGGAGAACGCCGCGACGAAGAGTTGGATGGCGATCGCGAGCACGATGGTCTTCTCGCGCCCGAGGGAATCGAGCTCCGAACGGGCGATCCGGAGGGTCCCGGACCTGAACCGGCCCGACGAAGCGCGCTCGACGTCTGGACTGCCGGCGAAGGCCGCGTCCGATGGCGGGCTAGCCAACGGCGTTCACCACCACGAGGTTGTAGGCCGCGTGGACCACGATGGCGCAGAGGAGGCCGAACGCGTAGTCGCGGCGCCCACGGCTCGCGCCGACGGCCCCGATGCCCGCTGTGACCACATGGAGCGCGAGGGGCGCGAGCAAGAGCCCGAGGAGGAGCAGCGGCGAGGCTGCACCACCCGTCCCGGCACTGACCTCGAAGGCCGCGCGGCCGAGCGGGAGTTCGGAGAGCCCGACGACCTGTGCGACGACGGCGAACTTCTCCGCGAGGAAGAAGCCCCCGCCGCTGGCGGCGCCCACAACGAGGGCCGACCGGAGCCCGGGGTCGTAGCGCCCCCGCCGAAAGCCCGCGTAGACGTGGAGGCTCTTGGCCACCTCTTCGATGCCGGCGATGAGGACGAGCAGGACCGGCAGGCCCACCGAGAGCGGGAGGACGAACAGTACGGCGACGGCGAGCAGCTCGCCGACGAAGACGAACGGAATCGAGAGGGCCGAGAGCAGGCCCGCGCTCCAGCGGCCGCGGATGGGGTTGGCCAGCGCGTCGAGGACCTTCGACGGCAGGGGTCGCTGGGCGAAGAGGTCTTCCTCGCGGTAGAGCCCGAGTCCGAGCCCGAAGAGGGTCGTCGCCGCGACCGCGACGGGCACCGTCGAGAAGGCGGCGGTCCCCAGGGGGACGGCGGCGCCTTCGAGGTCGCGGACGACGAGCGTGAGGGGCGAGATCGCGGCGATGGGATGGACCTGGGCGAAGATTGCCGGGACGAACACGTACGTGGTCACGACGACGCTCACCGTCACGAGCACGAAGGTCAGCTCCTTGTGCGAGCGGGCGAGCAGCCCGCCGAGGAAGGCGCAGGCGAGAAAGAGCAGCGCCACGGGCGCCACGGCGACGAGGGAGACGAGGCCGCCACCCAGGAGGAGGGCGGTGGCGGCGGCGATCGCGAGCATGCCGAGGAGGTAGGGGAGCGTCTTCCCGGCGACGATGGTCGCGGAGCTCACTGGGGCGATGAGGAGGAGCTCGCCCCGGCGGTTGGTCCGCTCGTGGAGGATCGAGGACGAGTACGCCTGGATGACGAAGTTCATCGGCACGACGAAGGCGAACGCGAGCACGAGCGAGACGAACGGGAATGGCGGCGAGATGTCGGCCGGGCTCCCGGTCGTGCTGCCCGTCAGGAAGGACCCGCCGCCGACCGCCGGCATGCTCCCCCCATCCGCCGAACCACTCTCGCCCTCGGTGGCGGTCGACGTGCTCGCCCCGTCGGAGGACCCACTGGTTGCTGATCCACCGCCATCTTCGCCCGTGCCGCCAGCCCCGTCGCTGCCACTGCCCGTCGTGGTACTGGTCCCCTCGCTCCCGTCACCACCGCCACCCCCACGCCGGACGAGCTGGAGGTCGCGCTCGACGTACCGGAGCTGCACCGAGACCGGGAAGGCGGCGGCCTGGTCCGGCTCCCGCTGCATGAGCCGATCGTTGTAGGACTCGACCGCATCCCGGAACGTCGACGCGGCGGCCTGACCGGTCCGATCGTCGGCGACGACGACCTGCCGGTCATCGATCATGAGATCGAGCTGCCCGGACGACACGGCGCCCGGCTCGGGCGCCGTTACGGCGAACCGCTCGTCGGCGACCAGGGCGTCGTAGTACGGCGAAGACGGACTCGCTCCCGCCCGGTAGATGCCCGCGTCGGGCGCCGCGGCACCGCCGACGACGAGGGGCAGTATCCCTGCGAGGATGATGAGCGCGCCGCCGGCGAGCAGGGCCGCCCGCCGATCGATACCGCCGGCGCCCGAGGAGACCTCCCACCGGGCGATGCGGAGGAGCGCCTCGCCCCTCACGCCCCGGCCTCCGCGACGGCCAGGAAGACGTCCTCTAAGCTCGGCTCGTCCGAGCGGACGTCCACCACCCGGCCGCCGGCGTCGTCGGCCGCCGACCGGAGCTGATCGACGCTATCCATGTCCGACACGACCGTGCGGTACCGGTCTCCGTTCCGGGCGGCCGGCACGGCCTCGCCGTCGGGCGACACCGGTTCGGCGCCGTCCACCGGCACGTCGGTGTAGACGTAGTAGGAGACGCCGCCGTGGGCCTCCCGGATGGCGTCGATGCGGCCGGAGGTCGCCAATTCGCCGTCGACCATGATGGCGATTCGATCGCACAAGGCCTCCACGTGGTAGAGGTTGTGCGCGGAGAAGACCACCGTCCGCTCCTCGCCGAGGTCGGCGACGAACTCGATGATGGCGTTGGTCGTCAGCGGGTCGAGCCCGCTGGCAGGCTCATCGTAGATCAGCACGTCGGGGTCGTTCACGAGCGACCGGGCGATGGCCACCTTCCGCTTCATACCCTTCGAGGTGTTTCCGAGGGGCCGGTCGCGGACCTCGAGGTCGAGCCGGTCGAGTGTCGACTCGATGCGCTCCTCGGCGACCCGCCGGGGCACGTCGTAGAGGTCGGCGAAGAAGTGGAGGTACGAGCGGGCCGTCATGTGCTCGTAGACGGGCGAGTCCTCCGGGAGGAACCCCAGGTGGCGGCGCATCTCCCGATCCTGGCTGTCGTACCCGGCGACCGTCGCGTGGCCCGAGGTCGGCTCTAAGAGCCCGGCGAGCGTCTTCAGCGTCGTCGTCTTCCCCGCGCCGTTCGGGCCGACGAGCCCGAAGATCTCGCCGGGCTCGACCGCGAACGTGCTGCCGCGGACCGCGACGACGTCGCCGTACTCCTTCCGAAGGTCGACGGCGTCGATCATTACTCCGCGGTTCGGGTCCCCGGGGATGTTCCTTGCGGTCGGGGTATCAGTTGTGGTAACTGCCGGACCCGCCGGCGGTCAGTCGAGATCGACGTCCGGTGACCGGTCGGTCTCCCTGAGCACGAACGGGCCGATGGCCAGGGTTCGCTTCGTCACCGTGGCGATCCGGAGGATGTAGGCGACGAGGACGGCGAAGGGTGCGAGGGCGACAGTCGCCGCCGCACTCGAGAGCCAGACCAGGTTGTCGACGCCGAGCGTCGCCCCGGGCACCGCCCCTGCGTCCACGTAGAGGACCATCCCGGTGGCCACGACGAGGGCGGGCGCGGCGGCGTAGATGACTGCCCGGGAGAGGTCGATGAGCTCCCACTGGAAGTAGAGCGTCTTCACGTGCTCCCTGGCCGGCCCGAACAGCTGGAGGGCCTCGATCACGTCTTCGAACGCCTCGACTACGCCGCTGTCGTCCACCGCTTCGCGGAGCCGGCGGGCCTCGTAGATCTTCCAGGAGTAGTTGTAGTCCAGGGCCGCGAACACCACCTCGAAGCGCCCGAATCGCGCCCCCTCGAGACGATCGGCCACCGTCGCGGCGTGCTCCGTCAGGCTCTCGGCGTAGGACTGGACCCGGTCGCGGTGCTCCGGATCGAGGCCCGCCTCGGCGGCGTCGGTCAGCGTCCCGGCCCGCTCCCCGGTCGCCTCCACGAGGGCCCCGAGGAACGCCGCCGGCTCGGCGGGGGCCACCGGCTCGTCGATGACGTCCTCGACGGCTCGGCGGAACGCCATGGCGCCCTCCATCCGCTCGCGCTGGTCTCCGACCGCGCCGAGCTCCTGGGAGAGCACGAGCTGGTTGATCGTGACCACGAGCGTCACGCCCGTGATGATCGCCGTGAGGAGCGCCTGAAAGAGGGTCTCGATGGGGTCGCCACGGGCCATGGCGGTCCGGAGTCCAACCGGGTCGAGCGTCCCGAGGGCAACGAACGCGAGGAACAGGGCAGCGAGGAGCCCCGCGACCACGAGCCGGCGGCTCGCAGCGAGCAGCAGCCAGACTTTGAGGCGACTGCCGCCGATCCGTCCGCGCATCCGGTCGCTCGGGGCGTTCCCGGCCTCGTCGGTCACGGCTCAGTATCTGCTCGCGAGACGGAAGAAGTCCGGGGAGTCGACCGCGGGTTACTGGAACCCGATGCGGCCGCCGTGACGCTGCTCCGTGGGCGCGCGGCCGCCCTTGAAGTCGTCCTTGATGCCCTCGTAGTAGTCCTTGATGTCCTCGGTGATGGTCGGCCGGACCGACTCCATCGCCTTCCGGAAGTGGCGCATCTCGACCTCCTCGGCGTCGTGGTCCTCCCGGAGGGCCTTGAGCGCGGCCTCGCGGGCGATGGACTCGAGGTCGGAGCCGACGTAGCCATCGGTGATCTCCGCGAGTTCCCGGAGGCTGACGTCGGGGGCGAGCGGCATGTCGCCCGTGTGGATCTTCAGGATCTCCTCGCGCCCCTCGATGTCGGGCTCGCCGACCATGACGAGCCGGTCGAAGCGGCCCGAGCGGATGAGCGCCGGGTCGATCATGTCGGGTCGGTTCGTCGCGCCGACGACCATCACGTTCTCCATCTCCTCGAGGCCGTCCATCTCCGTGAGCAGCTGGTTCACGACGCGCTCGGAGACGTTGTTCCCGACCTCCTGACCGCGGTTGGGCGCGACCGCGTCCAGCTCGTCGAAGAAGATGACGCAGGGGGCGACCTGCCGGGCTTTCCGGAAGGTCTGGCGGATGGCCTTCTCGGACTCCCCGACCCACTTGCTGAGCAGTTGGGGCCCGCGGACCGAGATGAAGTTCGCGTCGGTCTCGTTGGCGACGGCTTTCGCCATGAGCGTCTTGCCGGTGCCGGGCGGGCCATAGAGGAGCACACCGGCCGGTGGATCGATCCCCATGCGGGTGAAGCGTTCGGGCGAGCGGAGCGGCCACTCGATGGACTCGCGGATGTCCCGCTTGGCGTCCTCTAACCCGCCGACGTGGTCCCAGTCGACCTTCGGGATCTCCACGAGCACCTCCCGCATCGCCGAAGGCTCGACCTCGGCGAGGGCGCCCTGGAAGTCCGCCCGCTTGATGATCATCCGGTCGATCAGGCTCGGCGGGATGTCCTCCTCGTCGAGGTCGATCTCGGGGAGGTAGCGCCGGAGGGCCCGCATCGCCGCTTCCTTCGTGAGGCTCTCGATGTCGGCGCCGACGAAGCCGTGGGTCTCCTCGCCGAGCCGGGAGAGGCTGACGTCGTCGGAGAGGGGCATCCCGCGCGTGTGTATCTGGAGGATCTCCCGGCGGCCCTTCTCGTCGGGGACGCCGATCTCGATCTCGCGGTCGAATCGACCGGGTCGGCGAAGCGCGGGGTCGATGGCATCGACGCGGTTCGTCGCCGCGATGACGATGACCTGGCCCCGCGTCTCGAGGCCGTCCATCATCGTGAGCAGCTGGGCGACGACCCGGCGCTCGACCTCCCCAGTCACGTCCTCGCGCTTGGGAGCGATCGAGTCCAGCTCGTCGATGAAGATGATGGCTGGCGCCTCGTCGGCGGCGTCCTCGAATATCTCTCTGAGCTGCTGCTCCGATTCGCCGTAGTACTTCGAGATGATCTCCGGGCCCGCGATCGAGAAGAAGCTCGCGGAGGTTTCGTTGGCCACGGCCTTCGCGAGCAGCGTCTTACCCGTCCCTGGCGGGCCGTGCAGCAGCACGCCCTGGGGCGGGTCGATCCCCAGCTTCTGGAAGATCTGGGGGTGCTTCATCGGGAGCTCGACCATCTCCCGGACCCGCTGGATCTCGTCCTGGAGGCCGCCGATGTCCTCGTAGGTGATGCCGCCGCCGGTCTTCTCGAAGCCGGCGATGGGCTCTTCCCGGAGCTCGACCTCGGTGTCCTCGGTCACGAGGGCGACGCCCTCCGGCTCGGTCTCGACGGCGATCAGCGGGATCGCCTGCCCCGGCGAGCGCATGAACGGGTGGTTCGTCGAGGACATCACTGGGACGATGTCATTCTCGACGACCGGGCGCTTCAGGATCTGGCGCTTGACCATCCCGGCCGCGTCGGAGCCGAACTGGACGGACGCTTCCTCGGGCGGCGCGAGCACCAGCTTGTCGGCCTTCTCGGCCTCGGCCTTCCGGATGGTGACCCGCTCGCCGATGCCGACGTCGGCATTCTGGCGGGTGAAGCCGTCGATGCGCACGGTGTCCGTGTTCCAGTCCTGCCGGTCCGCGCGCCAGACCTTCGCTGCCGTGCGCTCACCCCCCTCGATCTCGATGATGTCGCCGGGGGAGAGCTTGAGATGGAGGAGCGTGTCGGGGTCGAGCCGGGCGATGCCCCGCCCGGAGTCGTTGGGGTACGCCTTGGCCACCTCCAGTTGAACCTCGTTCATTGTTATGCGGGGTCTCGTTCGCCGAAGGGTCGGTGACGACCGGGGATAGTTCTTTTGCTCGCGTCAGCCACGAGTCCGACTCCGCCCGGCGGTCGGCAGGCCGCCCGAGGCCGTTTTTGCGCCCGGCGAGTGCGATTCAACGCCCGGCTTGAAGGGCCCTGCCGGCGTCGTCTAGCCCATGGACGCCGCGGGCAGCGGTGGATCGCAAGGGGCCGGTTCGTTCCCGGCCTACGGTCCAATCGAGACCGCCTTCGGCTACGCGTTGTTCTACCTCGTCGTGACCCGGGCGACGCCGACCGTCGTCGAGGTCTTCTCGCCCCTCCTCGGGGTGTCACCGTCGACTGTCGGCCTCGGCCTGGCGGCGCTCCTCTGGTTCGTCCTGGCCACGACCGCCATCGACCAGGCCCGTCGGCAGCTGGCCGCCCTCGGCGTCGTCGAGGCCGAGCGGACCCCGAACGTCTGGGTGACCGTGCTGCCGGCCCGGCGCTCGACCCCGGTGAACCTCGGGCTTCTCGTGCTGGGCGGCGCCGTGGCCGCCCGGACGTTCGAGGCCGCCATCCGGACGGCCGTCGACGTCGTGGCGTGGGTGGCGGCGCTGGACCCCGGCCCCTTCGTCTCCGTCGCCTTCTTGCGTCTGGTGGTCTTCTTCGTCGCCTACGGCGTCGCGAGCCACGCCCTCGACCGGCTGGTCGTCGACGGCCTCAGGGGCCTGTCGGTCGAGGCGTAACCATCCGGCCCGGACGGTGGGGCTTTTTGCGCCCCGCCGTCCCTGTGGGCGCATGGACGTCCTCGCTTTCGACGGCCGGATGGGGGCGGCCGGGGACATGCTCCTCGGCGCCCTGCTCGCCACTGGCGCCGACCGGTCCGTCCTGCGACCCGTCGAGGACGCCCTCGGAATCCGCTACGAGGTCGCCGAGACGACGAAGTGCGGCATCCGGGCGACGGCAGTTGACGTGCTCGTCGAGGCCCGTGGGGAGACGGATCACGAGCACGAGCACGCCGAGGGGGGCGGCCACCACCGAAGCTACCCCGCGGTCGTCGACCTCGTCGAGTCGATGGCCCTCCCGGCGGCCGTCGAGGCCGACGCGCTCGCGACGTTCGAGCTCCTGGGCGAGGCCGAGGCGGCGGTCCACGGCACGCCCCTCGACGACACACACTTCCACGAAGTCGGCGCAGATGACGCCATCGCGGACATCGTCGGTGCCGCCCTCCTGCTTGAGGACCTGGACCCGGACCGGGTGGTGACCACCCCGGTCGCGACGGGCGACGGCGAGGTCTCCTTCAGCCACGGTCGGTATCCCGTGCCGACCCCTGCCGTCGTCGAACTCGCCGAACGGGCGAGCTGGTCGATCCGTGGCGGCCCGGTCGAGTCCGAACTCCTCACGCCCACGGGTGCGGCGATCCTCGCCCACGCGGCCGACGGGGTCGACGCCTTGCCACCGCTGCGGGTGGCGGACTCGGGATACGGTGCCGGCGATCGGGACTTCGAGACACATCCCAACGTCCTCCGCGCGCTCGTTGGGACGGCCACCGGCTCCCTCGACCGGGAGGAGATCCGCGTGCTCGAGACGACCGTGGACGACGTATCCCCAGAGGTCCTCGGCGACCTCCAGGAGACGCTTCTCGACGCCGGCGCGCGCGACGTCTCGGTCGCGCCGCTGACGATGAAGAAGTCTCGGCCCGGCCACCTGATCACGGTGATCGTCCCCCCGGCCGACGCCGAGCGCGTGGCACACCGACTCGCCGAGGAGACCGGGACGCTGGGGGTCCGCGAATCCGCCGCCCGCCACCGCTGGGTGGCCCGCCGACGGGTCGAGACGGTCACCGTCGAGCTCGACGGCGAGGCACACGAAGTCGCCGTCAAGGTCGCGACGGACGACAACGGCGCCGTCTACGACGTCAGTGCGGAGTACGACGACGCCGCGGCAGTCGCGCGTGCCACCGACCGCCCGGTTCGCGAGGTGCTGCGGCGGGCGGAGGCCGGGTGGCGCTCGGTCCACGAATCGGACGCCTAGCTTCTTCGCCTCGGCCGCTCAGCTGGAGACATGGAGCGCACCACCGTCTCGTCGGGCACCGAGTGGGAGGAGCGGGTCGGCTACTCGCGGGCCGTCCGGGTCGGGCCCCACATCCACGTCTCGGGGACCACCGCCACGGGCGCCGACGGCGACACCGTGGGTATTGGCGACCCGGCTGCCCAAACCCGACAGGCCATCGGGAACGTCGAGCGCGCGCTGACCGACGCCGGTGCCACGCTCGGCGACGTGGTCCGCACCCGGCTCTTCGTCACCGACATCGAGGACTGGGAGGCAATCGGCGCGGCCCACGCCGAAGCCTTCGGGGACGTCCGGCCCGCGACGAGTATGGTCGAGGTTTCGGCGCTCATCGACCCACAGTTGCTCGTCGAGGTGGAAGCCACGGCGATCCTCGCCGACGACTGAGGCGAACCCGGAGAGCCGGTGGGGTTTTCACCCGGCTCTGCATACTGGGCGGCGTGACGGATGCGGACCGGGTCTCGACGGGATGTGGACCCGTCGACGACCTGCTCGGCGGCGGCTTAGACCGGGGGACGGTCACCCAGGTCTACGGCCCGCCGGCAGCCGGAAAGACCAACCTCGCGCTGAGCGCGGCCGTCGAGACGGCCGCCGCTGGCGGCACGGCGCTCTACATCGACACCGAAGGGCTCTCGCTCGAGCGGTTCGGCCAGATGGCCGATGCCCACGGCGACGAGGAGCTCACCGCCAGGATCGTCGTTTCCGCCGCCCACGACTTCGAGGAGCAGCGCGAAGCCATCCAGGACGCGGCCGAGTTCGCCGACCGCGCCGAGCTCGTCGTCGTCGACTCCATCACCGGCTTCTATCGGCTGGAGCGGACCGACGAGGGCAACGGCGAGTCCCTTCGAGCGGTGGCCCGCCAGGTCACCCACCTCCTCGGCCTCGCCCGGCAGCACGACCTCGCCGTGCTCGTGACGAACCAGGTGTACACGGACCCCGACGCCGACCGCGACCGCCCCCTCGGCGGCCACACGCTCGCCCACTGGACCGGGGTCATCCTCCGGCTGGAGCGATTCCGCGCCGGCAACCGCCGGATATCGATCGAGAAGCACCGGTCGCGGCCGGCCGGCGAGAGCGCGCGCTTCCGGATCACCGAGACCGGGCTCGCCGAGGCGGAGGGCCGCGCCGGCCAGCCGAGTGGGCGGTGAGGACGGCCTCGGGCGATGCACCGAATGCTTTGAATAGCGCGGTCGGTTCCATCCTGATGTGCCGTCCACCTGGCTGCCCCTCACCAAACTACTCGTTGGACTCCTCCTGCTCGCGACGCCAGCCATCGCATTCGTTCTCATCGCGAGTGTGACGACCGCCGACGCGGGGCTTCAGGGCTGGCTCCTCCTCGTCGCCCTCCCGCTCGGACTCCTCGGTGTTGGTATCGTTCTGCTCGCCAATCGCGCTTGGTCGAGTGAGAATGCACCGACCGACGTGGCCTAACCGCGCTACAGCTCGCCGAGCTTCCGGAGGAGCTGGCCGCGGTACTCCTCGTCGCTGACGAGTCCCTTCAGTTCGAGGACGTTCCGCTCGAGCGTGTCGAGGGCGACGTAGAAGGCGTTCTCTGCGCCGTAGCCCTCGCCCGAGCCGGCGACCTGTCCCTTGTTCGTCCGGAGCCGGATCTGACACTGGATCAGCGGCGTCCCGCGGAGTTTCTCCTTGTGCTTGTGGAAGCGGACGTGGGCGTGCTGGACCTGCATGTCGCTGTACTTGTCCGCCACGTCCTCGATGGCCTGGCGGATCTCGGTCCGGCTGACCGTATCGAGCAGGTCGATGTTCGTGATCTGGACGTCCATGTGGTCTTCGTCGCGAATGGAGAGCGCCCGAAGCACGTCGGTCTTCGTGACGATGCCGGCGACGAGCCGGTCGTCCTCCTCGGGGGTGACGACCAGTCCGGCGTAGTCGTTCTCGAGCATGTTCGCGACGGCGTCCCGGAGGCTCGCTCCGACGGTAGTCGTCTCGACCGGGCTCGACATCAGGTCGTAGGCGGGGAGGTCGAGCATCCGCTCGATCTCGCCGGAGCGGTCGCCGGTCGTCGCGCGCTGCATGTTCCGGGTGACGAAGTCGACGACGTCCTGGGTGGTGATGATACCCGTCAGATAGCCGTTCTCGTTGACGACCGGGAGCCGCGAGACGCCGTGCTCGCGGAGCCGGTTGATGACCCGCCCGACGTCGTCCTCTTCGGTGACGGTGACGACGTCTTGGGAGTACACGTCCCCGACGGTGAGGGCGTCGAGGTTCTCGAGGACGGCCTCGAGGATGGCGTCCGCGGAAATGTAGCCCCAGAGTTGCTCGCCCTCGAACACCGGGGCGGCCTTCGTCCCCCCCTCGACCAGTTTTCTCGCCACGTCGCGGACGTCTTCCTGTCGCTCGACGCGCGGCGCGGGCCGGGCGAGGGCGTCGGCCTTGGTGCCGTCCTCGATGTGGGAGCCGAGGAGCTGCTTCTGCGTGATGACCCCGGCGTACTCGCCGTCGTTGAGGACGACGATCGCCTTCGGGTTCTCCGACTCGAAGATCGCCCGAATCTTCCCGAGGCCCTCGTCGGCAGCCACCTCGACGTATTCCCTGGTGGCGATGTCCGCGATGTCCATGCCGGGACGACGCCACGAACGGCCTTCAACCTTGTCAGATGCCGACGACCCGGTCGGCGCGGACCGAGAACCGGGGGTCGCTCCCGGCCCTGACGTCGGGCGATACGTGACTCCTCTCACCCGCCGGATACCGGAGAAAGACATTTCACAAGCGAGGTTGACCCTCGACTGAGGATTCTGGATCGATGGCGGGGAGTCAGCGCGGCGGGGGGGCCGGGGGCAGCGCGATCCTGGTCTGTGCGCCTGAGGACCGGCAGCCCACTTGCCCGGCGGTGGGCATCGCAGACGAGGTCGAAGCGCTCAACGTGCTCTGTGTCTCGATCGACGGCGATCCCGAGTCCAGACTGGAGGCCATCAGAGAGTGGGGGGTCACCCTCGAGCGGACCGGCGTCGTCTCGGTCGGGGCAGACGAGGCCGTGCCGCCGGACCCCGACCGGACTTACTCGACCGACATCATCGAGGACGTCGACCAGCTGAGTGCGCTCGGGACGAACGTTCGGGACACCTTGAACGAGTGGGCCGAGGGGGACGTGCCAACCGTCCTCTGCTTCGACTCGGTGACGAGCCTCCTCCAGCGCGCCGACATGGACCTGACCTTCGAGTTCCTCCTGGTGCTGACCGAGTCGATCCGGGGTAGCGGCGCCATCTCGCACTTCCACTACGATCCAGCGACGCAGCACGGGGCGGACCGCCGCACGCTGGAGCACGTCTTCGACCACGTCGTCGAGGCCGGGGGGAGCGAGTAGGACCCGCGGCGCTGCCGGCCCGCGCCACCGAAGTAGCGAAGGCGGGCTGGACCGAAATGCGTCTGTGGACGGGGACCTGAAGAACGCCATCGAGACGGTCGTCGACTGCCGGTACGAGCAGTCTGCGGGCCCGGCGACGCTCCACGTCGGGCTCATCCGCGACCTGCTCGAGGATCGAGTCGACCGTGCGGTAAGCCGAAACGAAGTGGAGGTCGCCTGCGACGAACTCGTCACCGAGGGGCGACTAGTATTCCTCCGCGACCACGGCCGGGACGGCCGGCGGTACTGCTCGGCGGCCGTCCCCGATGCCACGATCGACCTGCTCCGAGAACCGGAGGGCTAGCGGCCGCCGCGAACCTGTCGTTTCCGTCTTCACTCGCGATCGCAGACGACCTCTTCCACCCGCTCCAACAGGTCGGGGTGGTGGGTCTCGAGGATCTCGATATCCACCGCCAACCGTTCGATCTTGTTGCGAACCCGTGAGCGTATCTGGTAGACGTAGTTCCGCGAAACGCCGGCGTCCCCGCAAAGGATCTCTCGCTCCCGATCGGTCAGTAGGCCACGATAGTCTGCCACCGTCCAAATCGACGGGTAGGTGGGTGATAACTCCGGTTTATGGTTTTCACTGGTCGGGAGCGACCATGGTGATGCCATATATTAAGTCAGCTCGGTAATAATTTGCCGCATGGAGTTCGCGATCCCCCCTGGTGGTCCCCCGGCCCGGGTCCTCGTCGTGGACGACGATCCCATGCTAGCCGACCTGTTGACGGAATGGGTCAGGGAGAAGTGGGACTGCGAGACGGCCACCGGCGGCGACGATGCGCTGGCGACTCTCGACGACAGCTTCGACATCGTCCTCCTGGACCGGCAAATGCCCGATCTCGCGGGTGAGGAGGTCCTCAGCACGATCCGGGACCGTGGCCTCGGCGTGCGCGTGCTGATGGTGAGCGCCGTCGAGCCGGACTTCGACCTCCTCGACCTCCCGGTCGACGACTACCTCCGGAAGCCCGTGGACCGACCGGCTATCCAGGCGAAGATCGAGGGGCTCCTCCTGCGCCGGACCTTCCACGATGTCGTCGAGCAGTTCTTCGCCTGCGCCGCCAAGCTCGACGTCCTCGAGGCGGCGAAGCCGGCGACAGCCCTCGCCGGGAATTCGTCGTATCTCGCGCTCAGGGCGCGGGCCGACGAACTCCGCCAGTCGGTTGACGCGACGCTGGGTCGTCGGAGCCAGCTGGTGCGCAACCTGCCCGACGGGAACGCGGACGACTGACCCGGTCCCCCGTCACCCGACGTCACGGCCTCACCCGAACTCATCGAGGCCCGCCTGCTCGTCGACTGCGACCCGCTCGACCACCGTGGGCGAGTCGTTTTGGGGGTCGTTCACCGCGGTCGACACCGGGTACGCCTCCGTCTGGGTCGCCGGGAAGGGGTCGAGGAGACGGCGGTGCGCGGTTTCGTCGTCGGCCGCCAGCCAACGTCGCTCCTCGCCCGGTTCGAGCATCACTGGCATCCGGTCGTGAACGGGTTCGACGACCTCGTTAGCCGCGGTCGTGACGATCGCGACCGTGCTGGTGCCGCCGCGGTCCGCCCAGAGCCCGGCGAAGGCGAAGGGGTCCCCGTCCGCCCGCTGGATCCGGTAGGGTTGCTTGGCCGCCCGTCCCGACTGCCACTCGTAGAACCCGTCAGCGAGGACCACGCAGCGGCGCTCAGCGAAGGCATCCCGGAACGCGGGCTTCTCCGCGACGGTCTCCGCCCGGGCGTTGATCTGGGGCGTCCAGTCCTCGTCGGCCCAGTCCGGGACGAGTCCCCATTGGAACGTATCGATCACCTCCGGCTGGCTGTTCGAGATCGTGGCGACATCATCGCCCGGCGCGATGTTGTACCGCGCCTCGATGTGTCCGTTCGGATCGGCATCGAACCGCTCGCCCAACACGGCCGGCGGGACGAACAGGGAGAACCGGCCGCACATCGTTCCCTCGTAGACCGCCGGCGGTGTTGAACCTTGCTCACTGCCGGGACGGCCTCCAGGCCTTCTATGTCGAAGCTCTCGACGCCACGCCATCTCAGGACTGATACGCGGGTCCGCAGCTTTTCAACCAGCCCCGACGGAACTCCCTTCGATGGTATCCCGGGGCGACCTCGGCGTCAGTTACATTCTCGCGGTGGGGGTCGGTCTGCTCGGCGCGCTCCTCAGCGGCGTCCTGGTTCCGTTCGGGACCGACGGCGCCGTCATCGACGCCAGCGCGCTCCTGGCGCTGGTCGCCGGCGTGACCGTCTCCGGCGGCTTCACCGCCTCCGGGATCGCCCTGCTCCGCAGCGACCTCGATGCTGATCGGATCTGGCGCGTGGCGAAGTGGAGCACCCTCGGGCTCGGCGCCCCGACGGTGGCCGTCGTGGTGCTCGTGCTCTTCAGCCAGCAGTCGCTCCAACAGTTCGGCTGGCGGAGCGTCTCGATCATCGTGATCACCACCGGTGGCCTCGTCGGTATCTTAATCGGGGCCATTAACGAGCTCCGGACCGAACGGAACCGGACGGTGGCCCTCAACCAGCGGAACACCGTCTTCCTCCGGCTCTTCCGCCACGACATCCGGAACAGCGCGAACGTCATCCGCGGCCACGTCGACTACCTGCTCGACGCCGACTCGCCGCCGCCCAGGTCGGTCGAGGCGGTTCACGACCACGTCGACCACATCGTCCGCCTGAGCGAAGCCGCGCGGAAGATCGACCGCCTCGACGCCACCGACGAACGCCGTCCCGTGGACTTTTCACGGATCGTGAGAGACCGAGTCGAGTCATTCGCCGAACAGCACCCCGCTGCGAGGGTGGACGCCGACGTCCCGGATGGCGTGTTCGTCCGGGGGAACGACCTCCTCGTCTCGGTGGTCGACGACCTCCTGCGGAACGCGATGGTCCACAACGACGGCGACCCAACCGTCCAAGTGGCGCTCGACCAGGGCGACCCGGTCACCCTCACCGTCAGCGACTACGGCTCCGGCTTCACGGCCGAGGAAATCCGCGTCCACTCAGAAGCGACCGAGACACCCCTCCAGCACAGCAGTGGCGTGGGCCTTTGGCTGGTCCGCTGGATCGTGGAGTCGATCGGTGGCGCCTACTCGCTGTCCAACGGCGACGATGGCGGGGCCGTCGTGACGGTAGAGCTACCGGCGGCGGCTGATCCGGATCCCCCGGCCTCATAGCGGTCGACCCATTCTAAGCCGGGTCGAATGTCGGTATTCGGAACGGCAGTCATCCCTCACTCGTTCCGACACGATCGCCGTGGTTGGTGTGACACGATTGGCAGAGCACCTCGAGGTTCGAGAGCGAATTCGCATCCGCCACCGACGCGACGTCCCACCGTCGGAATGATCGGAGGCTCACTCGATGATGGACGTCGAGGCCCAAACCCACGTCTCTGGTCCGATCCCGATACCGCATACGGTGCTCTCCATCGGTCATCCCGCAACGTTCACACCGATACCTGGCCCTTTCGAGGGCCTTCCTTCGCTGCCTCCGCCAGTTCGCCCCGTATTTGTACTGCCAGTCCCCGTCGCCGGCCGACGTGTGCCTCGTCTCGATGCCGTACCACCGCAGCCGACGTTCGATGACCGTCGGGTCGCAATCGTATCGGTCTGCGAGTTCGTAGGTGGTGTTCCCGTCCTCCACGTACGACTCGACGAGTTCGTCTTTCGGGATTCTCACGGCGTTGCCGTGATCCGACCCAGATGTCGGGATATCATATTCCTTGAGCTTTCGGCTAATCGTCGAGTCGTGACAGTCAAATCGTTCGGCAATCTCTACGGTTGAACGCCCCGCCTCGACGTACAGCCTGGTGAGTTCTTCCTCGGAGATATCGATCGGGTCACTCCCTGCCGGTCTGGTGGGAACACCGTAGCGGTGTAACCGGAACTCGATGAGAGTCGAGGAGCAGTCGAACTCCTCCGCGCAAGCTTCCATGGACAATCCCTCCTCCAAGTACAGTCTCCGGAGCGCTTCCTCGGGGATGTCGACGATGGTACCACCAATAATCTCTGGTAGCGACCCGGAACCAGGGCCGCCCGACCCGAAATCAGCTCGTCATCGTATATGAAGGGCCACCTGCAAAAATGTCAGAAAATTATGGGTTCGGGCGGATTTGAACCGCCGGTCTCCTCCATGTCAAGGAGGTGTCATAACCAGTCTAGACCACGAACCCGTGCTGGCGTGCGACCGGAGGTACCCCGTCGTGATAGTTGAACGTTTCGGATGGCCCAGCGTCGGGTGGTTCCCTCGCCAACGCGCTGGGGGACATCGGTTCGGCGCCTCGCACTAGACCGAGACTTCCTCCGGCTCTCTGACGGCGTCGAACAGCGTCTCGAGCCGAGCCACGTCACGCTCGTCGTGGGCCCGCGGGTCGATGTGGTAGTGGGCCGAGGCCCCGAACTCCCGAACCTTGGCCGTGAACGGGTGGAGGAACTGGTAAGCTTGGGAAGTCGAGACGTGCTGGAGCAGCGCGGTGATCGAGTGGAAGCAGGCCACCGTCTCCCGGCCGGATCCCTCCCACGCCTCCAGTGATTCGACGAGCTCGACACCGAGCCGGGTGAGGTTCTTCGGGTTCTCGAGGGAGCGAAATCGCGGCTCGGGATCGAAGCCGAGATCGCGGGCGCACTCGATCGACGCCTCGCCGGAGAGCGGCTGGGCCGAGAGGATGCGGAAGTCGGCCGGCGACTCGTCGCGGCGCGACTTCCACGCACGGAGCCGTTCGTCCGGCGGGAGGGAGATGCCGAGGCTCCAGACGTTGAGGTCGGCGGGGACGACCGGCGTGAGCAGGTCGACGCAGCAGTCGAACTCGACCGACCGCGTCGCCGACGCTTTGAGCAGAACGTTCCGCGATGCCCCCCCGGGGGACCCACTCATCCCTCCTGTTTCGTCGTAGCACTCCATAGGCTTTCCGGCAGGAGATATCGATACTAGTACTTCAATTAGATATTCGGGAGAAGTCTGCTGAATTTCCCACGCTATTGTGATATCTATTATGATACTGTCCGGCGTAGAACGCACGTCTCAGGTCGTCGCCACCATCCGACGGACTTATGTCGATGTACGAAAGTGTACACTATAAGACGATACCATACATTGGTGAGTACACATGCAGGACACCATCGAACGCGTCACGGAGGGCCAGGACCTGACGCGCAAGGAGGCACGGCGGGCCGCAGCGGCAGTCTTCGAGGGCGCGAGCGAGGCGCAGATCGGCGCGCTGCTCGCGGCGCTCCGCGCGAAGGGTGAGACCGAGAGCGAGATCGCCGGCTTCGCCCAGGGGATGTTCGACGCCGCGCGGACCATCGACCCGGCAGTCCGGCCGCTCGTGGATATCGTCGGGACCGGCGGCGACGACCACGACACGATCAACGTCTCGACGACGAGCGCCATCGTCGCCGCGGGCGCCGGCGTCCCGGTCGCCAAGCACGGGAACTACTCCGTCTCCTCCTCCTCTGGCAGCGCCGACGTCCTCCAGACCATCGGCGTCGACGTCGAGGCCGAGCCCGACACCGTTCGGCAGCAGATCGAGGAGCGCGGGATCGGGTTCATGCTCGCGCCGGTGTTCCACCCGGCGATGAAGGCCGTCATTGGCCCGCGGAAGGAACTGGGCATGCGGACGGTCTTCAACGTGCTCGGGCCGCTGACGAACCCGGCCAACGCCGAGCGCCGCGTCGTCGGCGTCTACGACCCCGCCCTCGTCCCGATCCTCGCGCGATCGATGGCCCAGATGGACGTCGAGCACGCCCTCGTCGTCCACGGCGCGGGCTTAGACGAGATCGCCGTCCACGACGAGACCCGGGTCGCCGAGGTCCGAGGTGGGGAGATCGACGAGTACGTCCTCTCGCCGGAGGAGCTCGGCCTCGGACGACACCCGCTCCCCGCTGTCGCCGGCGGCGAGCCGGCCGAGAACGCCGAGGACCTCCGGGGCATCCTGACCGGTCGTCTCGACGGCGCCAAGCGCGACATCGTCCTCGCGAACGCGGGCGCGGGCGTTTACGTTGCGGGGCGAGCGGACTCGATCGCGGAGGGCGTGGAGGTCGCCCGCCGGACCATCGACGAGGGTGACGCGGCGGAGACGCTCGCCTCCATGCGCGAAGCCGCCCCCACGACATGACGCGTGTGAAGGTCTGTGGCATCACCGCCGAGGCCGACCGCGATGCCGCCGCCGACGCGGGGGCGGACGCCCTCGGGTTCGTGGTCGACGTCCCGAAGGAGACCGACCGCGCGCTCGCCCCCGGGCGAGCCGCCGAGCTGATCGCCGACGTCCCCCCGTTTGTGACGACCGTGCTGGTCACGATGCCGGCGGACGCCGAGCGCGCGGTCGCCCTCCACGACCGTACCGGGGCCGACGTCGTACAGCTCCACAACGACCTCCCACCCGAGACCGTGGCCCAGGTCAGAGAGTCGACGGGGGCACGGATCCTCAAGGCCATCTCGGCGGATGGTGAGGAGGCCGAGCGCTACGCCCCGGTCGCCGACGCCCTGCTAGTCGACTCCCGTGATGCTTCCGGCGCCGGCGGCACGGGCGAAGCCAACGACTGGGAGACCGCACGAACCATTCGCGAGCGCGTGGGCGTGCCACTCATCCTCGCCGGAGGGCTCACTCCCGAGACCGTCGGCGACGCCGTGCAGACGGTCGAACCCTACGCCGTCGACGTCTCCTCCGGCGTCGAGCGCCGGGAGGGCCGCAAGGACCACGGCGCCGTCAGGGCCTTCGTCGAGGCGGCGACGCGGCAAGCGGTGTCACCATGACCGCCGCCCCCGACCTCGATGTCTCGCGGTCGACTTTCGAGGCGCGCGTCGAGGCCGCTGACGGGCCGGTGGTCACCCACGTCACCGCACCGCTCCCGAACGCGGACCCGCTGGCGGCCTACGCGGCCCTGACGGGCCTGACCGCCGACGTCGCCGAGCCCTCTCACCCGTTCCTCCTCGAGAGCGCAGAGAAGGTGGCCTCCTCCGACCCCGACGGGGCGTTCGCGCCCGAGGCCGGCGGCGGCCACGCCCGGTTCTCGTTCCTCGGGTACGACTCCGACGCCGTCGTCCGGATCGGCCCGGAGGGGACGACCGTCGAGCGGCTCCGCGCCTCGCCGGCCGCCGATCTCGTTGCCCCCGATCCTGCCGCGGGCGACGTCCTAGACGTCCTCCGGAGTGCGGTGCCCGACGTCGAGCGAGTGGGCTTCCCCGACGGCGACCGCCAGCAGCTGGCGGGCGGCTTCGTCGGGTACCTGGCCTACGACGCCGTGTACGACCTCCACCTGCGGGAGGTCGGCTTCGAGCGCCCGGACTCGCCCGTCCCGGACGCGGAGTTCGTCCTCACGACGCGCACGGTCGCCTTCGACCACGCCGCCGACGAGGTCCGACTGGTCCTCACGCCCGTGGTTCGCCCCGACGACGACCCGGTAGCGGTCTACCGCGACCTTGAGGACGAGGCGGCGCGCGTCGCGGCGGTCGTCGACGACCCGGCGCCGCCCGAGCCCGGAGGCTTCCGCCGGCGGGCCGCGGACGAGGCGCCCCGTGCGTCCTACGAGGAGGCCGTCCGGGCGGGCAAGGAGCACGTTCGCGACGGCGATGTCTACCAGGTGGTGCTCTCCCGGACGCGCGAGCTCTCGGGCGACCTCGACACCCTGGGCCTCTACGCCGCACTCCGGGAGATCAACCCCTCGCCCTACATGTACCTCCTCGGCTTCGGCGAGCGGAGCGTCGTCGGCGCGAGCCCGGAGACGCTCGTCTCCGTGCGCGGCCGCGAGGTCGTCGGCAATCCCATCGCGGGTACCTCGCCGCGCGGGAACTCCCCCGTCGAGGACCGCCGGCTCGCCGGTGAGCTGCTAGCCGACGAGAAGGAGCGGGCCGAGCACACGATGCTCGTCGACCTGGCCAGGAACGACATCCGCCAGGTGGCCGAGGGCGGCAGCGTCGAGGTGCCGGAGTTCATGAACGTGCTCAAGTACAGCCACGTCCAGCACATCGAGTCGACGGTCGTCGGGCGGCTCGCCGAGGAGCGCGACGCCTTCGACGCCGCCCGGGCAACCTTCCCGGCAGGGACCCTCTCGGGTGCGCCGAAGATCCGGGCGATGGAGATCATCGACGCCCTCGAGGCGAGCCCGCGGGGGGTCTACGGTGGCGGCGTCGGCTACTTCTCCTGGACCGGCGACGCGGACATGGCCATCGTCATCCGGACGGCGACGGTCGAACACGGGGCCGACGGTGTGCCAGACGACCGCGTGACCGTCCGCGCCGGCGCGGGCATCGTCGCCGACTCCGACCCGGCCGCCGAGTACGAGGAGACCGAGCAGAAGATGGATGGCGTACTGGCGGCCATCGAGCGCATCGAGGTCGGCGCGGCGGCGGAGGCCGAGCGATGAAGGTCCTCTTCGTGGACAACTTCGACTCGTTCACGTACAACCTGGTCGACTACGTCTCCGTCCACGCCGAGACCGAGGTGGTGCGGAACACGGCGTCACTGGACGAGGTCGTCGACGCGGATCCCGACGCCATCGTCGTCTCGCCCGGACCGGGCCACCCGGAGAACCCCCGCGACGTCGGCGTGACCAACGAGCTCTTCCGCGAGGTGAGTCCGGACGTGCCGACCTTCGGCGTGTGTCTCGGCCTCGAGGCGGCGGTGTACGCCTACGGCGGGTCCGTCGGCCACGCGCCCACCCCGGTCCACGGCAAGGTCTCGCCGATCGACCACGACGGCCGCGGCGTCTTCGCCGGCGTCGAGCAGGGTTTCTCAGCCGGCCGGTACCACTCGCTCGTCGCGACGGACGTCCCCGACGTCTTCGAGGTCACCGCGACGACCGAGGAGGCCGGCGAGGAGCTCGTGATGGGCGTCCGCCACCGGGACCACCCCATCGAGTGCGTGCAGTTCCACCCGGAGAGCGTGCTGACCGCCGTCGGCCACGACCTCGTAGAGAACTTCTTGGCCCTCGCCGAAGCGCCGGTCGCCTGACGATCTCTCACCCGGCGCTACTCGACGATCCGGTCGACCGAGGAGCCGATGAGCTCGACGTTCTCGAGCTGGTCCTCCATGCCGGCCGCGATGTCCGAGGCGTCCGCCGAGATCGACTGGGCCGCCTCGTCGAGCTCCTCCGTCATCGCCGCGATCTCCTCGGCGCTTGAGGCCTGGTCGTCGGCCGCCTCCGAGACCTCTTCGATGGCGCGGGCGGTCTCTTGGATCCGTTCGGCGATCGCCGCCATGCTCTCCATCGCCGCCTCCACCTCGTCGGTGCCGGCCCCGATGCGCCGAGTGGTCTCGGCGAGGCTCTCGACGGTGTCCGCCGCGTCGTCCTGGATCCTCTCGACCGTCTCTTCGATCTTGCCCGCCTCCTGCTGGGACTCCTCGGCTAAGCCCTTGATCTCGTCCGCGACCACCGAGAAGCCCGCGCCGGCCTCCCCAGCCCGGGCGGCTTCGATGGAGGCGTTGAGCGCCAGCAGGTTCGTCTGGTCGGCGACCTCGTTGATCACCTCCACGAACTCGTCGATGGCGCCGATCCGTTGGGCGAGCTCGTCGACGTCCTCGGCGGCCGATTCGGCCGCGGCGTCCACCTCGGCCATGCGGTCCATGGCCGACGCGCCGGACTCCCGGCCCGCCGCCGCGAGGTCCGCCGCCTCGTCGCTGGTCCGGGCGGCCTGTTCGGCCTGGGCGGCGACTTCCTCGACCGTCGCGGAGAGGTCCGCCGCCTCGTCGCTCACCGCCTCCACGTCCTCAGCCTGTCGCTCGGTTCGGCGGTCGATCTCCTTGGCCAACTCCCGGACCGTTCGGTTCTCCGACTCGGTGGCGTCGACCGCGGCGGCGATCTGCTTGCCGATCCGCCCCTGTTGATCGAGCTGCTCGGCGAGTTCCTCGTTCCGTGCCTCCAGTTCGGCGACGCGCGCCTCGAGCGCTTCGACGCGGGGGGCTGCCTCCGCCGAATCGCCGTTCCCGCCCGACGGCTCCGCGTCACCTTCCGGAGCGCCGTCGTCAGCGACGGGGGCGTTCTGTGGTTCGCTCATGGCTGGTCCATTCGTCGAGTCATTGGAGTGCGGTCGGGAGGTCGACCCGGTCGGCGTGATCGTCGGCGGCCGACTTCAGCGTCACCGTCGCGGCGCCGCCGAGGTCAGCGACGTACGTCGAGACCAGGTCGTCGACGACGGCAACGCCGTCGCGCTCGAGCCGTTCGACCGCGCCACTCTCGTCGAGGGCCAGCCCCTCGACCCCTTGTGCCATCTCGACGGCCGCGGCTCCGAAGATGTCGGCCTGGGCGGCGACCATGTCCTCGATCAGGGCCTCGTAGCTCACGGGTCGCTCCCCCCCAGTACCCCGGCGATCCGGGCGAAGGCCCAGCCGAATGCGAACGCCGTCCCAGTGAACAGCAGCATGCTCACCGCCATCTTGAGTTGCATGTCACCCAGCACGGCGAGGACGTCGACGCCGAGCCCGTGGTTCAGTTCCATGACGAGGAAGGCGAGCGCGAACGTACCGGCGCCGGCCGCGGTGGCGGTGGCCGACTCGCCGAAGACCCCGCCCGCGAACCGGCGCCGCGCCTGGACGGCGTAGTACGCCAGCAGCACGCTCGAGCCCAGGCCCAGGAGGTGGGTGGCGCTCCGGGCCAGGTCGAGGTAGGCGCTCGCCTCGGTCAGGCCACGGTCCGAGGCGCCCGTCCCGACGATCACCAGCACGCCGAGGGCGGTGAGTGCAAGGGCCGCGAGTCCGCTGAGTCGGCTCGCGTCGAAGGACGTCCCCATCGGCTCACCCACCTCCGATGTCCTTGACAAGCGTCCGGTAGGAGAGCATGTAGAGCGTCACCATCCCGGCGAGGCCGGCCATCCACCACAGCCGCGTGACGCCGGTCGAGGCCACGCCGGACCAGAGGCCGACGCCGAAGACGTGACCGACTTCCATGTCGACGAACACCAGCACGAACAGCAAGGTGCCGACCTCGGTCAACAGGGCGGCCGCGCCGACCGTCGACCCGGCCGTCCTCCGACGGATGACGTCGACGTAGTAGGCGATGCCCAGCCCGCCGGCGATACCGACAGCGTGGGCGGCCGTCCGTGCGAGGTGGCCGGCGTTCAGCACCCACTCGCCGCGGAGGCCGTGGGCCGACGCGGGGAGCGCAATGACGCCCAAGAACGCCACGGCCACGACCGCGCGGAGCGCGGCCGAGGCGAGGCGGTTCACGACCGTTCTCCCGTCCGTGCGCTGCGTCCGACGCATGAGTCTGCCGCAGGTTGCGAGCACGGTCCTTTAAACACGCGCCTCAAATTCTCAGCTTCGATAGGGTTTTCTCCCGGCCGGTCCCGGTTCACTTTCACCGGGGAGAGGCTGACCAATGGCCCCGTCGTAGCCGGGCCGTCAACCCCTTGTCCTATCAGGAAGCGACGAATACGGGCGCGCTGGCCCCCGAGTCGGCCGTCGGTGGGTGCGTTGCGACGGCGGCCCGCCGACGACCCGTGACCGGGATCCCCCGGTTGTTTCTACTGCGAAAATGGATTGTGTCTGCTGGTTTATCTGGCCGTAGGTTCACTTTCGCCCCGGTCTACGCACCATTATAATTGGGCCTCTCGTGAACGGGAACTGCGCACACGCACCGCGCGTGACTCACCCCGGGCCACCCCCGACAGAACAGCACAGTGACATCTTCGGGGCCGGCCCGGCTGACCGAACCGACCGACGAACACAAACCCGACGAACCCCTCTCTACCCTACGCACAACATGAAAGGACGAACGACCGAGACAGCCGGGCGCTCTGCCGGTTCCCCGACGCGAATGGGGGCCGCGCCATGAGCGCGCCGACACTCACTGCCGACGAGATCACGCTGCCCATCAAGCGCACCGACGGCGAGTCCCTCGAGGATCGCCTGACCGCCAACGCCTACCAGAACATCCTCCCGGCGCGGTATCTGAAGAAGGACGCCGACGGGAACGTCGTCGAGACTCAAGAGGACCTCTTCGTCCGCGTTTCCCGGAACATCGCGCTGGCGGAGGCGGTCTACGAGGCCGAGCGGCGCGACGTGGCGATCGAGGTCACGCCCGAGCAGCTCAAGCCGGGCCACCCACGCCGCGACGAGCTCGCCGAAGAGGTGTTCGGCACCGGCGTCGACTCCCAGGAGGGCGCGACGACCCGGCTCACCGAGCACAACGTCAACAAGTTCGCCTACGAGACGATCGTCCCCGAGCTCCCCGAGGAGATCCGCGAGCACGTCGAGTCGGTCGCCACCGAGTTCCAGGAGCAGATGGAGTCGCTCTCGTTCATGCCCAACTCGCCGACGCTGATGAACGCCGGCGACGAGCTCCAGCAGCTCTCGGCCTGCTTCGTCGACTCCCCTCAGGACGACATCACCGACATCCACGAGACGGCCAAGGAAGCCGCCGAGGTGTTCCAGTCCGGCGGCGGCATGGGCTACGCCTTCTGGCGGCTCCGCCCCTACGGCGACTCCGTGGGCTCGACGGGCGGGATCGCTTCGGGCCCGCTCACGTTCATGGAGACGTTCGACCAGATGTGCGAGACCATCGCCCAGGGCGGCACCCGGCGGGGCGCCCAGATGGCGATCATGCGGGTCTCCCACCCGGACGTCATCGAGTTCGTCCACGCCAAGAACAAGGACGTCTCCCTCGCTCACTCGCTGAAGCTGAACGACCCGGACGACTACACGTACACGACCTTCAACGAGGCCTTAGAGGAGGCCCGCACCCTCATCGACGACGATGGCCGCGTCCCGAAGCACCTCCGGAACGCCGTCGAGGGCCACCTCTCGAACTTCAACATCTCCGTCGGCGTCACCGACGAATTCATGGAGGCCCTGCAGAACGGCGAGGAGTACACGTTCATCAACCCGCGGACGGGCGAGCCCCACGTCGCGACCGAGCACACGAAGGAGATGTACGCCCGCTACGGCCTCGGCGACCACGTCGAGGTTGGCGAGGCCCTCACCCTCCCGGCGTCGCTGCTCTGGGAGCGCATCGTCGAGGGCGCCTACGAGAACGGCGAGCCCGGCGTCATCTACTTAGACCGGGTGAACCAGGAGCACTCCTTCCCGGTGGAGTCGACACCGACTGGCGACGGTTCGGAATATGAGATCCTCGCGACGAACCCGTGTGTCGCCGAGGGGACGCTGGTCAACACTCCCGATGGGTACCGACGGGTTGAGGACGTCGAGGTCGGCGATGAGATCTCAACCGTTCTCGGCAGTGAACCCGTCGAGGAAATCGAGGTCCACGAGGACTACGAGGTGTTCCGCGTGGAGTTCAGCGACGGCGGCTCGCTTGACGTTACGGCCCAGCATCGGTTCCACGTACTCCGCGAGGATAAGCAGGTGGAGAAGATCCCGCTCCACGAGGTCGAGGAGGGCGATCACGTCCGCCTGCACCCGACAGCGCCCGCGGAAGCGGGAACTGACGAGCAGTACCAGCGGGAACTCAAGCGTGGAGTCCTGCTCGGTGACGGGTGTTACACGGATGCCGCCGTTGATCGAAATCACGTTCACATCTCAACGAGCGTCGATGACGGCGGCTACAACGAGCGCGTCAAGGCACTTTTCGGCGAGGACAACTTCCGGGCCGACGACAACACGTCGGAGGGGAAAGCGACGAAGATGGTCCTCTCGGACGGCGGTGCGGTCGTCCAGCAGCTGGAGCTCGATCCGGCGAAAGCCCCCGGGAAGTCATTCGATCCGGCGGAGCTCACAACCGAGGCCGAGGTGATGGGCGTCCTCGACGGCCTCCTCGCCTCCGACGGTAACGTCAACCTCTACTCGAACCACCCACAGATCCGGTGGGATACGGCTTCGGAGGAGCTCGCCCAGTCGATCCGGTGCGCCCTCCTGAGTGTCGGCATCCATGGCCGCATCACTGCCATCACCGATCCCAAGCGCGGCGGATCGATCAACGGTCGAAAGATCAGCGCCAACCACCCGAAGTACACGGTCAACGTGTCCGGCTCCTCGGCCCGCCGCTACGCCGAGAAGAGCCGAATCGACGAGATTCACCCGGAGAAGGGGGGGCAGATGCTCGAACTCCGCACCGAGTGGATGACGACCGGCAACACTTGGAAGGCCAAGGTCGAGTCCATCGAGCCCCTTGAGGAGACGACGACCGTCTACGACCTCTACTGCTCGGGTTCGGACACCTGGATCACCGAGGGGTACGTCCAGCAAGGCTGTGGCGAGCAGCCCCTCATGGAGTACGAGGCGTGCAACCTCGGCCACATCAACCTCTCTACGGCCGCCGACCTCGACGCGCCGGACTGGCGGGTCTGGCACGACGAGCACGGCGACGAGTACGACGACCTCGACGCCGCCGTCTCGGCCTTCCTCAACGAGGCGATCGACCGCGACGAGTTCGCCGATCGCATCGAGTGGGGGACGCGCTTCCTGGAGAACGTCGTCACGATGTCCGATTTCCCCGTGGACAAGATCGGCGAGACGGTCCACCGCAACCGCAAGATCGGCCTCGGTATCATGGGGTTGGCCCAACTCTACATCCAACTCGGCGTCCGGTACGGCTCGGAAGTGGGCAACGAGATCGCCCGCCAGCTCATGATGCAGATCAACCACGGCTCGAAGCGCACCTCCCACGACCTCGCCGAGGTTCGGGGGTCCTTCGCCAACTGGGCGGACTCGAAGTACGCCGACCCGCTCGCCCATCGGGAGTGGTTCGAGCACCAGACCGGCGAGTCCGCCGACGACTGGGCCGACGGCTACCCCATCCGTAACCACAACACGACGACCATCGCGCCGACCGGCACGACCTCGATGGTCGGGAACACCACCGGGGGCTGTGAGCCCATCTACAACGTCGCCTACTACAAGAACGTCTCCGACGACGTCCAGGGCGACGAGATGCTGGTGGAGTTCGACGACTACTTCCTCCGCACCCTGGAGGCGAACGACATCGACGTCGAGGCGGTCAAGGCCGAGGCCCAGGAGCAGATGGCGAACAACGCCTTCGAGGGCGTCGCCTCGCTGGAGACGGTCCCGACTGCCATCGGCGATCTATTCGTCATCACCTCGGACCTCTCGGCGAAACAGCACGCGGCGGTCCAGTGTGCCTGTCAGGAGGGTGTCGACTCGGCCATCTCGAAGACCACCAACGCGCCCAACGACGCGACGCTCTCGGACGCCAAGGACGTCTTCGAGTACGTCTACGAGCACGGCGGCAAGGGCGTCACCTACTACCGGGACGGCACCCGGTCGAAGCAGGTGCTCACGACCCGCGCGGACAACGCCGAGTTCGCCGACATGGACGAGGACGAGGCGGCCGAGGCACTACTCGAGCGCATCGAGGAGGTGTTCGGCGGGCTCCCCTCCTTCATGGAGCGCGAGGACGTCCACGCCGAGCTCGAGACTTCTATCGACGAGCTCGTCGGCGCGGCCGAGGGCGAGTACGCCGAGAAGCGTCCGCGCCCGGAGGTCCTCTACGGCGTCACCCAGCGCATCGAGACGGGCTACGGCAAGGTGTACGTCAACATCAACGAGGACGACGCCGGCCGGCCCTTCGAGCTGTTCGCCACCATCGGCAACTCCGGCGGGTTCACGAACTCGTTCACCGAGGCGCTCGCGAAGACCGTCTCGACCGCGCTCCGCTCCGGCGTCGACCCCGAGGAGATCGCCTCCGAGCTCGAGGGCATCCGCAGCCCGAAGGTCGCCTGGGACAAGGGCGAGCAGATCCAGTCGATCCCCGACGCCATGGGCACGGCGATGCGCCGCTACCTCGATGGCGACATCGACCGGGCGTACCCGCAGCAGCGCAACTTAGACGAGATCGCCGAGGACGGGGAAGACCTCGTCGAGGAGGCAGAAGCCTCGGCCGAGGTCGAGGATTCCGGTGAGCCGACCCTCGAGGAGTCCGACGCCTCCACCGACGGTGGGGGTGCGGCGGCGGCCCACCAGGACGCCACCCGGTCGCTCATCGACGCGGGCGAGAGCCCCGAGTGCCCGGACTGTGGCTCGATGAGCCTCTACTTCTCCGAGGGCTGCAAGACCTGCGAGTCCTGCGGTTGGAGCGAGTGCTGAGCGGCTACTGACTAGTCGTCACTCGCTCTCCGAACCGACAACATTAACCCAGGGCCGAATGTCGTCCCCGACGTCATGTCTCGTGCACTTCGCACGTCTGGCTACGTCGCGCTGACGATTCAGATGCTCTGGGGGATCTACAACGTCTATCTCCTCAGCCCGGGTGGGCCCGACATCACGGGCGCCCTCGTGGGTGGCCACGCACACTTCGGCGTTCTGGGTATCCTCGCGGTGGTGACCGGGCTCGCCATCGAGCGGACGTCACTCACCGGGACGTCCCGGTCCGTCGCCGTCTGGGGATTCATCGTCGGTCAGTGGCTGCTCCCCGCGACCGTACTCATGGAGATGGTCATGCCTCCGCTGCTGATCACCGCGTACCTCTGGGGGGCGCTACTCACGGTTTCGATGGGGCTCGTCGCGTGGGGGACCATCACGGCGGACGACGGTGGGCCCGCGCTCGGATAGGCCACCGGCAATGAACGTCGTTCGAAAACAATAAGTCGGGGTAGTGGTAGGCTCCCTGATAGAAACTTCGACGGCTCAGAACAGCCGGTCGGTCGCGATCTCCGCACCCTCGACCATCGCTTCGAGCTTCGTCCAGGCGATCTCCGGGTGGACCATCGCCAGACCGGCCTGCGTGTCGAAGCCGCAGTCGGGCGCGGCGACGACCCGGCTCGGGTCGCCCACGGCCTCGGCCACGCGCTCGATCCGGTCGGCGATCGTCTCCGGGTGGTCGACGACGTTCGTCTTCACGTCCACCACGCCGGGGATCACGTACCAGCCGTCGGGGAGCGGGTGCTCGGCGAACGCCCGGAACTCGTGCTGGTGACGCGGGTTGGCCTGCTCGATGCTCAGGCCGGTGATGTCGAGCTCGTAGAGGTCGGGGAGGACGTCCGCGAGTGCGACATCCAGATGATGTGGCCCCTCGTAACTCCCCCAGCAGGTGTGAAGGCGGAGCTGCTCGTCGGGGATGTCCGCAGTGGCCTCGTTCACGGCATCGACGTGGAGCCCGATGATCTTCCGGAGGGTCTCGACCGACTTGTCCTGGGGGCCGCGATGGCCGGAAGCCAGCAGCTCGGGCGCGTCGAGCTGGATGGTCGCCCCGGTCTCGGCGATGAGCTCGTACTCCTGCTTCAACGCGTCGGTGAGTGCCGCGAGGAACTCGGGGTGGGAGTCGTAGTACTGGTTGGCGAGCGACGTCGCCGCGATGCCCGGCGCGGCGGCGGTGATGAACGTGTCTTCGGGTTCGACGTCTGTCCCGGCGAGGAGATCGAAGAATGCGTCGAGTTCGGCCCGGCACTCTTCGGCCCCAACGTACTCCACCGGGCCCGTCACTGCGGGCTGTGTCGTGAGGTCGATGACGTCCGTCGCGAACGTCTCCTCGACGTAGTCGGGGTACTCCTTCAGGTCGTCCCAGAGCGGCGCCTCGGCTCGCCCCTCGATCCCGGAGAGCCTGGTGGCGACGTACTGGTTGAACGAGACGCGCGGCTGCTCGCCGTTGTTGATGATGTCGAGCCCGGCCTCGGCCTGCCGGCGAATGACGATCTCGGTCGCCTCCTGAACCGTGCGGCCCCACTCGTCCTCGTTGACGGCTTCGCCGTCCTGTCGCTGTTTGAGGAGATCCAAGAGCGCGGGCGTCCGGGGGAGGCTGCCGATGTGCGTCGTCAGAATTCGGTCGGTGTCGAGGTCCATAGATCGTGCTCGTCCGGCCGGATGCGGCCGCCGGTAATATGAATTATGGTATTATTCTTGGGCCTTGGTATTCTCTCTGGTAATACTTCTACTTTCGCTACGCCCGGCGCAGGGTTATGGGCGAGACCGACGAAGACAGGCCATGAGCACGGGACGCCACCGCCTCGTCCGCATCGGTACCTTCGAGGGCCAGGCTGGCTCCCAGGATCGAACCGGCCGGCTCGCGCTCGCCGACGCCATGGTCGACCTCGGCGTCACCGACGAGCGCGAGGACCCGAAGACCGGCGAACGGTTGGTGGAGCTATCCGTCAGCGCCGAGTTCCCGGCCAACGCCGTCGAGGTCAGGTTTGAGCTGCGAGTGCACGGTGCCGACCGGTTGTGCGAGGCGCTCGAGCCGGACGACTAACCTCCGCCATGGGGCCAGCAGTTATGACTGTGCGAGACGGCAACAGGGCCGTGACCGACGCCGACGAGGAAGGGACGGACGCGGACCGGGGTGGTATCCTCGGCCCGCTCCGTCGGGGCATCCGCTGGCTCCGTGAGCTCCACCGTGGCTACGCGTACACTGGGCACCTGCCACGACGGGGGCGGTGAGCCCGCCCCTACTGCATCGTCACCCAGGTCAGGAACAACAGGGCGAGGAACTGGAGGCCACGGAGCAGGACCACGGCGCTCTGCACGCCCGGGTCGCCGGAGTAGAGCATGCCCATGGAGAAGAAGAAGTAGATGGCCACAGCGTTCTCGGCGGCCATGGCGACGGCGAAGGCGAGCAGGCCGAGGATCAGCGGCGTCCGGAACGTCCGGTAGTTGCGGAGCCAGACGATCGCGAGTGCGGCAAGGAGGAGTAAGTTGACCCCCGCCAAGGCGCTCGCGACCGTGATCGCGGTAGACATCCCCATCTCACTCACCCACCTGGTCGGTGATGCGCTCGAACGCGTCGCGGTTCGCCTCGAACCGGTCCGTGAGGAAGTACATCGCGCCGTAGTCCGTATCGCCCTTCTCGACGACGTCGTGGTCTAGGAGCATGTCCAGGTGGTGTCTGACGGTGTTGTAGTCCAGGTCGAGCGCCTCCGAGAGCTGGTTGGCGTTCTTGGGGCGCTCGGTGAGCGACCGGATGATGCGGGCGCGGTTCTCGCCTCCACGCATCCCGGCGAGCAGGTACCAGAGCGCCTTCTCCATCGCTGGGTCGAGTGTCCGGTTCCCGCGGTGTCGCCATAAAGGCGCACGTCAGCCCTCGACGGTTTGGCGGACCCAGCCTTCGGGACCACTCGGGAAGGGGCTCGCCGGAATCTGGCTCTGGGTCTCGCCCGTTCCGTCGACGGCCCGGACGACGACGTCGTGCTCCGCGCCGGGCGAGGCGTACTCGTACATCCACTGTCGCCACACGTCCTCGCCGGGGAGCGGTTCGGAGAGCGTGGCGTCGGCCCAGGTGTCGCCGCCATCCGTCGATACCTCGACCCGGTCGATGCCGCGGAGCCCCGCGTAGGCGTGGCCACCCACCTGGATGCGGTCGCCGTCTAGGTGGTTGACGGCGTGGAGCTTCGCGACCGTGTTGACCGGGCCGGTCCCGTGCCAGCCGCGCTCCTCCCAGTAGCCGTCGACCGGCCGCTCCAAGAACTCGATCTCGGTCAGCCACTTGACGTTTATCTCCCCCCAGTGACCCGGGATGAGTGCCCGGACGGGGTAGCCGTGGGCGCGGGGGAGCTCCCGGCCGTTCATGCCCCAGGCCAGAAAGCCCCGCTCTAAGGCTGCCAAGGGGAACTCCTCGTAGTAGCCGTCATCGGCCCACAGCATCACGCACTCGCACTCACTCTGGATGTCCATCTCCTCGAGGAGGGGCGCAATCGGCACGCCTGTCCAGAGGGCGTTGTCGATCTTCTCGCCGTTCAACCGCTCGCCCACGCAGCGCAGCGTATTGAACCGGTGCTCGGCGGTCATGCTGGTGAGCGTCTCGTAGTCGATGCGCCGCTCCTCGGCCACCTCGCCGGTGAACGCGAGCGACCAGTCGGCGGCCGAGAGGTCCGGGTTGACCGCGCTGATGTCCACCTCGTAGAAGGCCTGGCTGACGAGGGGCTCGATGCCCTCGACGGGCAGGGACTTCTCGTCCGCCTCAGTGAGGAGGGCCTCGATGTTCGCGGTGTCGCCTAAGACCGCGCCGCCCGGGTGGAGCTGTTCGCGGTCGCGGACGCCCCCGCGCCCAACCCCGAAGCCGGTCGCCTGGGCCCCGATCCCGAGTACGCTCACCCCGACAAAGCCGGCGACGGCCTTGAGAACGCGCCGTCGGTCGTCCGAGGCGGGAGTCCCGCCCGGGACGACGTCGGTCTCCGCGATCCCCACAACGAGGGCCACCGCGAGCCCGGCCGCGGCCGAGGGGATGGCCGACCCGGTGAGCGCGAGGGCGAGCCCGCCCGCGGTGATGCCGGCGACGAGCGCGCCAAGCGCCGGCTGCTCCTCGGCTCGGCCGAGCGCGATGCCGCCCCCCGCAATGAGCGCGAAGGCCACCGTGGCGATGGCGATGGCCGTCGCCAGGTTGAGGGCCTGGCCCAGACTCCCGAGCAGGAGGATGGCCGTCGTGAGCACGATACCCGGGAGCGTTCGGGCGAGGAAGCCCGCGATCGGCGCGGCGACGAACCCCGGCGTTCCCCCCGCCAGCAGGTAGGACCCGACGGTACCCGCGACGCCCGCGATCGCCGCGACGAGGACCGCCGGGCCGTATTCACGCAGTCGATCCCGCCAGGTCGAGGTCACGGTTCTGCTCATACGTGTCGCTCCGTGACCTTATCCTCCACGGCGCCTGAGGGCCAGGGCGGCTGCTGCGGCGAGCGCGACGGCTACGACCGCGATCCCGAAGCCAGGCTGGCCCCCAGAATCGGTCTCACCGTCCATGGCGTCCTCCGCCATCGACTCCTCGGTCATCTCTTCGCTCCCCATGTCGTCCTCGGTGGTCATCGAGTCGCCGTCCATGGACTCCGTGCCCATGTCGCCCTCCATCGAGCCCTCGTCGGTCATCATGCCGTCCTCCGTCTCCATGCCGTCGCCGCTCATCGACTCGTTGTCCATGGTGTCTTCGCCCATCCCGTCATCGTCCATCGTCTCGTTCCCGTCGCTCATCGTGTCGTTTCCATCCATGCTGTCCTCGGTCATTTCCTGAGCCAGCGCCGGTCCCGCGACGAGTGCTCCGCCCGTTAGCACCAGCACGGCGAGCGCGACGACGGTCAGTCGAATCGTTGCTGCCATCGACCATCCCTTCGCCAGCCCGTAAGATATCAATTTTTCAAAGAATGTTCGGAGTCGGTGTGGAATCCCTACCGAGTCGTTCTAGAATCTCTCGAACACAGCCGTGCCGTCTGTCGGTCCGGTCCCTCCTCGGGCGAAAGGTGAAGGCTGGCCAGCTCGAAGCCTTGGCATGGGCGACGAGCGGGGGCCGCGGTGTCCGATCTGTGAAGCGCCGCTGACCTCGCGTCACTGCAAGTACGTCTGTCCCAACCACGGCGTCGTCTTCGACTGTTCGGACCCCTTCAACTGAGCTATCGGTCGTGCGCCCGCTCGAACACCAATCCGTAGCGATCGCTGGACAGCTCGACCTCGCGTACCGGCTCGAAGCCGGCGATGGCCACCCGTCGGCGTGCCGCGTCAGGCGTCAGTTGCCCCGTCTCGTCGGCCGCCCCCCCGGGCCGTCGGTCCACGACCAGCAGCTGGCCCCCGGGACGGAGCGCCCGGGAAGCTTGTTCGGCGAACGCGGTCGGCGCATCGAGGGCCCCCAACGCGTCGGCGATCAGGACGGCGTCAACGCGATGGGGGAGCTCCGCGGCGAAGACGTTGGCGCCGGCGGCGATCGTGACGAGGTTCTCGACGCCCTGTTCCAGCGCGAGGGCTTCGAGTTCGTCGGCGACCGTCCCGTCGCGATCCACCGCGTACACCGTTCCCGGGCTGAGATGAGTCGCCGCCGGGAGGGCCAGGTGTCCGGCACCCGCGCAGACGACGGCCAGCGACGACCCGGCGTCGAGGCCGAGCGCATCGAAGACGTCGACCGGCGCGGGCCAGTCCGATCGCCACGCGTCCTGGTCCGGCAGCCGGGTGTTCCGGAATCGATCCACGGGTGGGTCAGCGCTCCCCGCCGGTATACCGGTGTCGGCTCATTCGGCGGCCCGCCGGCGACGGGCGTATCGGAGGGCCGGCCCGGCCAGGACGATCGCGGCGGCGACGACCCCGGCGACGACAAGCCAGGGATCCGGTGCCGCCGCGCTCAGGGTCAGCCGTCGCATCGAGTGGCCGGCCACCACCGCGGCGATCGTCCAGGGGAGCTCGCCGACCAGCGTTCCGAGCGCGAAGGCGGCCACGGGCACCCGTGCCACTCCCGCCGCGGCCGAAATGGCTTCGGGCGGCGTGGGCGCGAGACGAGCAGCGACGGTGCCCCTGAAGCCACCGGTGCCGCCGAAGTACCGCTCGCTCCCGTCCGTGAAGCGGCCGAACCACCCGGCCTCTGGCCTGACGGTCCGAGCGACGGCGTAGGGGATCAGGCTCGTCACCACGGCGCCGACGAGCGCGACCGGGAGGCCGAGGACCACACCGTAGCGGTAGCCCACGAGGATCGAGATCGCCGCGATCGGCCACGCCAGGGCCGGCCTGACGAGGTAGAGCCCGACGAGGACGACCGGGAACCACGGAGAGAAGAGGAGCGCTCGCAACTGATCGAGGACCGCGGCCGGGCGCACGAGCAGGCCGATCGCCATCAGCGTGACGAGAAGCGCGCCGGCTCCGATCGCACGGCGGTCCGGACGCATTTGGTCGGGCTTCCCAGTCACCGACCTTAGCTCTGGCCCCGCCGCAAGGGTTTTCCCGCGGGTGCGGAAACCCCCGGTCGATGGCTGGCGAGAAGGTCGAGCTGGGTGTCGAGCTCCTCTCGAAGCTCGAGTTCGAGTCCGTGCCCCTTCCGGCGGCCCTCGACCGGATCGAGGCGGTGACGACCGACCCGGACCTCCAGCGTCGGATTCTCGAGGTCGCCGAGGAGCGCGGCGTCATCGAGCGGGAGGGCAACCGCCTCCGGCCCAGCCGCGGCTCGTTCGTCCGCTTCGAGCGCGAGGTCGTGGCCAAGGAGGGCGACTTCGCCTGCCGTCGCTGCGGGACGTCGCTCTCGACTGGCTACTTCCTCCAGTTCGACGCTGGCGAGCTCGGGCCCTTCGGCTCGACGTGTATCCGGAAGGTGACCGGTCGGGAGTGACCGGTCAGCCGTCCTGGCGGAGCTCTCGTACCAGCCGCTCGATGGACTGCTGGTGCCGCCGGAGGAGGTCGTTCTGGCGTTCTACGGCCGACCGGAGGGCGGCGAGCTCGTCGGCCAGGTCGCCATCGGTGTCGTCGGCAGATTCGACCGGCTCGGTACCGACTCCCTCACCGAACACCATCCCCGACGGTGACTCATCGGCCTCGTCTGTGGCCGGATCGGGGTCGGTCGGTTCCTGAGCGGCCGACCCCTCGGGTGCCGCCTGTTGGGTCGTCTCGGTCGTCGCGCTCGCCTCCTCGACTGGGGCCTCTTCGGTTTCGGCTTCCTCCGCCTCGGCCTCGGCCCGGACGGTGCGCAGGAACTCGTCGTAGCTCCCGGCGTCATGGTAGTCGAGCACGCCTTCCTCGATCCGCTCTCGGATGCGGCGGGCGTCGTCGCTCGGTGTCTTGATCCGCTGGGGCCGACCGGCCACCTCGATGATGACCTGCGACGAGACATTGCCGGCCTCGACGTCGACGCCGGTAACGTCCTCGAACGGGTAGACCTCGTACTCCTCGTCCCAGAGCGCCCCGCCCACGTGCTTGATCACGCGGGCGTCGGTGACGATGATGGTGAGCTCACCGAGCCGGTAGACGTCGTTCACCGACTCGTTCGGCTCCGTGATGCCCGCGGACGCGAAGACGCCGCCGAGGATCGGTTCGATCGCCGCGTCGAATCGGTCGGAGGGGACCGTGAACTGGCTGTCCCCGTCGAGGCCATGATCCAGCGTGATGGTGTACTTCCGCCGTCCCTCGCTCACCGACACCCGCTCGGCCCCGTGGGGGTACTCTTCGATCGACTCGCCGGAGAGGAGGCCCTCGGCGCGGTAGATGATCGTCCGGTCGGGCGTGACGAGGAGCTGGTCGTCTCCGCCCAGTGGCACGCGAGCGGTGACCTCCTCCTCGCCGAGCCGCTCGCGAACGATGGCCGGAACCGTCATGATGAGCTATGGCACAGGCGTTGTCATAAATCCGCCGGGTATTCGGGGTCACCGGGCCGGGCTGGCTGGTGGTCCAAGTGGCCGGGTCGTGGCGGTTCGAATCGCCCGGCGCCGGGGTCCTTTCCACCGGGCTGGGGCGGCCCCGACCGACCGGAATCGGGGGAGTGCGGGGTCCTCGGAATGCGAAGCTTAAAGGTCGGTACTCGATAATTCTCGACCGCGCCCGGGTGGCTTAGCTGGTCATAGCGCCGCACTCATAGGGCAGCAGAGCTTCGGCGCGGTTACCTCGCGCGAGGCCCGTCGAGCCTCGTACCTGGGACATGCGGAGGTCGAGGGTTCGAACCCCTCCCCGGGCACTTCTCGGCTACGGTCCCAACGCAGACAGGGTCGACCTCCCCCCTCGTCTTTTTACCTGACGAGGCCGGCTCAAGCGACACGGACACCTACCAATGACCCGCCCCGTCGAGGGCTCCACCCGCACGTACGAGCGAACCTTCACTATCGAGGACGTGAAGCAGTTCGCCGAGCTCTCCGGTGACGACCAGCCCCGCCACCTCGAGCCGAACGAGGACGGCCGCGTGATGGTCCAGGGACTGTTGACCGCGACGATGCCCACGAAGCTCGGTGGCGACAACGAGGTCCTCGCCCGCTCCATGGAGTTTCAGTTCCTCCAGCCGGTCTACACCGGCGAGACGATCACGTGTCGCTCGACCTACGAGACGGTCGAGGAACACGAGGACCGATACGAGTTCACCTCCGACGTGGTCTGTGAGAACGAGGACGGCGAGGCCGTCCTCACCGCCGAGGTCCAGGGCCTCATCTGGAAGGACGACTGAGCGTCGCTCACTCCTCTTCCGTACTGCCCTCCCAGTCCTGGCGTCGCTCTTCGAGGTGGATCGCCTCACGGATGAGTTCGGGGTGGGCGAACGCGATGTCCTGGTGGGTGACGATGCCGTGGAGCTCGATCCCGTCGGCGACGCCCAGCTTCTTCACTCCCTCGTCCCGCATCCGCTCGACGGTGGCGCGGACGGTCGTCTCTGGCGAGACCGTCAACAGCGGGCGGCTCATCGCCGCTTCCACGGGGATGTCGTCGAGACTTCGACCGGCCTCGTGGGCTGCGACGAGAACGTCCGTCTCCGTGACGATGCCGACGTGATCGTTCCCCTCCGTCACGACGACGCTCCCGATCCGCTGGTCGTGCATCCGGGAGACGGCGCCCTCGAGTGTCGCATCGATGGGCACGGTGACGACCGGTTCGGTCATCACCTCTCGGACGAGCATGCCGCCACTCCGAGCCCGAGCGCCCTCCGTCTTTCGGCGGGGTTAGCCTGGGTGGACGACCTCTCGGCACGCCGGGCATTCGGCGTACATGGCGCGTCGACCCTCTGATCGGTACTCGATGAGGAGCCGCCCGGCGGGGATCGGCTCCTCGCAGTCAGGACAGGCACCGAGTAGTGACTGGTTGGACGTCATGGGAGACTGGAGGGAACCGTGCGCGTGACGGGGATGGCGGGGAGGGGTTCCCTCACCATGTGCTGTGGCTGCTTCGAATAAGAACTCCCGCCTAGGGGAGTGAAAGTGAAACTGCGAGCAGACGCGCTTCTCGACCGCGACCGCTATCGATCCGCGAATGCCGCCAGATTCGACTGGATGCCGGAGGCGAGGTGGGACTTCCGGCGGAGCTGGACGAGGGACACTGGGAGTTCCTCGGCCACCCGGGCCACCGCGCCGTGGAACGTCTCCGCCTCGCCCGGCTGCCCATCGAAGGCGTTCCGGACGCTCTCTCTGACCTGCCAGACGCCGACGGGCGCCCAGTAGTCGTCGGAGACCTCCCGGAGCACGATGGCCTTCGCCTGCCGCCCGCGTTCGACCAGGTGCTCCAGCACGCCCAACCGTGAGGCGTAGTAGGCCCCGGCCGTCTCGTCGACGTACCCGGTCCGGCCCTCGTAGCCCTCGTGGGCCGCCGCCATGTACACGTTCCCGGTGGGCTCCGGGTTCCACACGCTGCCGGGGGCCTTCATCTCGACGAGCTCGTACTCCCACTGGCCGGGGGCCAGGATCACCCAGTATCGGTTCCCGACGTACTCGTTCATCCAGACCTCGACCTGGTCGACGCTCGGGTTGTTCCGGATGCGGCCCCGGAGGTACTGGCCCACGGTGTCGTCGACTGCCGTGATCGACCACCGCGTGGGAACGAGCTTACGCTGGGGCGTTTGACCGAGCGCGCCCGCACTCAGGATGCGATTGATCTCGTAGACGTCAAACCCGCGACGGTAGAGGTACGCCATCGCACCGTCGGCCCGCCAGTCGTCGTCCTCGAGGGTCTTCTTCACCGGCCGTGGGACGTGGGGGTTCTCCGTCAGGGCCGCCGACTCTGCACGGGCTCGTGGCCCCGTCGGCGAGCGCAGGGCATCGAGCGAGACGTCCATGTCCGGCCGCTCGGTGAGGCCGATTTCGACGTCGACCGGTCGGTCGGCGATGGCGACCTCGCGTCCCACGCCGACGAAACCGTCCCAGACGTCGTTGACGTTGACGTTGGCCGAGCGCTGGGAGTTCAGCAGTCCGGTGCGGTACTGGAGGACGTCGTCGATGTCTAAGCCCTGCTGGTACCACCGGCCGCTGGTCGCGAAATCCTCCGCCCGTTCCTCCTCGCCCACGGGCGAGAGGATGCCCGTTGACACGGTCGGATAGTTCGCCCGACCGACGAAGATCGACGGCGCGGTCGAGCCGACGAGCGAATCGCCGGTCGCGATCGAGGAGAAGCGCGCCTCGACGCCCTCCATGTAGTCGAGTACCTCGTAGGACTTCTCCCGGGCGAGACGGCGGCGTTCGGCGGCCTCGTCGGGTTCCGCCCCCTCGATGTACTCATCGAGGCGCATTCGGCGTATTCCAGGCGCGCAAGGGGCTAAAGCGTTCGGCCCTGGCAGCGACAACGGTTATCCCGCCCCGTCACCTCACCAGGAGCAGCCATGGGGACCGACCAAGCCGAGCCTGAGCGGCCGGACCGACGGCGGCTGCTCAAGTACGGTGGCCTCGCGCTGCTCGGCCTGGCGGGGGCGGGTGTCGGGATAGAGGCACTCGGCTCGGACGACGGGGACGGGACGACCGGGGGCCCGACCGCCACCCCGAGCCCGACCGCGACCCCGACGCCGGCGCCGGCCGACGAGTGGCTGGCGACCGTCAACCGGTTCGCGCCTGCCCTCCACTTCGGCCGCCGGGAGCGGTGGTACCCCACCGACCCGCGGGCCTACGTCAACGACCGACGGGTGGTCGAGGGCATCCCGGCCCTTCGGCAGTACACCCAGGCGGTCGACGGGGGCGACCCCGCGCCAAACCCGACGGTGTTCTACCACGTCGTGCCGGTGTCCGACTCGATCGTCGCCCTGCAGTACTGGATGTATTCGGTGTTCGACCAGTTCGCCGTGAACTTCCACTGGCACGACTGGGAGCTCCTCCAGGTGTTCGTCGACGCCGACCGTCTGGAGCCGGTGCTGTTCTCGGCGTCGGCCCACGCCCGGAGCTGTCCGAACAACGAGTTCCTGCGGCCCGACCTGGGTCCCGAGGAGCGCCCGGTGATCCTCTCGGAGGTCGGCTCGCACTCGAGCACGACCGACGTCAACCGGCAGCGGCCGAGCTTCCAACGGCTCGCGAGCGGGCCGACAACCGCAGACGTCTCGAACGCGTTCGTGAGACCGCTCGACGGCGTCGTCGAGCAACCGTTCGCCTACGGCCTGCCTCGGGACGAGGGCCTCCCCGTCCCATACTCGCTCCCCGAGTTGGACGATGAGCTGCTTCACGACCACCTGGGGCTCGACCTGTCGGCCTTCGTGGACCAGGACGTCACGATCCGGTCCTGGCGTGACCTCGCGAGACCGCCGACCGGCCTCCCCAGGCGGGAGGCGGGACTGGTGCTCACCCCGCCGGAGACCGACACCCGCGGCGACGCGACCTACACCCTGGTACCCCTCGACGCGGCGGCCGACCGCATCGACGACTTCGCCGGCCCCCAGCTCTCCTTCGAGTTCGCGATTCCGGGTGTCGTCGAGGACCAGTTCGCCAGCCACCTGACCACCGCGGGGGTCCCCTGGGAGGACCCCCGGTCGACCGACCCTCTGAGCGACGTCACGGACCCCGCGCACCGTCGGGCGATCGATGGCGCCGAGCCGCCGGGACTCACCGACCGGGTGATCGGCGGAGTGACGGCGTTGCTCGGTCGGCCGGACGGGCAGCTCCCCGGCCAGCCGGACGGCGGGCGCACCGGCCTCGACCCGTTCGTCCCGGTGTCGCTCTTCTCGCTCCCGGTCGAGGTGGCCTGCCTACTCCGCAGCGATCCCGTCGCCACGGTGACCGCAGGCGGCGTCTTCCGCTTCCTGCACGTCGACCCGGGGCGTCACGAGCTGATAATCAACGGCCCTGGCATCGCGCCCTACGCCGAGCGCTTCGAGCACGCCGGCGGCACGGTCCGGCCCGGTGTCGGCGGCCGGGTGACGGTGGTCCCCGCCGAGGACGCGGTCCTGGTCCGCGGCGACCGCCGGGATGGGAGTGGCGTGGCTCGGGTCCGCGTCGTCGAGCACACGGTGGGCCCGATCTACGACGCCCAGCCCGTCGAGGCTGGCCGGTTCGCGGTGCCGGTCCACCGCGCTGGGACCTACACCGTCGAGGTCCTGGACGAAGACGGCGTGCGGGGCGCCGTCCGCGTCGACCCCGAGCAGCTCGACGGCGAGCCGATCGCCGACATCGAAGTCGGCAAAGCAGCCCTGGCGCGGGCACTCGCCGAGTACCTCTTCGAGGCCGCCGAGATCGCGGCCGACCTGGCCAGTGACTCGGACGCTGAGGAGGAGCAGGCCGATAGCGACGAGCGTCAACCCACGATCGCCTCGGCGTTCGCGGCTGCGGCCCGTGAGGCCTCGCTCGCCGCCGACATCGCGCTCGAAGGGGACGCCGCCGGGGCCAATGGGCGACTCGAAGGGGTCGTCGATCGCCTGCTGGCGCTCCGATCCCGGATCGAGGCCACCGATCGTTACACGGCCGCGGCGGCGAGTCTCCTCCGCGCACGGGCTGCGGCCGGCATCGATCGCGCTGAGACGGCGTACGCCACGCCGATCGTCGAGTGACCGGCTCCCGGTCCAGGTTCGCGCCCACGGCCTCCAGGTTTATCCCCATCCGCGACACGGGTTCGGCGATGGCTGACCAGTACACGATGATCGACGTGGCCGACCCTGATCCCGTGCCATCCGAGAAGTCCGGTACGCCGAGCATCGACCTCGGGGAGGCGCTCGGTTGTGAGCAGCTGCGCCCGATGCTGTGGTTCGTCGAGCCCGGCAACCATCGCAAGCGCTACCACTCTCATCACACGCAGGAGGAGTTCTACTACGTACTCGAGGGGCCGGGCCGCATGATCGTCGCGGGCGACGAGCTCACGGTTCCTGCCGGGACGGCGATACGCATCCCGCCGGACACGCCGCGGAAGACCTTCAACGACACCGAGGAGGAGCACGTTTGGCTCGTCGTCGGCGCGCCGAATGTCGAGGACCCGGGGATCGTCCACGAGGACCCGCGGCCTGGCGAGGCGGAGTGAGAACCCGGAGCCGGCGCTCGGTGCCGTCGAGCTCGATCTAGGGAGCCGCGATGCAGTGGGACCGGCCTAGCCGTGGATGCCCATCGCTTCGATCTGTTCCTGGTAGCGGTTCCGGATGGTGACCTCGGTCACTTGGGCGACGTCGGCGACCTCGCGCTGGGTCTTCTTTTCGTTGCAGAGCAGCGAGGCGGCGTAGATGGCCGCGGCGGCATAGCCCGTCGGCGACTTCCCGGAGAGGAGGCCCTCCTCCGCGGTGGTCTCGATGATCTCGTTCGCCTTCGCTTGCACTTCTTCGCTGAGGCCGAGTTCAGAACAGAACCGGGGGACGTACTTCTTCGGGTCGACCGGCTTCATCTCCAGGCCGAGTTCCTGTGAGATGTATCGATAGGTGCGGCCGATCTCCTTGCGTTCCACCCGCGAGACCTCGGAGATCTCCTCTAAGGACCGTGGGATGCCTTCCTTGCGGCAGGCCGCATAGAGCGCCGAAGTCGCGACGCCCTCGATGGACCGCCCGCGGATGAGGTCCTCCTTGAGAGCACGGCGGTAGATGACCGAGGCGACCTCGCGGACCGACCGCGGCACGCCGAGCGCCGAGGCCATCCGGTCGATCTCGGAGAGGGCGAACTGCAGGTTGCGCTCGCCGGCGTCCTTCGTCCGGATGCGCTCCTGCCACTTGCGCAGTCGGTGCATCTGTGAGCGTTTCTTCGAGGAGATGGAGCGGCCGTAGGCGTCCTTGTCCTTCCAGTCGATGGTGGTCGTCAGGCCCTTATCGTGCATCGTCTGCGTGGTGGGCGCGCCCACGCGCGACTTCTCTTGGCGCTCCTGGTGGTTGAACGCACGCCACTCCGGTCCCGGGTCGATCTGCTCCTCCTCGACCACGAGTCCGCAGTCGTCACAGACAAGTTCCGAGCGATCAGAGCTCTTCACGAGGTTGTCAGAGCCGCATTCAGGACACCCCCGGACCCCCTCAGATTCGACCTCGTCCTCCTGTTCTCGCTCCCGCTGGCGGGTGGACCGTGTCATCGCACTTTTATAGTAGTGAATCCGGCGAACTTAAACCCTCGGAATCGTGGGAAGGGTTGACACTGGAGTGAATCGGATGAATCGCCAGACTGCTCCCTGATACCTCGTCGGACGGCCGTCAGACGACGTGTTCGAACCAGAAGGTGTTTACAACCCTCTCTCCCACTACTGCTCCATGCCCGTCGTCGAGTGTGACGTTTCTCGGGCCCGCGAGCGGCTCGAATCCGCGGGCGCCACCGTGGAGCCAGGGAACACGGAGCACGAGCACTGGCGGGCCACGCTGGGTGGCGCGACCGCCGTGGCCTACGAGGGCAAGGTCGTCGTCCAGGGGAGCGACCCACACCGGATCGTCGCCGTCCTCGGCGATGGCGGTGGCCGGGCCCACCTCTACTTCGATGGGGCGAGCCGCGGGAACCCCGGCCCGTCGGCCATCGGCTGGGTGCTCGTCAGCGGCGACGGAATCGTCGCCGAGTCGGGCGAGCGCATCGGACGCGCGACCAACAACCAGGCGGAGTACGACGCCCTGATCCGTGGCCTCGAGGTCGCCGCCGACTACGGCTTCGACGAAGTCCACGTCCGCGGCGATTCGGAGCTCATCGTGAAGCAGGTCCGCGGGGAGTACGATGCGAACGATCCCACGCTCCGTGAGAAACGCGTTCGCGTCCGCGAACTGCTCTCCCGCATCGACGAGTGGACCATCGAGCACGTCCCACGCGAGGTGAACGGGCGCGCCGACGACCTCGCGAACGAGGCACTCGACCGTGACTGAGATGAGGGTGCAGGACCGAGGCGTAACCGGTGACTGAGCACGACCCGGCCGTCGACGGGAGTGATCCGCCGAGCGATGTCGTCGACGCCGCCGAGCGGTTGACGCGGCTGGCCCGCCAAGCGACCGTCGACGCGGAGGCCGAGGCGTACCGGCAGGACCGCGACGCCCGGCTCGCCGAGTTCGGGTTCGAGGCGCGGGTCCGCGAGGAGGAGCGTCGGGACGTCCTCGTCTGCTACCCCGCCGAGTGGATGCAGGATGGGACGGTCCAGCTCGAGCGGCTGGAGGACCGTTCCCGGGCGGTGGAGGTGCCACTCGGCGGCGTCGGCACCGAGGACGAGTGGGCCGACGTCGAGGCGCACAACGCCGCGGTGGTCGAGCGGATCGACGAGGCGGCCGGGCCGGTCCACGCGGCCAACGTCCGCGCGTTCGCGGACTTCATGGGCAACCACTACGTCCGCCGCATGGAGTCGGCCGGCGAACGCGAGATCCGTGAGTTCATAGAGGAGTACTATCCGCGAAACGCCTGGCCGAGCGACGAGCAACAGGCGCTCCTGGAGGCGTCGTTGCGGCTGGTGTTCGAGGAAACCGAGGCGAATTCACCGCCCGTGCTCACCGAACACTGACGACCGAAGGGAACCGAACGGCTACTGCGGGCTCGGGCTGCCCGGCCCCTGCCCGACCTCGTGCTCTAAGGCCTTCCCGGTGATCGACTTCAACCGGTCGACCAGTGAGTCCTTCTCCACGACGTCGTCGTCCAGCGCGACCTCGAGGACCTCGGAGATGTGCGAGACCGGGATGATCTCGACCATCTCCTCGTACTCCTCCTCGATCATGACGTCCTGCTCGTTGGCCTTCGGGATGATGACCTTCTCCATGCCGGCCTTCGCCGCCGCCTCGATCTTGTGGGTGACGCCGCCGACGGGGAGGACGTCGCCCCGGACCGACAGCGAGCCGGTCATGGCGAGGTTCTGGGCGACCGGGACGTTCTCGAGCGCCGAGATGACGGCCGTCGCGACGGTGATGGACGCCGAGTCACCCTCGACGCCCTGCTGACCGGCCTGGACGAACTGGATGTGGATGTCCTTCTCGGAGATGTCCTCGTCGGAGAACTTCTTGATGATCGCCGAGACGTTGTCGACCGCCTCCATGGCCATCTCCTTAAGCTGGCCGGTGGCGATGACGCGGCCCTCCTCCTGGCTGTGGGAGGGGGTGACCTCGGCCATCACGGGCAGGACGATGCCGGAGTCCTGGCCCATGACCGCCAGGCCGTTCACGCGGCCCACGACCGACCCCTGCTCGACCGTGAGCTCGTAGTCCTTCCGGCGCTCGATGTAGTCGTCGGCGAGCTGCTGCTCGATCGAGCGCGAGCGCTGCTTGGCGTCGAGGACGTGCTGGCGCGTGACGATGTCGTCGCCCTTGGCGCGGGCGATGTCGCCAGCGACGCGGACGAGCCCGCCCAGCGACCGGAACCCGAGCGTGAGGTGGCCCTTGCGGCCGGCGCGGCGGCGGGCCTCGAGGATGATCTCCTCGACGGCCTCGGCGTCGAAGGGCGGTAAGCGGCCGTCCTTCTGGACCTCCTGGGCCACGAATCGGACGAACTTCCGCCGCATCTCGGGGTCGTCCTCGATGGTGTCGTCCATGTACACCTCGTACCCGTAGCCCTTGATGCGGTTCCGGAGCGCCGGGTGCATGTTCTCCATCGCGTCGAGGTTCCCGGCCGCGATCATGATGAAGTCACACGGCACGGGCTCGGTCTGGACCATCGCGCCCGAGGAGCGCTCGGACTGGCCGGTGATGGCGAACTTCCCCTCCTGGATGGCCGTCATCAGCTTCTGCTGGGAGCGGATGTCGAGCGTGTTGATCTCGTCGATGAACAGCACGCCCTTATGCGCCTTGTGGATGGCCCCGGCCTCGACGCGCTCGTGGGCCGGCGTCTCCATGCCGCCGGACTGGAACGGGTCGTGGCGGACGTCGCCGAGCAGCGCCCCGGCGTGGGCGCCGGTGGCGTCCTCGAACGGCGCAGTCTGCCGGTCGGCGGTGTTGATGAGCAGGTTCGGGACCATCGCGTCGGAGCCCCGGGCGCCGTAGCGGAAGGCGAGGTAGATGACGCCGGCCGCGAGGATGCCCAGGAGTGGGTCCATCGCGATCAGGAGGGCGTAGCCGACCACCACCGCGATGATGATCCACATGAGGAAGCTGCGCATCTGGTTGCGCTTCCTGGCCTCCTCCTTGTGGGCCTCCACGATTTGGTCGCCCTTGCCCGCGGGGACTGTCCGAATCTTCGGCTCGTTCCCGTCGTCGGGGTTGTGGTAGACGAGGACGTCCTGGAGTTCCTCCTTCGGGAGGAGTTCCGTCATCGCCTTCGCCAACATCGACTTCCCCGTGCCGGGGGAGCCGATCATCATCACGTGGCGGTGCTGCTTTGCGGCCTTCGAGACGATGTCCCGGGCGCGCTCCTGCCCGATGACCTGATCGATGAGCCGGTCGGGGACCTGGATGTCCCCGGTCGTCTCGAAGCGGAGGCCGCCGAGCAGGTTGTCCTCGGCGTCTTCGTCGATCTCGACGCCCTCAGACTCGGTGACGTCGCTGCCGAGCTCTACGTCGAACTCGTCGTCCTGGTCGAGTTCGTCGAGCTCGTCTTCGTCGGGGAGCGTCGGTTCGTTCGCGCGGTCTCTGCTCATGGACTGGTACGTTACTAGGGAGGAAGGAAGGGGCGCTGATATACTTTCTCCCCCCGGTATCCCTCCGACACGTCGATTCACCGTATCGCAGTCTATCGAATATGGCCCACCGAGCGACTCGCCATGCTTATAAAAACGCCGCCCGGAGGCACCGTTAATGAGGGGCTTCTACATCGGCCGCTTCCAGCCCTACCACACCGGCCACCACGAGATGGTCAAGAGCATCGCGGAGGAGGTCGACGAACTCGTCTTGGGTGTCGGCTCTGCCGGCGACTCCCACAGCCGCCACGACCCCTTCACGGCCGGGGAGCGGATCATGATGATCACGAAGTCGCTCGTGGGGGTCGACCTCGTCACCTACGCCGTTCCCATCGAGGACTTAGACCGGAACTCCGTCTGGGTGAGCCACGTCCAGAGCATGAGCCCCGACTTCGACGTCGCCTACTCGAACAACCCGCTCGTGATCCAGCTGTTCTCCGAAGCGGGCGTCGAGGTTCGCCAATCGCCGATGTTCGACCGCGAGGTGCTCGAGGGGACCGAGGTCAGAGAGCGCATGATCGACGGGGACGACTGGGAGTCGTTGGTTCCCGACCCCGCCGCCGAGGTCATCCGCGAGATCGGCGGGATCGATCGGATTCAGCGGGTCTCGGAGACCGACTCGAACGGGGAGTGACCCGGGCCATGGTCCCCATGCTCCCCGACCGCAATCACCCGTGATCACGCTGAGCTCGGACTTCGGCTCGCCCTACCCCGCGGCGATGAAGGGGGTAATCCTGTCGCGGACCGACGCCCGGCTCGTCGACATCGCCCACGACTTTCCCCGCCAGAACGTCCGAGCGGCCGCGTTCTGGCTCCGGGAGGTCCTGCCGTGGTTCCCCCCGGCGGTCCACCTCGTCGTGGTCGACCCCGGCGTCGGCACGGACCGGGCGGCGCTCGTGATTCGGGCCGGCGACCACGCACTGGTCGGCCCGGACAACGGCGTACTCCTGCCGGCCGCTCGGGTGCTTGCCGGTGACCGGCCCATTTCGGTCTTCGAGGTCCAGATCGACGACCCGGCCAGCCACACGTTCCACGGCCGCGACGTGTTCGCCCCCGCGGCCGCCAGGGTGCACGAGGTCGGCGTGGACGCGATCGAATCGGTCGATGGTCTCGAGGCTGTCGACGACGTGGTCGAGTTCCAGTTCGCCGAGCCGGTCATTGGCACCGCATCGGCCACGGGCGAGGTCCTGGTCGTCGATGGGTTCGGGAACGCCATCACCAACGTGCCCGGCGCCGTGCTCGACGACCGCTACGGTCGCTCGATCGAGGTGAACGGCGAGGCGGTGCCCGTCGAGCGGAGCTACGCGCACGTCGGGCCGGGCGACCGGCTCGTCACCGTCGGGAGTCACGGGTACGTCGAACTCGCCGTCAATCGGGGTCGGGGAGACGAGTCCTTCGATATATCGGCCGGTGACGACCTCCGCCTCGACTGGTGAGTCGGGCCGGTCACTCGAGCGCCTCGATCGGCTGGAAGCGCTCGATCTCCGCCTCGAGCGCGTCTCGCTCGAAGTAGAGCAGCTCGACCCCGACGACGGCCACCGCGACGACGGCGACCGAGACGAACGTGTTTGGACTCGACCGGTAGAGGTGGTAGAGCATCATCGGGAGAAATGCGATCGACCCGATGGCCCCGATCGCTGGCGGGATCGGGTTCACCGCCGACTGGTCCCGCTGCCGGAATGCGAGGACGCAGGTCGCGCCAAACACGACGATGAAGGCGATCGACGCGAAGCTCGTGATAGCCCCGAGGCTGCCGTAGGCCGAGGCGACCGCGGTCACGCCCCCGAGCACGAGGACCGTCCGGGTCGGCACCCCCTCGGCTTGGGCGTCGCCGATCCGGTCCGGGACGAGATCCATCGAGAGGAGGCCCTTCGCGAAGTAGCCGGTCGAGAACAGGGTGGCGTTGATCGCGCTGCCCGTCGAGAACAGCGCGGAGAGGCCGATGAGGAACCCGCCGAGGCCGCCAAGCCCGACCGCGGTCGTCACGGTGCTCGCGGCCTCCTTGAGGGCCGTGTGCGGGTGGCTAACCAGCGCCTCCGGCGCGAGGTTGAAGGTGACGACGGCGACGAGCACGTAGATCACCACGGCCGCGGGGATCGAGAGGTACACCGCACGCCGGATGGTCGTCTCGGCGTCCTCGATGCCGCCCTGGTCGTAGAAGAGGAGCTGCCACCCCTGGAAGGCCACGAACGAGACGCCCGCGGCCATGACCGGGCCCGCGCTCCCCAGCTCCCCGAGCCCGTAGCGCACCGGCGTCGTGGCGACGAGGTAGCCAAAGAGGAGCCCACCGAGGCCGAAGGCGACGAGGACGCCGACCTTCGCCGCGACCAGGACGTTCTCCGCCCGGCCGGTGGCCCGGGCGCCCAGGAGATTGAGCCCGACGAAGCCCCCGACCACGAGGATCGAGAGCACTGGGCGGAGCGGAACGCCCCCTACGGCCTCGGGCACGACGCCGAAGGCCAGGCTGAACTCGTCGAAGGCGAAGGCGTACATCGCCATCGAGCCGACGTAGCCGACGAGGAGCGTCCAGCCGGCCACCCCTGCCAGCGTCGAGTTCCCGACGAAGGCCTGGACGAACGTCACCGCCCCGCCCGCGTCCTCGGCGAGGTGGTTGAGCCGTACGAAGGAGTACCCCGTACACAGCGCGACGGTGCCCGCGAGGAGGAAGGCGAGCCACGTCGCTGCGGACGCGATCCCGGTGACGACGCCGAGGACCGCGTAGATGCCGCCGCCGATCATGCCGCCGAGCGCGATGGAGACCGCCTCAGCCAGGCCCAACTGCCCGTCGCTCATGGGCCCGGAAGCGCTTCCGGCCGTTTCAGACTTGGTCGAGGCGCGTCACCGTGTGGCGAACTCACGTACCTTGGTGCGGTCCAACCGCTCGAAGTGGGTAGGCAAGTGAGGAACACAAAGCGGCCTCGGGGGCCGGGGGAATCGACCGTCGCGATCAGTCAGCGGCGATGACGTCGTCGATGCGGACGATCATCGTGGCGGCCTCGGTGGCCGACTCGACGGCCTCGCGCTTGACCGTCGCTGGGTCGAGCACGCCCTGCTCGAGCGGGTCGGCGATCTCGCCCACTTGACCGCTGACGATGATCCCGGCGCGGCCGCCCTCGTTGGCCGCGCGGAGGTCGACGAGCGCGTCGATCTGGTCCATGCCGGCGTTCTCTGCGAGGGTCCGGGGGATGACCTCGATGGCGTCGGCGAAGGCCTCGACGGCCAGCTGCTTCCGGCCCTCGATGGAGGCCGCAGCGTCCCGGACGCCCTGAGCGATGGCAATCTCGACGACGCCGGCGCCGGGCACGACCTCGCCCGACTCGACGGTCGCGACGACCACGTCGACGGCGTCCTGGACGGCACGCTCGAGCTCGTCGACCACGTGTTCGGTGCCACCCCGGACGAACAGGGTGACGGCACTGGCCTCATCGCCGCCCTCGACGAAGGCGAGTTCGTCGTCGCCGTACTTCTCGATGTGGACGGACTCGAGGTGGCCGAAGTCGGCCGCGTCGATGTCCTTGAGGGTGCCGACGCGCTTGGCACCGGTCGCCCGCGCGATGGCCCGAGCGTCGGAGTCGCTCACGCTCTCGAAGGCGAGGATGCCCTCGTTCGCGAGCCAGCTCGCAACCCGGTCGTCGATGTCGTCGGTGCAGAACACGACGTCCGCGCCCGCATCGACGATGGCGTCGACGTACTCGCGGAGGCTCGCCTCCTCGGAGTCGAGCGCCGCGTTGAGCTGGTCGACGTCGGTGATGTTGAACTCGGCGTCCACCTCGGTCTCGCGGACCTCGAGCTCGGCGTCGAGCACGAGCACGTCGGCGTCCTCGACCGACCGGGGCATGTTGTCGTGGGCCGGCTCCTCGTCGAGGATGAAGCCCTCGACGAGTTCCGTGGAGCCCGAAGAGCCCCCGACCTTGGTCTCGAGGTGGATGTCGTCGCGCTCGACCTCGCTACCGTCGCGGACGTGCTCGACGGCCGCGACGACGTGCTCGGCCAGGGTGTCGGCGTCGACGTCGCCGGTCCCCTTGCCGGTCATGCTCGTCGCGGCGACCTTCTGCAGGGTCTCGGCGTCGATGTCCTCGCCGAGGGTCTGCTCGTCGATGACGTCCTGGGCGATCCGGGCCGCCTCGTGGTAGCCCTCGACGATGGTCGTCGCGTGGACGTCGTCGTCGAGCAGGTTCTGGGCCTTCAGCAGCATCTGGCCCGCCAGCACCGCCGCCGTCGTCGTGCCGTCGCCGACCTCGTCCTCCTGGGTCTCGGCGACCTCGACGATCATCTGGGCCGCGGGGTGCTCGATGTCCATCTCGTCTAAGATGGTGGCCCCGTCGTTGGTGATGACGACGTCGCCCGAGCCGGAGACGAGCATCTTGTCCATGCCCTTCGGCCCGAGTGTCGTGCGTACGGATTCGGCGACTGCTTTTCCAGCCGCGATGTTGGACTCCTGTGCGTCCTTCCCGCGGGTCCGCTCTGTTCCCTCGCTGAGGATGAAGATGGGTTGACCGCCCATTCGCTGTGCCATGGTGATCGGTAGAAGAAAGTTTGCGGGTCTATATGAAATTTACGTCTCCGACTCGGTGACGCGGCGGCGGCCGGCTTCGCGACGCTCCGGGCGGCTGCATCCCGATCACGGCCGGTTCCGAGACGCCTCGGCGGGCCGGACCCCGACGACCGGTAGGCAGAAATAGCCGCCGACGGAAGGGAGGGTCGATGCTGGAGCTCGAGCACGGCTTCCGCGTCATCGACGTCCACGTCAGGCTGGACGCGCCGGTCGACGGCACCAGCGACGGCGGCGCGGACCCGGACCGGCTGGAGCGCGAGCTCCACCAGGCCGGTATCCTCGGGGCCATCGTCTTTCCGCAGGCCCGCCCCGACAGCTACCTCCGGGCGAACAACTCGGTGGCCCGGAACGCGGTCGACCGCCCCTTCGTGCCTTTCGCGCGCATCAACGGCCCCCGCGACCCGCGAGGGACGCCGGCGGCGAAGCTCCGGAACCTCGCGGCCTCACGCGACGAGCGCCACGTCTCCCCGGAAGACGTCGAGCAGTACGCCTACGGCGACCGGTTCCACGGCTTCCGCCTCGACCCGGTCCGTGACGGCCTCCCCGACGACGAGGTCTTAGACGAACTCGAGGACGTCGGGCGGCCGGTCCTCGTCTCGGTCGGCGAGGGCTACGCGCCAGCGGCCCTCGAGGCGACGCTGCTCCGCCGCAGTCTCCCCGTCATCGTGGCCCACTTCGGCGGCTACCCGCTGCACCGCGAGATGATGCACGAGACGATCGACCTCCTCGAGTCCTACGACGAGTGTTACGTCGACACGAGCGTCGTCCGCTATCGCGACGTCCTCGAACGCGGGCTCCGCGAACACCCCGACCGGGTCCTCTTCGGAAGCGGGGCGCCGGATGTCCACCCGAACGTCGGCATCATGGAACTCCTGACCTTAGACCTCCCCGAGGACGCCATGCGCCGCGCCTTCTCGAAGAACGCCGATCGGCTCCTCGGCGACGCCCTCGATGTCAGACTCGAGTGAGCGGTCCGCGTCGCGAGCCTTCAGACCAGGTCGTACCGCTGGACGATCCGGTCGTCTCGGGAGGAGATGCCGGCGGGGTTCCGAGCGGGCCGACGGTCCCGGACGCGTGCGGTGAGGCCGTCGACGGCCCCGCGCAGGCCGCCTCCGATGACCCCCGTGGCCTCGCCCAACCATCGGGAGGCCGGAATCTCTCCCCGGATGGTCTCTCGGAAGGTCGAGAGGCCGTCTTGGTGGGCCGAACCGAGGAGGCAGCTGGCCACCCCCGGCCGCGGGCCATAGTTCTTCGCGAGCCGATACGCCAGGCACCGGAAGTCGCCGCCAGGCCGCCCCTCGGCGTGGGTCGCCTGCCGATGCGCCAGGACGTCAGCAGACCACTCGACGTCGATGCCGAGACCGGCCAGGCGGTGGGCGGCGTCCCGCGCACCGCCCACCTCGAGGTATTCGTCGAAGCCGTCGATCGCGGCGAGTGCCTCCCGGCGGAAGACGACGTTCGCGCCGTCGAAGAAGGACACCGAGCGACCGACGACCTCCTCCCGCTCGGGCCGGCTCGTCTCGCTGCCGACCGGGAGCGGGGACCGAACCGGCCCGGTGACGACGCTGGCCCGGTCGAGACCCGCCATGGCGCCCTCCCACCAGCCGCCGTCGACGGCGGTCCGCTCGTCGAGAAAGGCCACCACTTCGCCGGAGGCGACCGCGGCCCCGGCGTTCCGGGCCACGTTGACGTTCCGGTCGGCGAGCTCGAGCAGGACGGCCACGTCGTCACGGGCTCTGACCATCCCCGAGGTGCCGTCCGTGGAGGGCCCGTTGGCCACGATGAGCTCGGCCGACGGGACTGCCTCCACGAGGGCGTCTAGGCTCTCCACGAGAGCGTCGCGGCCGTTCAGTGTCGCGACCACGACGGAGAGCTTCATACCCGCCAGTGGGGAATTCGTGCTAAAAGGGCGTCGAAGCCCACAGGTAGCGCCGTTCCGGGGGCCTCCCTTCTTTCAGGGAACGTCCAGGGTCCAGTACGAGACCGACGCGAGGCGGCGTCCAATGGGAGTGCGGACGAACGCGGTGTCCGCGTCTCGAAGCGGACGCGCCACCTCGCCGGGGAGGCTCCGGTAGATGCCGTAGGGGACGACGAAGTCGTGGTCGGCCGACCGAAGGTCGAGGCCGGCGTCGTCGATCAGCCGGTCGACGTCCGCCCGGGAGTAGAGCCGCGAGCCCATCGGGAGCAGCCAGTTGTAGGCGCTTCGGGCGCTCGTGGCGTTGAACGTGTCGAAGAAGACCGTCTCGCGGGCGACGCGGGCCATCTCCGAGAGGAAGGCGGCCGGGGTGTCCGCGAGGTGGAAGAACCGGACCGCGAAGACGGCGTCGAAGGTGTCGTCGGGGAAGGGGAGCCGCCCAGCATCCCCGCGGGTGAACTCCAGGTGGTCCGCGACGGCCGCGGCTCGCGCGTTCTCGCGGCCGATGGAGAGCATCGCCCCGGAGATGTCGATCCCGGCGACGTCCGCGCCCCGCTCGGCGAGCATCACTGTGAACCGGCCCGTGCCGCAGGCGATCTCGAGGACGTCCTCGCCCTCGATCTCTCCGAGGGCGTCCAGCACCGCCTGCTTCTCGCGACGGTCGATGAGCCGACCGCCACCGGAGAAGCGCTTCTCTTCGTAGGTGTCCGCGACAGTGTCGGACTGGTACCACTCCTGACCTTTCACGGGTAGCGTGGTTGCTACCCCCGGGAGGGGCTAAAACCATACCGGATGCGGTCAGGGGACGCCGCCGTGGCCGCTCGGCGAACGGACAGCCCTATCCTGCCCCCCGCCCTCGGGACGAGGCAATGACCCGTTTCAGGACCACGACGACCGGCGTCGGCCGGAGGACGAGCCGATGGCGGTGAAGCGGGTCCCGATCGCGGTCGATGCGCGCGTGCCGAGCGGGCGGACAAACGCCTACGTGGTCGGCGGCGACGAGGCGGTGCTGGTGGACCCGGCCGACCGGACGGCCGCGCTGGATGACGCCGTTGAGTCCGCCGGGGTGCGCCACATCGCGGTCACACACACCCACGTCGATCACGTGGGCGCCGTCGCCGCGTACGCCGACGCGCTGGACGCCACGGTCTGGGGCCGGTACGGCCGCGAAGACCGCTTCAAACGCGCCACCGGCGTCCGCCCCGACCGGACCGTCCGGGAGGGGACCACCGTGGGCCCCCTCACGGTGATCGAGACGCCCGGCCACGCGAGCGACCACGTGGCCTTCGCGACCGATGGCGAGGCGCTCGTCGGCGATGTCGCCCTGGTCGAGGGGAGCGTCGTCATCGGGAACTCGGGGGATCTGCGGGCCTACCTGACCACGCTCCGCCGGCTGCGCCAGCGAGGGTTCGACCGGCTCCTCCCCGGGCACGGGCCGGCCATCGACGACCCGGCTGCCACGCTCGACCGGCTGCTCCGCCACCGCCTCGACCGCGAGGCCTCGGTTCGCCGGGCACTCGAATCCGGCGCCGGGACCGTCGAGGCGGTCGTCGAGGCCGCCTACGAGAAGGACGTCAGCGACGTCTACGACCTCGCGGCCCTCACCGTCCGGGCCCACCTGCGGAAGCTCGCGGTCGAGGGCGAGGTCTGCTTCGACGGCGAGCAGGTGACGCGCCGATGAGCGGGCTTTTCCCGGCCGAGCCGTTTCCGTCGAACCGACTGGTTCCATGACCGACCTCGAGGAAGAACTCACGCGGGCCAGGGCGCTCGACGTCGACGCGCTCGCCGATGCCATCGAAGCCATCGGCTTCGAGTGCACGCGGTGTGGGGCCTGTTGTAGGGGCCAGGATGAGGAACACACCGCGACCGTGTTCCCAGACGAGGTCCGAGCGATCGCCTCGGGGGAGGATGGGTCCTACGACTGGCGCGACGTGGCCCGGCCGATGCCGTTCGGGCTGACCTCCCAGGAGGGCGGGGACCCGGCCGGCGAGACCTTCGAATGGGCGCTCCAGACCGACGCCTGCGGCGACTGCACGTTCTATCGGGACGGCGCGGCCGACGAGGACGGGACCTGCACGGTTTACGGCGACCGCCCCCTGATCTGTCAGACCTACCCGTTCAGCGTCGACTTCGGTGGCACCGAGCCGATGGGCCAGGTCGTCGACAGCGAGGGTCCGGTCCGCGCCCACGAGTGCGAGGGGCTGGGTCGGGATATCGACCGCGGGGACGCCGAGGCCCTCGCCCGGACGCTCAAGGAGCGGGCGATCAGGGAGGTCGAGGAACTCATCGGCGTTCGGGGGCACTACGAACCGACCGACCCCGCTCCCGGCGAGGTCGTCGTCCACGACTCCGAGGGCGCGAAGCGGCCGGACGGCACGCCCTACCGGTGAGCGGCGCCGTGGCTGCACCTTCTCGACTCCTTCAGAGCGGCGTCCAGTGGGGCCGCCGTCGACCCGCCGTGGTCACTCCAGCGTGTCCTCGACGACCTCGCCGACCGCGAAGTTCGATTTGACTTCGGTGATTTCGACCTTCACGCGCTCGCCCACGTCGGCGCCGGGGATGATGATGACGTAGCCGCGCTCGACGCGGGCGATGCCGTCACCCTGCTTGCCGAGGTCCTCGATCTCGACGTATCGGATCTCGCCCGGCTCGACCGGCGGCTGGGGCTGTGTCGGCGCGGGCCCCGACCCGGCTCGGTCGCGGCTCCCGGACTGGCCCCCCCGCTCGATGAGCGCCACGCGGTAGATCTCGCCGGGTTCGACCGTGCCGGTCTCGATCTCTCGGTCGGGCACGGTCACGGTGTAGCCGTCCTCGGTGCGCTCGACCTCGGCGTTGAACAGACAGAGCAGCTTCTCCGAGAGTTCCACGGCGATGTCCTCCACCGAAGCGGTTGGAGCCGGGCGTAATATGCCTTTGCACGCCGTCGCCCGGCGGCCCCCGTTGGGGCTCAGTCGGCCGGCCCGGCGGGCGTCACGGCAACGAACGGGGAGAGGTCGACGCCCGTCACGTCGGAGACCTCGCCGGCCGTCTGGTAGGGGCGGTTCACGACGATGTCTCCTGCCCGGCCCTTTCCGACGCCCGGCAGGGCCCGGAGCTCGGCCATCGAGGCCGCGTTCGCATCGAGGGGATGGGGGACGCCCGTCACCGAGCGATAGCCGTGGTCCACGACGGCGACGTCGATGACGGCTCCGAGGGGCCGCTCGCCGGGAACCCCGACTAGCAGCGGGTAGGTGCCGAGCTGCCGGCCGAACGTCTTGCCGTCCCGGTGGTACTCCAGGTGCACGTTCGGGAGGACGGTTCCCGGTGGCGCGAGCCGCTGGAGCATCGGGTTGTCGAAGGTCTCCCGGACCCCCCGCTTGTACGCCCTGAAGCGCTGCTTGTGGTCCTTCGCGATCTGCGCGCCAGTCTCAGCCATCGCTGTGCCGGGGAAGGCCATCACCTGCCGGATGTTCACCCGCCGGACCATGAGCTCCTCCTCGTAGATGCCCTGGAGGAAGCGTTCGTTGTGCGCGTACGTCTCCTCGCGCTCGCCGGCGAGGCCGTGGACGAGGTTGATCCCCGGCAGGAGCTTCGGGAGTCGGTTCTCGGCCGGGCGCCAGCCGCCCTCTTGGTTGACGATCCTGACCGCCTCGAGGCACTCCTCGGCGGTGACGTTGAGGTTGTTCTCCTCTTGGACGACCGGATCGGCCGACTCGAGGCCGAACGCTGCGGTATCCCCGGCCGTGTTGTGCTCGGCGATGATGCGAATGCCCTCGCGGGATCGCTCCGGCCACCGGACGATGGTGACCGGGTTCATGTTGTCGAGGTGCAGCGTCTCCAGGTCGGGGGCGACCTCCCGGATGCCACTGTAGAGTTCGCGGAGGGCGTCGGGATTGGGCGCCTCGCCGTCGCCGCCATAGGCCAGGATGTCGGCCTGCCGCCCGAGCCGGAAGTGCCGGACGCCCTGCTGGTAGAGTGCCTCGACCTCGTCGATCACGGCTTCGGGCTCCCGGAAGGACGGCTGGGCGCCGTAGAGCGGCTCGGTGCAGAACGAACACCGGTAGGGACACCCCCGGGACGTCTCCAGCTCGGCGATGAGGTAGTCCGGGTGGTTCGGGTGATCGGCCACGACGAACGCGCCCTCCCGGGCCCACCGGGAGATCTCGGCGTTGTCCCGCATCCGGTCACCGAACCCCTCCAGGCCGCTCTCGACGAGGTCGTGGGCCGCGGCCTCGACGTCACCCTTCGCGACGAAGTCGTAGTCGAGGTCGTCCCGGGCCATGTCGCTGGCGCCCTCGTTCCGTTCGCCGACGCCGAAGCGCACCGGGCCGCCGAGCAGTGTCGTCCCGTCGGCGATCCAGGCGAGTTCCCGGACTTCGTCTGGCTCGGCCGGGGTGCCACCGACGTACTTTCCCGGCACGGTCATGCCGCCGAGGTAGACCAGGAGGTCCGCTTCTTCGACGTCCCGGTACCGATCCCGGTCGTCGCGGAGGGCGTCGATCGTGTGGTAGGTAATCGCCTCCCGCCGGACGCCGGCGTCGACGAGCGCCCCCGCCGTGTATCGCGGGTAGGTCGAGACGTACGGCGGCACCCCGAAGTGGGCGGGCTCGTCGACGTAGCCGTCGACGATCGTGACCTCGAGGGCCGCCGGGTCGGTCATGGAACGACGTAGCGCCTCGATGCGTAAAACCGTGACTGCACGGCCTGCCGTGGCCTGCCGGTCGGGAACGCCGGTTCTGGCCACGTGGAAACCAGCCCCCCTTCTAAACCCGTCTCCGTGCGACCTGCCGTTCGATCACCGATGGCTCACGTCTCCGACCCCCCCGCTGCAGAGGACCTCGCGGCGACCGCCCACGAGTTCATGGAGGCGGTGGTGCTCCCAGACGAGCGCGACCGACCCGGCGGCGCCTCGGTCTCCCGCGGGAAGGTCAAGGAACTCAGACAGGCCGCTCGCGACTACGGCATCTACGCCCCACAGATCGACGAGGCCCACGGCGGCATGGGCCTCGATTTCCGGACGGTGCTCCCGGCCTTCGAGGAGGCCGGCCGCAGCCGCCTCGGGGCCACCGCCATGCGGGTCGACGCCCCCGACGAGGGGAACATGCACCTCATCGAGCTCGCCGGGGACGACCTCCAGAAGGAGCAGTACCTCGAGCCCCTCGTCGCCGGCGAGCTCCGGTCGGGCTTCTCGATGACTGAGCCCGCGCCCGGCGCCGGGTCCGACCCGAAGATGATCCGCACCACCGCGGAGCGAGACGGCGACGAGTGGGTCATCGACGGCCACAAGTGGTGGACCACGCAGGGCCTCGAAGCCGACCTCCTCCTCGTCTTCGCCCGAACCGACCAGGACGTCCACCCCTACGAGGGCTGTTCGGTGTTCCTCGTGCCGGCGGACGCGCCCGGGGTGAACGTGATTCGAAACATCCCCCATCTCGGGGGCGAGACCGACATCGGCCACGCCGAGATCAAGTACGAGGGCGTTCGCGTCCCCGAGGAGCACCTCCTCGGTGCGGAGGGCGAGGGCTTCTCACTCGTCCAGCAGCGCCTCGGACCGGCTCGGCTGACCCACTGTATGCGGTACTCGGGGATGGCGATGCGGGCGCTCGATATCGCCAAGGCGTACGTGCGTGACCGCGAGGCCTTCGGTGGCACGCTCGCCGAGAAGGGCGCGATTCGCCACCGGGTCGCCGACGCGGAGACGCGGCTGCACGCGGTCCGGACGATGGTGCGCAACGCGGCCGACCTGATCGCCGCCGGCGAGGAGGCCCGCGTCGAGGTCGCGATGAGCAAGGTGTTCACCGCGGAGGTGGTCGGCGACGCCGTCGACTTGGCCGTCCAGTGCTGTGGCGGCAACGGCATCGCGCGGGACCTTCCGCTCGCGGAGTTCTACGAGCGCGTCAGGCCCTTCCGAATCGTCGACGGCGCCGACGAGGTCCACCGGCGGACCATCGCCCGAGCCGCGTTCGAGGACGTCCCGATGGAGGAACTCGCACCCGTGGTGCGATACGGCGAGTAACGGAGAAGCATGATCGGTGTCCGGAGTCCGGGCATTGATTACCGTCGCGGGCCTACGGGAGAGCATGCCCCCGACGCTCGAGGTCAAGTGCACCGACGAGGATTGCTTCCTCGACATGTTCGAGAACCACTACACCTACGACGTCCCCGACGACCACGGGGTGGCGGACCTCCGGTGTCCGGTGTGTGGTGGCACCGACTGCCTAGCGGAGATCCAGGTATGAGGCGGGTCCCGGCCGTCGGCCGGTCGGTCGCTGACTCCGTCGTCGAGCAGGTCGGTCGCGCGGTCGGTCGGATCCACGAGGCCAGTCCCCTTCCCACCGACGTCTTAGAGAGCGAGGACGCGTACCTCGTCGTGGTCGACGCGCCCGGTGCTACCGCGAGCGACGTCCAGGTCCGCTATCGACGGGACGCCGTCGAGGTCCGAATCGACCGCTTCCGCGAGCACCGCGAGGGCTTCGAGATGCGCTTCCCCGGCCGCGGCATGTCCCTCGACGCCCGCGCCCAGCTGCCGACCGACGCCGTCGTGGACGTCGACGCCGCGACGGCGACCCTCCGGGACGACGGTACCCTCGAGGTCCGGATCCCGAAGCAGGAGGGCGCCGACGGTGGCGGCCGTGTCGTGGTCGAAGAGGCCGACGCGGCGGACGACGCGTAGGTCGACGGCGGCGGCCTGCTCCTCTCGCTTTCTCACTGACCTGACAGCGTTCCGGTGTAGCGCGGCCACCCACTGATCCGGGTAGCGGCCCTGGAACCGGCCGTTCGCGGGCGGCCCTCGCTCAGCGGTCGACGTCGGTGTCGATGACGCGGTCGACGGTTTCGGGGACCCGCCAGTCGGTGGTGAGCTCCAGCAGCTGGGTGACGATCCGACCCGTCGCCCCCCAGACCGTGTAGCCGTCGACGTGGAAGAAGTGGACGCGGACGTCGCCGTACTCCGGGTGGGTTCGACGCTCGCTCTCGTAGTTGTCGGGGTCGGTCAGGCCGGCCACCGGCAGGACCGCGATTTCGGCGACCTCGCGCTCGTCTGGTTCGTAGGCCCGGTCCGGTATCCGCGAGACGAACGGTCGGATCGAGTAGCTCGACACCGTCGGCAGGTCGTCGAGTTGGCCGACGACGTCGATCTCCGGTTCGCGGAGCCCGATCTCCTCCTCGGCTTCGCGGGTCGCCGTCGCGAGGAGGGACTCGTCACCCGGCTCGCGGCCGCCGCCGGGAAAGCTCATCTGCCCGGGGTGCTCGCCGAGGTGGTCGGCCCGCTTGGTGAACAGCAGATGCGGGTCGCCGCCCCGGCCGATGACCGGCGCGAGCACGGCGGCTTCGCGGGCCTCCGCAGCCGTCGTGATGGGCGAGTGTGCCGCGACCCGCGCGAGGTCCATGCCGTGGCGGTCGGCCCGACCGGCCTTAATTCGACCGACCTGACGACCGTTCAGCGGGCCGCGTCGAGCCGGTGACGGAGTTCGTCTGTCTCGACCGGGGCCCAGGCCTCGAGGTCGTAGCAGACGTCGAGAAGCGTCTCGATCCGGTCCGCGTCGCCCTCGTTCACCGCCCGGGCGGCGTCGGCGCGGAGCCGCTCGACCGTGGCTTTGCCAACCTCGTCGGGGTCGATCGACCGCTGCTCCACCGAGACGAGATGGGGCAGGTCATCGCCGCCGTCGGGGAGCCGGGGCAGCGACGTGGGTCCCGCCACGAGCAGCTCGCCCTCGTCGCGCTCGACGCTCGCGAGGTAGTACTCCCGGAGCGCCGCGTCGATCCGGTCCTCGATCCGATCTGCGTCGAACGAGGCGCCCGAGCGGGCCGCCAGGTCCTCGAAGGCGCCCCGAAGTTCCTCCCGGGTGAGCCCCCCGAAGAGATCGGTGACGCCGGCGAGCTCGTCCGGGTCAGGGTCCACCGACTCGCCGGGCATGTGGTCCAGTCCAGCCGGTGCGGGCAAAAGACTTCGCCCGGGGCCGATGGGCCGGTTACTGCACCGAGTCGAGGTCGGCGCGCGCCGCCTCCAGCACGGTCGACGGCTCCAGGTCCACGGCGTCCCACGCGGGCAGGCGGTCGTCGGTGCCCGGTGGGTGCACCGCTTCGGCGTACCGGTCGACCTGCTCGCGTTCCTCGGCCGCCTCGTAGGTGAGGCCGTTGAAGCGGGCGTCGGCGTCGTAGCCCCGGACCAGTGCTCCCGCGGCCTCCCGGAAGGCCGCCGGAAGCGACTCGTAGTCGGGCTCGACGCCGTGCGCCTCGACGACCCGGAGGACCGCGGCGGCGACGTCGTCGCTCATGTCGGCGAGACCGTCCGGCCCGGAGACGGCTCGGTGGTCGTGTTCGTACCGCCCGAGGTCGACCTGCGCGGTGCCGTCGAACCCCGCGAGGTCGAACGTCCCGCCCAGGGTCCCGACTTCGAGGCCGAACCGACGCTCGACCCGGAGCCCCCGGGCAACCTGGGCGGTCGCCGCGAACTCTCCCGCCAGGGCGTAACGGAAGGCGCCCAGGTAATCGAGGACGGGGGCATCGTGCCGGTCCGAGAGTGCCCTGACCAGGGGTCGGTAGAGGAGCCGACAGAGCCGCCCGTAGAGCCGGTCGTTCTCCACGCGGGCGTAGTAGCCCTTCGAGAACGCGAACCCCCACTCGAGCGGCGCGAGCAGCCGCGAGACGTCCGCGGCCTCGTAGGACCGCACGTCCGCGTCGTGACAGACGACGAAGGGGTGATCGGTCGTGGCCACGCCGAGGGCGAGCCAGACGTCGCGACCCTTGCCGGCCTCGCCGTCTAGGCCCCGGGCATCCAGGAGTGCCTCGAGTGACTCGCCCGAGCACCAGAGCACCTCCAGAGGGAGGTCGAACCCGGCGAGCCAGGCCTCGAAGTCCGAGACGGCATCGGGGGAGGCCCGCAGGGGGACGATGACCCGGCCCGGATCGAGCGCGGACAGCGTCGAGAGCGTCCGCTCGGTGGCCCACGTCCCGTACTCCCGCTCGGTCATCGGAACGACCACCGCGGCGCGGTCGGTCGGCGCCTCGGGGGGGTCGCCGCCGTAGTCGTGCAGCGTAGCGACCCGCTCCTGGACGTATTCCATCCACCCGCGCTTGGCCCGAGCCGGACAAAAACCCGACGTTAGCGGTGCGCTCGCCGGGCGGTCGACCCTGCGGCGGGACTGTACCTAGTCGAGTTCGCCCGCCATCGCGTCGAAGAGGCGCTCGGCGAACTCCTCGCGGGTCATCCCCGAATCCGGGCGCAGTCCCGACATGTGCTCGACCGACACTTGCCCGCCACCCATGCGGGCGTGGCCCCCGGCCGAAGACATCGGGATGGCCTCGACGGCCGCCGAGAGCGCATCCCCCATGTGGACCCGATCGTCGCGCGAGCGGCCCGAGAGATGGAGCGTCCCGTCCTTCTCGCCGATCACGACGACGGCGCTGACGCCCTCGAGCTGGAGGAGCTCGTCGGCCGCCTGGGGGATGGTGTCGACGTTCGAGACCTCCCCGACGTCGCTGACGGCGTAGGGGGCCCTGACCTCCCGCTCGCTGATGGCCCGGGAGCGCACCTCCAAGACCTCGGCGTCGACCTGGGGATTGGCGATCCGGTCCAGCGCCTCCTCGTCAATGCCGCCATAGAGGTAGGCCGCGGCCTCGAACTCCGCGTTCGTGCAGCCTCGGGTCAGGTGATTGGTGTCCGATAAGATACCGTAGAGCAGCCCCGTCGCCACCGTCGTCGGGATGTGGTCCTCGTTCCCGTTCCCCTCCGGGTCGCCCGGGTGGAGCCCGAGCGCCCGGTAGTACTCGGTGATGAGGCTCGCGCAGGCGCCGTGGTCGGCGCGCACGTCGGTGAACGTCGAGCCGGTCCCGTCGCCCGGGTGATGGTCCACCACAGCGTAGGGGTCGACGTCGGCCGCCCCTTGGAACCCCCGCGGTTCGTTGTGGTCGACCAGCACCACCGCACCGTTCGCCAGGTCACCCGCGTCCTCGATCGACTCGGCTTCGAGTCCGAGCACGGTCCGGAACGCGCGGTTCTCCTGGTGCCGGATCTGCCCGGAGTACTGGATCCGGGCCGAGGCCCCGGCGCGCTCGGCGAGGTGCTTGACCCCGAGGGCCGTGGCCATCGCGTCCGGGTCCGGATTCGGGTGCATGAGGACTGTCACCGCGTCGACTTTCGAGAGGGCGTACTGGAAGCGCTCCCCCGGCGCACGGCGCAGGCGCCGATAGAGGAGGGCCGCAGCGATGAGGGCGATGAGCCCGACGACGGCCGCTAGAGCGGCGAGCTGTGGGTTGCCGGCGAGCAGCGACCTCGCCACGGCGACGAGGTCGCCCCCTGGGATCGCCGCGGGGAGGCGCGGCATACAGCCAACCATCTTCCTCCCCTCGAATAAGAAGGTTCCTCACTCGCCGTCCGGCCCGAATCGCCTCACTGCGCGGTGTAGGCCTCGATCGCCTCGCGATAGCCGGCCCGGAACGTCGGCCGCAGGAACTCGTAGCCGAGCGCACGCAGCCGGGCGTTGCTGCAGCGCTTCTGGCCCCGTAGCCGCCGCTTGCTCCCCGCTGAGAGGTCCGCGTCGGCCAGGTGCTCCTCGAGCGTGCGTGCGTGCGGCGCCTCGACGCCACACTGGTCGGCCAGCCACACGGAGAGGTCCGGCTTCCAGACGGGCTCGTCGTCGACCACGAGGACGGTCTCCGGTGCGTCGGCCTCGAGCAGGAACCGAATCGCCCCGCCGGCGTCCTCGCGGTGGATCAGGTTGAGGTAGCCCTCGGTCACGGGTCGCTCGAGGTAGCGCCCGACCCGGAGCCGCTCCGGGCCGTACACGCCGCCGAGCCGGGCGACGGTCGGATCCATTCCCCGGTCGGCCGCCGCACGCGCGACCGACTCGGCCTCGACGAGCACCTCGGCCTTCGCGGTCGCGGGCCGCAGTTCGCTCTCCTCGTCGACCCACTCGCCGTCGTGATCCCCGTATACACCCGTGCTCGAGGTGTAGAGCAGCTTATCTGGTGGGTTCGACCGCCCAGCGAAGGCGTCGATGGTGGCCCCGAGGCCCTCGACGTACACCGACCGGGCCGCCGCCACGTCCCCTCCCCCAGAACTCGCGGTGAAGACGACGGCGTCGGCGTCGGGCACGGCCTCGAGCGTCTCTGGCTCGGTGACGTCGGCCCGAACCGGTTCGAGGCCGGCCGCCGACACCGCCTCGAGCCCCGCCTCGGAGCGCCGGACCCCCACGACGTCGTGACCGGCCGCCGAGAGGGCATCGCCGGCGGCGAGCCCGACGTAGCCACAGCCGAGGATCGCGACCCTCACTGCGCCCCCGCGATGTAGTGATTGATGCGAGCGAACTGGGCGAGCGACATCGGGTGGCGCCCCTCCACCATCCCTTGGATCTCCTTCGGATCCAGGTTCCCATCGACGTCGGCCGCGATGTGCTCCACCGTCAGCATGGCCGAAGACATGCCGAGCAGGAGGTGGTCGCGGACCTCTGCCAGGATCGCGTCAGTGGCCGGAGCGCCGTCTTGGAGGGCGAGGATGGCCGCGGCGTCGTCGACTTCGAGGTCGGCGGCGTCGCCCCCTTCGACGGATTCGAGCACCGAGCGATCGAGGCCGGTCGCCTCGTGGGCACGCTCGACACCGACCGTCTCGACCACGTCGGCGAGGTCTGATTCGTAGGCGCCGAGGAGCTCGGCTGGTGACGTCTTCGACGGCGCGTCGATGGGCTCGGCGAGCATACCCTGGCTAGGGCCGGCGCGTACTTGGGACTGTCACTTCGACGCCAGAAGCGACCGATCGACCACCGGTGGTCAGTCTCCCCTCACTCGTCGAGCCGCTCGTGGACCTCGTCGACCTTCCGCTCGACGCGGCGGACGTAGAGAAAGAGGCCCCCGAGGACGACGAGGGGGACGCCGAAGAGGAGCACCGCGATCAGGAGGACGATCAGGATCTCCGCGCCGCCGGGGACGCCGAACTGGAGGGGGAACACGGCCGAACGTGGGTGCCCTGGGGGAAAGCCCTTCTGCCGACGTGCAGGGCCCGCCCGCTAGAGCGCCGTGTCGTACGCTTCGATCGTGTCGTCGACGTCGGCCTCGGTGTGGGCCGCGCACACGAACTGGGCCTCCTTCCCGTTCGCGGGGAGGAAGATCCCTCGCTCCTTCATGGCGGGCCGGAAGAGCCGCTCCCACCGGTCGAGCTGGGACGCCTCGACGTCCGCCGCGTTCCGGACCGTCCGGCCGGGGCGGGTGAAGATCACCTTGAACACGCTGTCCGTCCCCACCACGGTGTACTCGGGTGCGCGGTCCTCGACCACGTCCCGGAGGCCCTCACGGAGCCGCTCGCCGAGAGCGTTCACGTGGGCGTAGACGTCGGTCTCGGCCGCGTGCCGGAGCGTCTCTAGGCCGGCGGCCATGGTCACTGGATGGCCCGAGAACGTCCCTGACTGGAAGACGTCGCCGGCGGGGGTCATCGACTGCATGACCTCCGCGCGGCCCCCGATGGCGCCGATCGGGAACCCACCGCCGATGACCTTGCCGAAGGTCGTCAGATCGGGCTCGATGCCGAACCGACCCTGCGCACACGCGAGCCCGCCCACCCGGAAGCCGGTGATGACTTCGTCGAAGACCAGCAGCGAGCTGTGCTCGTCACAGAGCGACCGGAGCGTCTCGTGGTAGCCGTCCTCGGGGAGCACGACGCCCGTGTTCCCGAGCATCGGTTCCGTGAGGACCGCGGCGATCTCGTCGCCCCAGCGGTCGAAGACCGCCTCGGCGGCCGCCTCGTCGTTGAACGGCACCGGCAGCGTGTGCTCGGCGAACGTGTCCGGGATTCCGGGGCTCGACGGATGGGCCGACCCGGCCGCGCCCGAGACGAGCGTCGACTCCTGGGCGCCGTGGTAGCCGCCCTGCATGACGACGATCTTGTCCCGGTCGGTGTATCCCCGTGCGAGCCGCACCGCCGACACCGTCGCTTCCGTCCCCGAGTTGACGAATCGGACCATCTCCACCGACGGCACGTGGCGGGCAACGAACTCGGCCAGCTCGACCTCGACCTCGGTCGGCGCGCCGTACATCGGCCCCTCGCTGGCCGCCGACTGCACGGCCGCGAGAACGGGTTCGGGCATGTCGTGGCCCAACAGCAGCGGTCCATAGCCCATGACGTAGTCGAGGTACCGATTTCCGTCGACGTCCACCACGTGCCCGCCGTCGCCCCGTTGCACGAACGACGGGTACGGTCGGATGGCCCGCACCGAGGAGTTCACCCCACCCGGCATCACCGACAGCGCGCGGTCGTAGAGCTCCCGCGAGCGTTCGTCCTGCATGGGTGGAGCCTCGGGAGCCATCCCAATAGGCGTACCGAGACGCCACCACGGCGCCCCGATGGCCCCTCCGGGGCGTCGTGGTCCGGGCAGGGCCCCGGCCGGTGCTGGCGCTGGCCTCGAACGCGCACCGGTAGAACCGGGACGGCCGCTCAGTCCTCGTCGCCGGAGGCGACTTGGCGCTCCAGTGCCGCCTCCAGCACGCCGGTCGGGACGTCGGCGAAGAAGTCCTGGTCCTCCGCCCCGGGGTCGAACAGCTCGATCGCCGCGATCAGCGTCTCCACGTCGTCGTTGGCCGCCGCGTCGCGGAGGCTCTCGGCGGGCACCGCGAGCAGCCGGGAGACGAGGGCGTCGGCGAGGTCACGGACGACGGCCTGCTGCTCCTCCTCGAGGTCGTCGAGCCGGCCCAGCGCCCGCCTTACTTCTCGCTCCTTCATCCGTTCGGCCCCGCGATACATGCCGCGGACCACGGCGTCGGCGCGTTTGCGCTTGTAGCTCTCGACCAGGTTCTCGTACTCCTCCTCGACGATGGCCTCGACCGCCTCCGCGGCCTCCCGACGCTCCTCGTGGGTACGGCGGGTCACCGACCGGAGGTCGTCGAGGTCGTGCACCGTGACGGCCGGCAGCGCCGCGGCCGCCGTCGAGACGTCTCGCGGCTGACCGAGGTCCACGACGAACGTCTCGTCGGCTGCCTCGAGCGACGCCCGATCGATCACCGGCGACGTGCTCCCGGTGGAGACGATGACGACGTCGGCCGTCGCCAGCTTCGTCGCCAGGTCGTCGAGCCCGGCCCAGGCCGCCCCCGCGTCGGCGGCCAGCGCCGCCGCCCGGTCCCGTGACCGGTTCAACACCTCGAGCTCACCGACCGCTCGGTCCGCCAGCGACGCCAGGACCGTCCGGGCGACCTCACCGGCGCCGACAACCACGGTCCGGCCATCGAAGCCGCGTTCGCGCGCCGCGAGGTCGACGGCGGCGCTCCCGAGCGAGACGATGCCCTCGTTGATCGCGGTCTCCGTGCGGGCTCGCTCGCCGACGTGGATCGCCTTTAAGAGGCCGTCTTCGAGCACGGGTCCGAGCCCGCCGACCGTGTCGGCGGTCCGGTACGCCTCGCGGACCTGCCCGAGGATCTGGTCCTCCCCAAGCACCTGGGATTCGAGCCCGGCGGCGACCCGCAGGAGGTGCCTGAGACTCTCGCTGTGGTCCATCGCGACGACGGCGTCCGGTGCACCCGCCGCCCCGACGTCGGCGAGGGCCTCCCGGCCCCGGTCAGCCGACTCCGCGACGACGTACTCCTCGATGCGATTGCACGTCTGGATGACCGCCGCTTCACTGACGCCCGGCCGATCGAGGAGGGTCTCGACCCGCTCACCCGGTTCGGCGTGGCTCGCCGCCTCGAGCACGTCGATGGACGTCCGGTCGTGGGTGATTCTGGCCCCGGCGAGAACGAACGGCCGGGCGGAACGTGGCTCCGGTTCCACCTCGGTGGGTCCCCCCCTCATCACGTTGGAGACCATTGGTCGGACCCCCTTTTAACGGTTGCTCCACGCGTCGTCGTCCGAGACCGCGCCCGGGTGGGGCCGGCGGCCCTCAGACCAGGCTCCGCCCGTCGAATGCCCCGCCGTCGTACTCGATCTCCATGAGCGAGAGCACCGTCGGGGTCACGTCGAAGAGGTCGACGTTTTCGATCGACGCGTCCGCGTCGTCGATGAAGAGACAGGCGTCCGAGAAGCTGTGCATGCCGTTCCGAGGACCCGTGTCGAAGACGGCCTCTGCGCCGCGGAAGCCCGCCTTGAGGTCGAAGCCAGCGTTGGGGATCGCGACGAGGTCGGGGGCGATGTCCTCGTGGTCGCCGAAGAAGGCGTCCTCACGCTCGACCACCCGGTCGACGACCGGCCCGCCGTCGGGCCCCTCGAGGGCTTCGATCTTCTCGCGGAGCTCGTCCCGCGTCGCGTCGTACTCCGACTGCGGGACGCTCCCTCTGGGTTCCCGCCCCTCGAGGTTCAGGTAGAACCGCCCCGGGATGAGCGAGTACGCCCGGGTCTCCTCGGCGATGTCGTCGAGGGACTCGTGGTCGTCGGTCTCGAAGGAGAGCCACCCCTCCTCCCGGAGCCACTCGTTGAAGTGAACCTCGTAGTCGAGCGAGGTGAAGCCGTGGTCGGAGGCGACGATCATCGTGACGTCCTCGGGGAGGGCGTCGCGGAGCTCCCCGAGGTAGCGGTCCACCGTCCCGTAGAACTCCAGGAACGCCTCCTTGTTCTCGCCGTCCCGCTCGTAGTCGCGGAAGAGGAAGTGGTTGACCCGATCCGTGGTCATGAAGACGCCGAAGAAGAGGTCCCAGTCGTCCGCCTCGACGTAGTGCGAGAACGCCTCCTGACGGGCGTCGAGGGTCTCGTGGGCGTCCTCGACGAACTCGGCTTTGTCATCCTTGTGGCCGAGCTTCGCGTTCACGTCGATGCGGTAGCCGGTCGAGTCGAGGTAGTCCCGTACCGACTCGGGCGTTGCGGCCTTCTCGACGCCGGGCGAGAGAAACCCCGAGACCATCCGCTGGACGTTCCGCTGGGGCGGGAAGGTCACGGGCACGTTCATGACCGTGGCCTGCCGGTCGGCGTCCTGCACGCGGTCCCAGAGGCGGGTCGCCTGGACGTCCCGCCCCATCGGCACGTAGGTCTCGTAGCTGCCGACCTCCCGGTCCTGGAAGCCGTACACCCCGGTCGCCCCGGGGTTGACGCCGGTCGTCAACGACGGCCAGCAGGCGGAGGACTCGGGCGGCACGATGCTGTCGATCGGACCGGCGGATCCGGACTCGGCGATGGCCGAGAGCGTCGGGAAGACGTCGGGGTTGTCCCGGACGAGGCTCCAGGGGACGCCGTCGATCCCGAAGAAGGCAACCCGCGGGCCATCGCTGCCCCGCAGCCGGTCGAACAGTCCCATGGCGCCCGGTAGCCACGAGGCCCATATGAATCCACTCCTTCGGCTCCGGCCGCTATCGGCGGGTATCGCCGCCGTCTCGGAGAAAACGCGACGCGCAGACGGCCGGTCTCAGAACGTGCTCCGGTAGAGGTCCATGGAGTGCTCGATCGCATCCATGGCGGCGGCCCTGTCCTCCCAGCCGAGCGTTTCGACCTCTTTGCCCTCCTCTAAGTTCTTATACGTCGCGAAGAACTCGTCGATCTCGTCCATGGTCTGCTGGGGGACGTCCTTGACGTCGTCCACGTGGTCGAATCGCGGGTCCTCGCTCGGCACCGCGATCACCTTGTCGTCCTGCTCGCCGTCGTCGTCCATCTTCATGAGCGCGACCGGCCGTGCCTCGATCACGCAGCCCGGGAACGTCTGGTCCTCGACGAGCACCAGCACGTCGAGGGGGTCCTCGTCGTCGTACCACGAGCGCGGGATGAATCCGTAGTCGGATGGGTAGTGGACGTTCGAGTGGAGCACCCGATCGAGCACGACGGCGGGGATGTCCTTCTCGTACTCGTACTTGTTCCGTTCGCCCTTCAGACACTCGACGACGGCGTAGATCTCCTCGGGCGGGTTCGGGCCGGCCGGGAGGTCCTCCCAGAGGTTTGCCATACCTCGGCGTGCGGGACGCCGTGGATTAGGCGTTGCGGAACGCCAGCGACGTGACCGCCGAACCCGTCCCCTTCTTGCGCCCCGGGTCCCTGTGTCGGGACGAGCCCATGGCGACACCGAACTGGCCGCTCTTCGGGGCGGCCGTGGTCGTCATCACGCTCGCGCTGCTCGTCCTCTCCCGGACGTCCGCCCGGGCCATCGCGACGAGCGCGTCGGAGCAGCCGGCTGGCGGCGTTGGCCCTCCCGATGGGTCCGACGGCGAGCCGCTTTCCCTCCCGACGGGTGCCGCCTTGCAGGCGAACGTTGCGCTCACCCACGGCCTGCTCGCGATCGTGACCATCGGGGCCGTCTGGATCGCGGCGGTCCCGCCGTCGGCGATCGGGCTGGCCGCCCCAGCTGGCTCGAACCTGGCCGTAGGCCTCGGCCTCGGGATCGGTCTCTACCTCGCGAGCGAGAGCGCCACGGCCCTCGCCGATCGGCTCGGCGTCAGGTTCGACGAGCGGCTCCGCGAGCTCCTCTCGCCCGACGGGTGGGCCGAGTGGGCCGTCCTCGTGCTCGTCGTGTTGCCGATCATCGCGATCGCCGAGGAGCTCCTCTTCCGGGGTGTCCTCGTGGGGGCCATCGCTGCCGGCTTCGGCCTCCCGGCCTGGGTGCTCGTCGTCGGCTCGGCGGTGCTCTTCGGGCTCGGCCACACCGCCCAGGGCGACATCGGCGTCGCCGTCACCGGCGCGCTGGGGCTCGTCCTCGGCGCCGCGTTCGTCCTGACCGGCAGCCTGGCCACGGTCGTGATTGCCCACTATCTCGTCGACGTGCTGGAGTTCGTCGTCCACGAGGGGCTGCTCGGCTCCGCCGGGACCGCCGACCGCTAGAGTCCCTCTAGCGACCGGAGCTTCTGCTCGACGTCGGGCGGGGCGCCGCTCGGGCCGTCCCGGACGCGGTGGTCCGGTATCACCAGCGGAACGGGATTCTCGGCGAGGGCCGTCCGCACCAGGTCTCGGTCCGATTCGTCGTCGGTGTCGAGGTCCGGCGTCAACCCGGTGAGCCGCTCAACGGTGACCTGCTGCCCGTAGGGCACCTCCCGGAGCGCCTCGAGGACCCGGCGGTGGGCCGTCGGGACCGTCAGCCCGATATCCACGTCCGCGAAGTCGGCCTTCGCGCCCTCGAGGTACCCTTCGATCCGGTCGAGCAACGCGTGCTCGGCGGCGGCGTCGTCGTCGGGTGTCCGTGGGAACGAGACGGAGAGGAGCTTCCCGCCGGCCACACCGAGCTGGACGAATCGATCGAGGTAGGCCGACTCCATGGCGTAGATGCCTGGCTCGTCCGCCCCTTGCGTCTCCGGCGCGTCCATACGCAGCCAACGCCCATCCTGGGCTTGAAGCTTCGGCCGACGACGCAACTCTTATGTACAAACTAGTCCATGAATGTACAACAATGAATACTGACGCTGAGGTGGCGCCCGCCGTCCGGTCGATCCTCCGCGCGGCTCGGTCACGGCCCGGCCCCGGGGAGCGGCTCTCGGTCACAGCCCGGCCGCTGGCCGACGCCATCGCCGACGCCGAGGCCGACGGACGGGTGCCGGTGATCGCCGAAGTGAAGCCGACGAGTCCCACGACCGAGGGCCGGCGGGACGAGGACCCGGTCGCCCTCGCCCTCGCGATGGTCGACGGCGGCGCGGCTGCCCTCTCGGTACTCACGGAACCCGAGCACTTCGGCGGCTCGCCCGAGTCGCTCCGACGGGTCCGCGAGGCGGTGGACGTCCCGGTGCTCCGGAAGGACTTCATCGTGAACGAGGGCCAGCTCGACGTCGTCGAGTCCGACCTGATTCTCTTGATCGCCCGGTTCGTCGACGACCTCCCCCGCCTGGTCGAGGCCGCTCGGGAGCGGGGATTCCAGCCGCTCGTCGAGGTCCACAGGGTCGCTGAGCTCGAGGCGGCGGTCGCGGCCGGGGCCGACCTCGTCGGCATCAACAACCGGGATCTGGCCCGGCTGGAGGTCGACCTCGGGACCTTCGAGCGGGTCGCCGCGTCCGCCCCGGACGACCTGACGCTGATCGCCGAGAGCGGCATCACCAGCCCGGCGGACGTCCGTCGGATGCGCGCGGCCGGTGCGGACGCGCTGCTCATCGGCAGCGCCATAATGGCCGGGGACGTGGCCGCGAACACGCGGCAGTTCACCAGACTCCAATGAGGCGACCATGACTTCCACCCCACGAGCGTTCGGCGAGTACGGCGGCCAGTTCGTCCCGGAGGCACTGATGCCGGCCATCGACGAGCTGACCGACGCCTACGAGCGCTACGTCATCGAGAACGAGGACGGCTTCCTGGACGACCTCCGAGCCCGGCTCCGGGACTTCGGTGGCCGTCCCACCCCGCTCCAGCACGCCAAGGCGCTCTCCGACCGGTACGACACCGAGGTGTACCTCAAGCGGGAGGATCTCCTCCACGGCGGGGCGCATAAGCTGAACAACGCCCTCGGCCAGGTCCTGCTCGCCCAGTACATGGGCAAGGAACGGATCATCGCCGAGACCGGCGCCGGCCAGCACGGCACGGCGACGGCGATGGCGGCGGCCCACCTCGGGATGGACTGCGAGATTTACATGGGCCGCACCGACATCAACCGACAGCGCCCGAACGTCTTCCGGATGCGGCTGCTCGGCTCGGCCGTTACCCCGGTCGACGTCGGCCGCGGCACGCTGAAGGAGGCGATCAGCGAGACGCTCCGGGACTGGGCCACGACGGTGGAGAACACCCACTACGTCATCGGCTCCGTCGTCGGCCCCGACCCGTTCCCGAGCCTGGTGCGAGACTTCCAGGCGGTCATCTCCGAGGAGGCCCGACGGCAGGTGCAGGAGCAGGCCGGCCGGTTGCCCGACGGTGTCCTCGCCTGCACGGGTGGCGGCTCGAACGCGATGGGCGCCTTCGACGGATTCGTCGACGACGAGGGCGTCGACCTCTACGCGGTCGAGGCCGGCGGCTCGACCCTCGAGGTCGACGAGGAAGCCGGCGTCGCACCCCACTCGGCGTCGCTCTCGACCGGCCAGACAGGCGTGCTCCACGGCGCCCGGACGAAGCTGCTCCAGGACCGCGACGGCCAGATCTTAGAGTCCCACTCGGTGTCGGCCGGTCTGGACTACTCGGGCGTCGGCCCCGAGTTGGCTCACCTCGTCGACCAAGACCGGGTGACGCCCGTCGCCGTGGACGACGACGGGGCGCTCGAGGCGTTCCACCGGCTCTCGCAGTTAGAGGGCATCATCCCGGCGCTGGAGACGGCCCACGCCTTCGGCTACCTCGAGGAGGCCCATGGGGACCTGGGCGACCTCGTCGTCGTCAACGTCTCCGGCCGGGGCGATAAGGACCTGGAGACGGTCCTCGAGGAGTCGACCGAGCGGGACCTCGAGGCGGCCCCCGACATGGACGTCTTCGACGGAGGGCTCTGACGTGGGCGCGAGCCGCGTCACCGAGGCGTTCGCCAGCGGGCCGGCGCTGATTCCCTACATCGTCGCCGGCGACCCCGACGCCGCGTCCACGACGACCTACGTCCGGGCGCTCGCCCGGGGCGGCGCGGACGTCATCGAACTCGGCCTGCCGTTCTCCGAACCGATTGCCGATGGTCCGACCATCCAGGACGCCATCACCCGGGCCCTCGACGCGGGGATGACACCGACGGAGTTCCTGGCGCTCGTCGCCGACCTGACCGACGAGGTCGACGTCCCGATCGTCGCGATGACCTACTACAACCTGCTCTACCAGTATGGCGACGCGTCCGGGGTCGAGCCGTTCGTCGCGGCCGCCGCCGACGCGGGGCTCGCGGGCCTCATCGTCCCGGACCTCCCCGTCGAGGAAGCCGAGGAGCTCCGCGCCGCCTGCGACGCCCACGGGTTGGCCTTGATCTTCATCGTCGCGCCGACGACCGACGAGGCGCGGATCGCCCGGATCCTCGAGGTGGCCTCGGGCTTCGTCTACGTGCAGGCCCGGATGGGCACCACCGGCGCGCGGGCCGACGTGAGCGAGCAGACCCACGAGAGCCTGGCGAAGCTCTCGGAGGCCGACCTCCCGCGAGCGGTGGGATTCGGCATCTCGACGGGTGACAACGCGGCGGAGGTCGTCTCGGCGGGGGCCGAGGGCGTCGTCGCTGGGAGCGTCTTCGTGGACCTGATCGCCGAGGACGGCGAGGACGTCGCCGACCGGCTCGAGTCGAAAGCGCGGGAACTCAAGGAGGGAGCCCTGGCCGGCGCCGGCGCACCCCCCCAAGAACCGGAAGGGACATAACCGGCCGTGCCACAGAGGAACACACCATGACCGCCGGCACGCACGCGCGCTTAGAGCGCATCGGGACAGGGGGCCGCTACCTCATCGTCCCGATGGACCACGGCATCACCCTCGGGGCCGTGAAGGGGCTTGCCGACATCGAGTCCACCATCGACGCGGTGACCCGTGGTGGAGCCGACGCGGTGCTCACCCAGAAGGGGCTCGCTCCACGGGTCCATCCGAACACGAACGGCGCCGGCTACGTCGTCCACTGCAACGGCTCGACCGCCGTCGGCCCCGACGAGAACGACAAGCGGCCCACGGCCACCGTGGAGGAGGCAGTCCGGGCCGGCGCGGACGCAGTCTCCTTCCACGTCAACGTCGCCTCAGAGTACGAGCCTGGCCAGATCGAGGGTCTCTCCGGGCTGACCCGAGAGGCCGGGCGGCTGGGCATCCCCGTACTCGCGATGTGCTACGTCCGGGGCCACGACGTCGAAGCGAGCGACCCCGAGCTCGTCGCTCACGCCGTTCGATTGGGCGAGGAGCTGGGGGCAGACGTGATCAAGACCGGGTACACCGGCCACGCGTCGAGCTTCGAACCGGTCGTCGAGGCCACCGCGAAACCGGTGGTGATCGCCGGCGGCTCCCGTGGCACCGACCACGAGACGATCGAGATGGTCCGGGGCGCCATGGACGCAGGCGCCGCAGGCGTCTCCATGGGTCGCTCGATCTTCCAGCACGACGATCCGGAGGCCATCACGCGGGCGGTAGCCAGCGTGGTCCACGAGGACGCCCCCGTCGATGCGGCCATCGAGGAGAGCGGCCTCGCCGTCGAGGTCTGACCCGGCCATCGTCGCCGTCCCGTCAGACGCTACCCTTTAACCCCCGCGACGTGAGGATGGGCACATGACACGTTCCGTCTGGCTGCTTGCCGACGATTCGGTCGGCGATTGGGAGGCGAGGAAGCGGCGGATAACGGCTGGCTTGGAGGCCGGCGTCGACTGGGTGCTCGTCGACCAGGACGACGTGGCGCGGGTCCGCGAGCTCGGCGACGTGAACGTCGCCGCGTTCCTCACCGACGACGTCGAGGTGCTCGAGGCCGAGCCCGAGCGGGCGGAGCCCGACGCCATCGTCGTCGGCAAGGAGGGCGAGGGGGACGGGACCATGGAGTATCCCAACGATCTCTCCGGATCGGCCGACCTCACGACCCTGCGGCGGGGCAACGCCGACGCGGCGTTCGTCCGGATCTTCGACGCCGACTACGAGGCCCTCGCCGAGGCGGCGGCCGAGGCGGCGGCGCACACCATCGTCGTCGCGGAGGACTGGCAGATCATCCCGCTGGAGAACCTCATCGCCCGCATCGGGGAGGAGACGGAGCTCGTGGCGGGCGTGACGTCCGCGGAGGAGGCCGAGACGGCCTTCGAGACGTTGGAGATCGGGGCCGACGCCGTGCTCCTCGACGCGGACAGTCCCGACGAGATCCGTCGGACGGTCGAGGCTCGAGACGCGGCGGCTCGGGAGACGCTGACGCTCCAGTGGGCCGAGGTCACGGGGATCGAGCGAACCGGCCTGGCGGACCGCGTCTGCGTCGACACCGGTTCGCTCATGGAGCACGACGAAGGGATGCTCGTCGGCTCGATGTCCCGCGGGCTGTTCTTCGTCCACGCGGAGACGGCCGACTCTCCCTACGTGGCCTCCCGGCCCTTCCGGGTGAACGCCGGGGCGGTCCACGCCTACGTCCGCACGCCCGAGGGCGGGACGGCCTACCTCTCCGAGCTCAAGAGCGGTGACGAGGTCCAGGTCGTCGACACGGACGGGAACACCCGGGAGGCCGTCGTCGGCCGCGTGAAGATCGAGAAGCGGCCGATGTTCCGGGTCGAGGCCCGCGTCGCGACCGACGATGGCGAGGACCGCATCGAGACGCTCCTCCAGAACGCCGAGACGATCAAGGTGGCGACGAGCGAGGGTCGCAAGGCCGTCACGGACCTCGAAGCGGGCGACGAGGTGCTGGTCTATCACGAGCCGGTCGCACGACACTTCGGCGAGGCGGTCGAGGAGAGCATCATCGAAAAGTAGGGCTGGCACCCGCGCGAGTCGGCCCCTCAGTCGATTTCGAAGTCCGGGTTCCAGGCGACCTCCCACCGGTGGCCGTCCGGGTCGGCGAAGTAGCCCGAATAGCCGCCCCAGGGGCGATCGATACCCGTCTGGACGATGTCGGCCCCCGCCGCCCTGGCCTCGAAGAGCACCTCGTCGACGCGGTCCGTCGACTCAACGTTGTGGGCGAGCGTGACGGCACCCGGACCGGCGTCGGTCACGGCTGTGTGTGTCTCCTCGGCCAGCAGATCCCGCCGGTAGAGACCGAGCCAAGTCCCTTCCAACGTGAAGAACGCAACGTCGTCACTCTCGAACTCGAGCTGGGGAAGGCCCAGGTCCCGGTAGAACGTCGTCGAGCGGGTCACGTTCGCGACCCCGAGCGTGACCAAGCTGATGCGTGGTTCCATGTCTCCGATACGGGCCGTGAAGCGATAGCCCTGCGCTAGCCGGCGCGGCCCGACTCAGAGAAGGCCGCTGTCGGCTGCGGACTCCTCTCGCGCCCCGTCCAACGGGGTCGTGCACCAGTGGCAGAAGTCGAGGTCGGCGTCGAGCTCGCGACCGCAGTTCGGACAGGTTGGCCCCTCGGCACCCGCGGCGGTGTGTCGGGGCCGGAGCCCCAGCCACGCTGCGTCGACCACGTTCAGGACGCGGAGGGCCAATATCGCTAGGATCGCCTGCAACGGGAGGGAACGGCTCGCCTCCCAGAGAGCGTCTATCCCCCCGCTCTCGTAGGCGGCGATGACCTCTGGAGGCACGACGAGCGCGGCCGTCGCCACGGAGAGGACGAACCAGGCGAAGGCCCGGAACCACTCCCGGAGGTAGACGTGTCCCAAGCCGGGGTAGATAGTGGCGAGCGCGGCGGCGATGATGGCGCGAGTGCGTCCCACGTCGTCCCTCGGTCTGTCACCCTCCCGGGTTAATCTTCCGTCACCGAGTCGGCACGCTCTAGGGCGGTGGAGCGGCCGACGCTTGGCTGCTTACGCGGGAAGGCCCTGCTCGGCCTCGAGCAGCTCGTGGTAGCGGTTCCGGATGGTGACCTCGCTGATGTCGGCCACCTCGCTGACGCGGGCCTGCGTGGTCTTCTCGTTCGTCAGGAGCGCAGCGGCGTAGATCGCCGCGGCGGCGAGACCTACGGGGGACTTACCGGAGTGGACGCCCTCACGCTTGGCCGACTCGAGTAGCTCGCGGGCCCGTCGCTCGGCCTCCTCGGAGAGCGACAGCGCCGAGGCGAACCGGGGGACGTAGCTCTCGGGGTCAGCGGGCTGGATCTCGAGGCCGAGCTCCCGGGCGACGTACCGGTAGGTCCGGGCGACCTCGCTCTTCTCGACCCGGCTCACCTCGGTGATCTCGTCTAAGCTCCGCGGGACGCCAGCCTGCCGGGCGGCCGCGTAGAGCGCGCTCGTCGAGACGCCCTCGATGGACCGCCCGGGGAGGAGGTCCTCGGAGAGGGCGCGCCGGTAGATGACGCTCGCGGTCTCGCGGACGCTCTCGGGGAGGCCGAGGGCGCTGGCCATCCGGTCGATCTCGCCCAAGGCCTGCTTGAGGTTTCGCTCCCGGGAGTCCCGGGTCCGGAACCGCTCGTTCCAGGTCCGGAGTCGGGACATCTTCTCGCGCTGCTTGGCCGACAGCGAGTTCCCGTAGCCGTCCTTGTCGCGCCAGTCGATGTTCGTCGAGAGCCCCTTGTCGTGCATCATGTTCGTCGTCGGGGCGCCGACGCGGGACTTCTCGTCCTTCTCCGAGGGGTTGAACGCGCGCCACTCGGGCCCGCGGTCCACTTCGTTCTCTGCGACGACGAGGCCACAGTCCTCGCAGACGGTCTCGCCGTGCTCCTGGTCGGCGACGAGGGAGCCTGCACACTCGGGACAGGCCTCCTCGGCCTCGGTCTCGTCTGTCGTCTCTCGCTCGGTTGTTTTTACGGTCATGAGGGCGTGCGCCGGCCGGTCCCGGCAGATTCGGTGCCATACAGGTCGGATGTCAAATCCTTAAAACCTCCGAAATCGACCGAAGGCGCCGTGAGAACCGGTAACACGACTCGCCCCGACGGGACGATTCACCCCGCCCCTGCTTCAATCGCCCTCGGCCGTTGCCGCCTCCGGGGCTTCCTCGACGGCGGTCGTCAGCGAGACGTTGAGGACCACCATCGACACGAGGCCGCCGGCCAGTGTGACCGCGTTCTTGACGGCGTGGTCGACGATGGCCACGCCCAGGGCGAGCTGCCAGGGGACGCCGGCGACGCCCACCACGAGAAGGGTGAAGGCGCCCTCGTAGAGGCCGATGCCGCCCGGCGAGAGCGGCAGCACCTTCGCGAGGTTGCCGACGCTCACGGCGAAGAAGCAGACCCCGACCAGCGTCGTGGTCGCGAGTCCGTGGTCGAACGCCGCGAAGACCGTGGCGGCCGTAGCGACGTCGATCCCCCAGATCAGCACGCTCGAGGCGCCCACGCGGGCGAAGGCCCGGGGGTCCGCCGCGACCGTCTGGACGTCGCCGACGAACCGCTCCAGGACGCGGGCGACGTAGCGGGCGTAGGAATCGTCGCTCACCCGGGCGAGTGCCGACCGGATCCGGTTCCGGGGCGACCGGGCGGTCGCGACGAGGGTGGCGACGGCCAACACGGCGGCGATGCCGACCACGCCCGCGACGAGCACCGCCGTCCGGCCGCTCTGCTCCACCCCGCCGCCGACGGTGGTACCGGCGAGGCTCGGGAGGCCCCCCGTCGCGAGCAGACCGAGGAGCACGACGCCGGCCATCGCCGTGATCGTGAGGAGATCGAAGACCCGCTCGACGGCCAGGGAGGCGAAGCCGGCCGGGTACGGCACGGCGCGTCGTGTCTTGACCACGTACGCCCGGATGGCGTCGCCCGCGCGGGCCGGAAACACCAGGTTCCCGGTCTGGCTGATGAAGACCGCGCCGGTGAGGAAGCCGACGCGCTCCTGGAAGTCGAGCTCCGCGAGGATGTCCCGGTAGCGGGCCCCCCGGAGGGGCCAGGAGAGCAGGTAGACGACCCCGGCGACGACGACGAGGGCGGGGTCCGCCCGAGCCATCTGCTGGATGACCTCGCCGAAGGGCAGGTAGACGCCCATGAGAGCAATGGCCGCGGCGGTCAGCAGGAAGCCGACGACGATGGTGCGCCGCCGGGTGACGTGGGGCGTCACTCTGAGCTGCCACCCGAGCCGGAGGACCTGGCTGCCCATGCCGAGCACGTCACGCACGAGGTCGACCTTCGTGTCACCCTTGGCCGTCCACTCGACGGGGAATTCGTAGATTCGGTAGCCGGCGACCTGCGCGCGGACGAGCACCTCTGTGTCCCAGAACCAGTGGTCGTCCCGGACGGCCGGGAGGAGGTCGAACAGGACGCGTCGGTCGAACGCCTTGAAGCCACACTGGTGGTCGCGGACGGCCGAGCCGAAAACCGTCCGGACCATCCCGTTGTACACCCGGCTCGGGACCCCCCGTTTCACAGGGCGGTCGGCCTCGTCTCCGGGCATCCATCGGGAGCCCGTCGCGAGGTCGTAGCCCTCGCTCCTGACGGCCTCGACCAGGGGCTCGAGGTGAGCCATGTCGGTCGCCAGATCGGTGTCGAGGTACGCCAGAACGTCGCCCTCGGTCGCCCGGAAGGCCTCGACCAGTGCTCGACCGCGGCCGAGCCGCTCGTCGCTGTGGACGTGTCGTACTCGGTCGTCCTCGGCCGAGAGGCGTGCCGCGATCTCCGGCGTCCGATCGGTGCAGCCGTCCTCGGCAACGACCACCTCGTAGCTCCCGGCCGGCAGAAACGCCTCTAGGGCCGCGAGCGTCCGCTCGACCGCGTCGGTGATGGTGCCTTCCTCGTTGTAGGACGGGAGGACGACGCTCACCTCGACGGCCTCGGACATTCATCGGACTTCGACCGGCGACCGGCAAGAACCTTCTGACCCCCGGGTTGGAGGCGATTAGCCAGCCATACCAGCCACCGGCCCTCGCGCCACCCGTTCGCCATCGGGAGAGTCCCTAATTCAACAGCCTGCGTCGGGTTTCGCCGCCGTACCAAACGGGCTTAGGGGGCAGAGGCCCCGCAGCTATATCATGAGCACCAGCGCGGGCGTGGCGGTGGACGGAACGCTGACCGAGAAGCAGCGCCGCATCCTCGCGCACCTCCGGGAGCGAGCCGGCGCCAAGACTTACTTCAAGTCGCGCCTGATCGCCGAGGAACTCGGCATGTCGCCGAAGGAGGTCGGGACCAACATGGTCGCACTCCGTGAGGGCGACTTCGGCGTCGACGTCGAGAAGTGGGGCTACTCATCGTCGACGACCTGGGAAGTCACGGTCTCGGGGTAACCGACGACAGGTCGTAGCAGGGCCGGATGGTCTCATTGTTGATAATCGAACCACGGCCCATTTAACGACCCGTTGGATAGGTACCGTACGAGGGTCCCTGCCCAGTGACTGCAACTCCCCACGACACCGAGTCCGTCCGTGACCAACTCGGTGAGGGCGTCCAGAACGTCCTGGTCCTCTCACCGGCGATGGAAGAGCGGAGCGAGGCCGTGTGTGCCGACCTCCTCTCGGTAGCCCCGGCCATCGACCGAGACGTGCTCTTCGTCACCCTCGCCCAGTCACCGGACGATCGGTTGGGCCGGTGGCAGTCACACGCGGACGGCACCGAGCATGAGGCGCTCGCGTTCGTCTCGACCGGTGAGACCACGCGGTCGGCCGGTACGCAGGCCGCCCCAGATGGCGGACCGGCCCCACCGGTACACACGGTGCCGACGCCCGGCGATCTCACCGGGCTGGGGATCGAGATCAGCGAGCGGCTCGAGGCTTGGGCAGAGGACGACAACCAGACGCTGGTGTGCTTTCACACCGTGACCACGCTCCTGCAGTACGCGGAGATTCAGCCGGCGTTCCAGTTCTTCCACGTCCTCGCTTCCCGCGTGCGAATCGCTGACGCTCGCGCTCACTACCACGCCGACCCGGCCGCACACGACGAGCGGACGCTGAACACCATGCGGACGCTCTTCGACGCCGTGGTGGAATGGGACGAAGACGGCTGGACCGTCCGCAGCCGGTGAGGGACGGCGGTCAGTCGCCGAGCGAGATCAGGCGGGGCGCGTCCCGGGCGAGCGCAGTCGCCTCCTCGCCGAAGGAGTCGGCATAGCGCACCAGGAGGACGAGCATCGTCTCTGAGTCCTTCAGCCGGTAGCCATCGTCCCGTTCGAGTAGGCCGGCGTCCGTGAGCGCCGCCGCGTACTTGCTGATCGTGGGCGGCGAGACGGACACTGTCTCGGCCAGCTCGTTCCCGCTCGCCCCCGGCTCGCGGAGGAGTGCGACGACCATCCCCCGCGGCGTCTGCCGGCGGAGGTAACCAAGCGCCGTCTGCTCGGCTTCCGAGAACCGTTCGGCCGGGAAGAACCGTCGATAGTCGCCGTCACGGCGGCTCTCGACTGCGCCGGCGTCGAGGAGCCGCTGGAGGTGGTGCTGGGTCTCCCCGGTGCCCAAGCCGAGGTCGTCTCGAATCTTCGAGAAGTGGGCGCCCGGGGTGGTCTCGAGGTAGCCCACGAGGGCGGGTCGGGCGTCGCTGCCGCCCTGGGCTTCGGCGAGGCCGACGAGCGGTGACACCGCGCCGAGCGCGGCAAACCGCCGGAGCGTCGAGCGCTTCTCCTCGTCCACCCCCCTGGCCATTATACCCGCCCTCGGGCGGCGGCCGGGAAAACGGCTTCGTTCGCCCCGGTCACTCTGGCTCCTCCTCCGTCTCGGCCTCGCCTTCGAACTCTTGGTCCATTTCACCGATGACCTCGTCGGCGCTCTTGATGTCCTCGACCGTGCCGGTCTTGACGGCCTCAGCCTGCTGCTCCATCGCCTCGACGTCCATTTCGGCGGCCTCGTCGATCTGGCCCAGTATCTCCTCGATGTCGTCCAACCCGATGAGCTCGCGGGTCTCCGCGTCGAAGTCTAAGCTCTCCAGGACCTCCCCGTCGGCCTCGATGTCGCTGCCGGAGAGCTGCTTGCCGTATCGGCCGAGCAACGAGGAGAGCTCTTGGGGTACGACGAACGTCGTGGACTCGTTCTGGCCGATGGACTCTAAGGCTTCCATCCCGCGCTCGATGATCGCCCGTTCGCCCATCGACTCGGCCGAGCGCGCCCGGAGGACCGTCGAGATAGCGTCCCCCTGCGCCTCGAGGATCTGGCTCTGCTTCTCGCCCTGAGCCCGGATGATGTTCGATTGCTTATCGCCCTCGGCCTTCTCGACGGCGCTACGCCGCTCGCCCTGGGCCTCCAGAATCATGGCCCGGCGACGGCGCTCGGCGCTGGTCTGTTGTTCCATCGCCTGCTGGACGTCGGCGCTTGGGTTGACCTCCCGGACCTCGACCGACTCGACCCGGATGCCCCACTCGTCGGTCGGCTCGTCGAGGTCGCGCCGGATGCGGGCGTTGATCTCCTGGCGCTTGTTCAGCGTGTCGTCGAGCTCCATGTCGCCAATGACGGCCCGGAGGGTCGTCTGGGCGAGGTTCGAGACGGCTGTCTTGTACGTCTCGACCTCGAGGAACGCCTTCTTGGCGTCCATCACGCGGATGTAGACGACCGCGTCGGCGGTGACCGGCGAGTTGTCGCGGGTGATGGCCTCCTGGCGCGGGACGTCGATCGTCTGTGTCCGCATGTCGAAGGGGTAGGTCCGGGAGACGAACGGCGGAATGAAGCTGATGCCCGGCTCGAGCAGTCCCCGGTACTCCCCGAAGACGGTCAGCGCCTTCTTCTCGTAGGCGTCGACGATCTCGACCATCTGCCAGACGACCACGATGGCCAGCACCAGGACGAGCAGCCCGACCGCGGTGAAGCCGATGCCCCCGAGCTGGAGCGGTAGGAGTGTCAGCATGCTTCACACTCAGGAGTCCCAACCGATAAGGCTTCCCACGGGAGGGGCCGTGGCCCTCAGGGCAGCCGCTGCGGGACGAGGTACGGGTTCATAAACGGAAGCAAGTCGGTGGGTTACCGGTCGTCCTCGGGTTCGGATTCCATCGCTCGTTCGCGCCCTTTCGCGAGCTCCCGCTCGATGTCGTCTTCGACAGCACCGAGGGACTCGACGGTGACCACGTTCCCACCCCCCGGGTCGATAACGATCACCTCCGTCCCCTCCGCGATTTCGCCATCGGTCGTTCGGGCCGCGTAGTAGGGGTTGAACCCGCCCTCGTCGAGCTTTACCTCGCCCTCGGTCTCGGTGACGTGTTCAGTGACCCGACCAGTTCGCCCCCGAAGGCTGTCGACGTCGGCCGTTCGCGCCTGCCCCTTGCCGCCGTAGAAGTCGTACTCACGGTAGACGTAGAGAGCGGCGGCGCCGATCACGAGCACGAGCAGCGCCAACAGCAGCGTGCCGACGAGCCCGCTCACGAGAGGTGGGAAGAGTGCACCGAGGAGGAGCCCGACGATGCCAGCACCAAGCAGAGCGACGCCGAGGACGATCAAGTGGGCGCCCGGCGCAACTGCTTCCGCGACCACGAGCCCGATGCCCGCGAGTACGAGCAGCAGGGGCAGCGAGAGGTCGAGGGGCACTACCATGGGGGGTGCTTAGGGGTACCGCCAGTTAAGCTTACACGAGGCCCGCGACGCGGCCGAAGGCGAAGAGGGTCGCCAGCGCCCCCAGGAGGACGAAGGTGACGTTCTCGACGGTCGGCGCGCCCGGTTCGATGCGCTCGACGGCCGGGTCCTGTTCGGGGAGCCACCCAAGCGCGTCGCCGTCGTCCCGATCACTCATAGGTTCAGGTCGGCGGCGGAGCGGGAAAAACGCACGGGTCCTGCACCGATCCCGGTGTCTCGTCTCACCAGATCCGGCCGCCTTAGGCCCGGTCGTCAATGGCCGACCCGTCGGTGAGATTCCCAGCGTAGACGACCCCGCGCTCCCCGTCTAAGGTCACGATCGTGCCGTCCTCCGTGCCCGACAGGACGACCCCGCTGGCCATCGGGACACCGACCTCGCGGGCGACCATCGCGGGGTAGCCCGTCATCCCCGCTCGCTCGTGGACGAACCCGGCGATGCGACTGACGTCTCCGGACAGTTCCCCGTCGAAGGCTGCCGGGAGGTAGAGGATTGCTCCCTTCGGGACGACCGTGAGGTCCCCCCCTTCGAACACGTGGAGCGGGCCCGTGGCCCGGCCGGAGACGACGCCCATCCCGGTCCCGAGCCGCTCGGCCGCGACGTGGACCTTCAACGTGTTCGTCGTCGACCGGTCGATCTCCGTCATCATCCCCGCCAGGACGACCACGGTATCGCCGCTCTCGACGGCGCCGGACCCGATCGCGGCGTCGACGGCGTTCTCGATGACCCCCGCCGCCCCGCTCGACGTCAGGTCGGCGTGCTCCACGGTGACCCCCCAGGAGAGGGCCAGCTGGCGGCGGACGGCGTCGTCCGGGGTCGCCGCGACGACCGGGACGGCCGGGCGGAACTTGGCCGTCTTCCGGGCCGTGTAGCCCGATTCTGAGGCGACCACGATGGCGCTCGCGTCGACGTCCCGGGCCAGGAAGCGGGCGGACCGCGCGAGTGCGTCGGTGCTGGCGCCCGCCTCGGCGGCTGGCACCCGCTGTTCGACCAGTTCGCGGTACTCCCCGCTGGCTTCCACCTCCCGGACGATCCGGTCCATCGTCTCCACGACGTCGATGGGGTGATCGCCGACCGCGGTCTCCCCCGAGAGCATCACGGCGTCGGCGCCGTCGAGGACCGCGTTGGCGACGTCCGAGGCCTCCGCGCGCGTCGGCCGGGTCCGGTGGACCATCGAGTCCAGCATCTCGGTGGCGATGATGACGGGGACCCCGTCGTTCCGACACCGCCGGACGATCCGCTTCTGGATGAGGGGTACCTCCTCGAGCGGGCACTCGACGCCGAGGTCGCCCCGGGCGACCATCACGCCGTGGGCGGCCTCGACGATCGGCCCGAGGTTCGCGACCGCGGCCTCCCGCTCGATCTTCGCGACCACGGGGATGCGCGCGTCGAGCGATTCGATGATCCGGTGGACCGCGAGGACGTCCTCGGCGGAGCTGACGAAGCTGGCGGCGACGAAGTCGACGCCGGCCTCGGCTGCCAGCTCGAGATCCCGGCGGTCGGCCTCGGTCACCGCATCCACGTCGAGGTCCACGCCGGGGACGTTCACCCCGCGTCGACTCCGGAGCTCGCCGCCCACGTCCACCCGAGCGACTACACCCGTCGCGTCGACCCCGACCACCGTCGTCTCGATCAGCCCGTCGTCGAGCAGCACCCGATCGCCGGTCTCGACCCCGGTGAGAGGCACGGAGAGACCGACGCGGTCGGCCGAGGCAGCCTCCCCCTCGACGAAGCGGACCTCGTCACCGGCCGCCAGCTCGATCGGCGCCGTCACCGTCGCCGTCCGCACCTCCGGGCCCTGGAGATCGAGCATCGTGGCGACGGGCCCGTCGGCGACCGCGTCTACTGCGCGGATGCGGTCGATCACCGTCGACCGGTGGTCCCGGTCACCGTGACTCGCATTGAGCCGCGCGACCGACATCCCGGCCGCGGCCAGCCGCTCGATCGTCTCCCGATCGTCGGAGGCGGGGCCGATCGTGCAGACGATCTTCGCGTTCCGCATGCCGGCGGGGTACTCGACCGGCGCTGATAAGGCCACGCCCCAGCCGCCTCAGCCATCCCGGCGGACGTAGAGGGTCTTCTCGACCTCGGCGTGGACCACGCCCTCGGCGTCGACCAGCTCGACCTCGTAGACGCGGTCCGTCGACTCCCCGACGGCGAGCGATCCCTGGATCGATCGCACCTCCTCGTCGCCCACCTCGAAGTCCGCGTAGAGCGTCGACTCCCCGGGCCGTCTGAACCGGATCGAGGCCGCCTTATCCCACACCGTGAAGGCGTCGCCGAGCCGTCGGCGGAGGAGGATCATGTAGATCGGGTCGACGGCCCCGTAAATGCTGCCGCCAAAGGTCGTCCCGACGATGTTCTTGGTCCGCCACTTCAGCGGGAGGGCGACCCGAGCGTGCGACCAGTCGGTGGCCAGCTCGACGATCCGGCCGCCCGTCATCCAGTAGGCGGGAAAGTGCGAGATCGCCAGCCGGATCAGCGTTGCACGGAGTTCGTCCCGACCGGGGAGGATGGACCCGAGGGTGCTGGCCATGCCCTCACCGGATCTTCGTTCCCGGGAACGCGTCGCCGTGGGTCGTCAACAGGTCGGCCTCTTCCCCGGCCGCCAGCACCATCCCGTTGGACTCGACGCCGAACAGCTCGGCCTTCGCTAAGTTCACGAGCACGACCACGCGGGTGCCCGGCAGCGCTTCGACGTCGTGAAGCTGTTTGATGCCGGCGACCACCTGGCGGGTCTCGGGCCCGACGTCGACCTCCAGGCGGACGAGCTTATCGGAGCCCTCGATCGGGTCGGCCTCGAGGATCTCGCCGACCCGGATGTCGAGCTCCTGGAAGTCCTCGAAAGAGATGCGATCGTCGGCGAGCGGTTCCACGTCAGCGCTGGTGTCGTCGTCCATGGTGTCGGTGTCGTCGTGCGTGGGTTCCTGGACCGTTGCGGCCTCGATGCGGGCCTCGAGTTCGGCGTTCAGTGCTTCGACGCGCTCGTCCTCGATCCCCTCGAAGAGCTCCGAGGGCTCGCCGAAGTCGGCCGGTGGCGCCTCGATCGCGGCGTCGATCTCGACCGTGTGTACCGACCCGTCGTGGCCGAGCTGGGCCCAGAGGTCCTGGGTCTTTCCGGGCAGTGTCGGCGAGAGCAAGACGGCGACGGCCTTCGAAATCTGGACGCAGTCGCGGATGACCTGCGCTGCCTCCTCCGGCGCCTCGTCGACGAGCGTCCACGGCTCGTGCTGCTGGATGTACTCGTTCCCGAAGTGGGCGAGGTCGACCCCGGCGTTCGCGGCCCGTCGCGGCGAGTACTCGTTCACGCCCTCGCGGAAGGCCTCGATGGCCGCCTCGATCCGTTCTTCCACCTCGGTCGAGAGATCGGCGTCGGGCGTCCCGTCCCAGTTCCGTTCGGCGAACAGCAGCGCCCGGTAGGCGAAGTTCCCGACGTTGCCGACGAGTTCGCCGTTGACGCGCTCGGCGAAGCGCTCCCAGGAGAAGTCGATGTCGTCCTGGAAGCCGCCGACGGTCACCAAGTAGTATCGGAGCAGGTCGGGGTGGAAGCCGGCCTCGAGGTAGTCGTCGACCCAGATGGCCCGGTTCCGGCTCGTCGAGAAGGCCCGTCCGTCGAGGTTGACGAAGCCGCTGGCCATGATCGCTCGCGGCTCGTTGTACCCGGCGACGTGGAGCATCGACGGCCAGAACACGGTGTGGTGCTGGATGATGTCCCGGCCGATGACGTGGACGATCTCGCTGGTGCCGGGGCCACCGGGCGTCTCGCCGTCGGCGAGCGTCCAGGCCGCCTCCCAGTCGTAGGCGTCGGCCCCGACGGCTTCCGAGTACTGCTTCGTGCTCGAGATGTACTCGATCGGGGCGTCGACCCAGACGTAGAGGACGAGGTCCTCGGCGCCCTCGCCCGGGTAGTCGATGCCCCAGTCCATGTCGCGGGTGATACACCAGTCCTGGAGCTCGCCCTCGATCCACTCTCGGGGTTGGTTCCTCGCGTTCGAGGTCCCCTCCAGGCGGTCGATGAATCCCTGGAGGTACTCCCGGAGGTCGGACAACCGGAAGAACTTGTGCGTCCGCTCGACGTACTCTGCCGGGTTCCCGGTGACGACGCTCGTCGGGTCCTCGATTTCGCCGGGCTCTAAGTGGCGCTGGCAGCCCTCGTCGCACTCGTCGCCGCGCGCCTTCGCGCCGCAGTACGGGCAGGTCCCTTCGACGTAGCGGTCCGGGAGGGCCTGCTCGGCTTCGGGGTCCCAGGCGACCATGATCGCCTTCTCGTAAACGTAGTCTGCGTCGTCGAGGGCCCGAACGATCTCCCGGGTCAGCTCGGTGTTGGTCTCGTCGTGGGTGTGGCCGTAGTTGTCGAACTCGACGTTGAGGCGCGGGAACGTCTCGGCGTACTGCTCGTGCCACTCGAGGGCGTAGTCCTCCGGATCGACGCCGGCCTCCCAGGCGTTGACCGCCACCGGGGTCCCGTGCATGTCGGAGCCGGAGACGAAGGCGGTCTGTTGGCCGAGCCGGCGGAGCGAGCGGGCCATCACGTCCCCGGAAACGTAGGTCCGCATGTGGCCGACGTGGAGGTCCCCATTGGCGTAGGGAAGCCCACAGGTCACGACCGCCGGCCGGTCCGTCGGGAACGCCTCGTGGCTCATGTCTCCCCGTTCGCGCCGTGGCGGGTGTAAACCCGACGGTTTCTGCCCTGGGCAGCCGCTCAGGTCGCCCGCCGTCTCAGTCCGTGATCGAGATGCCGCCGAACGCGACGAACCCGGTCACGATGAGGTCGGGGCCGTCCCGTGGCTCCGCGTCGGCCCGCGGCCGCCGGCGCTCGTCCTCGACGGCACCGAAGACCGGGAGCACGTCGATTGCCACGTTCCACTCCTCCGGCACGACGAGTTCGACTCCGCCGAAGAGGGCGACAGCGGTGACGACGGCTGGCGGATCGGCCACCGCCGCGTCACGGAGGTCCACTTCGACCCCACCGAAGACGGCCGTCGTTGTACCGCCGGTGAAGGACGTGGACCCGACCCGGCGCTCGCTGCCGCCGAAGACGCCGAGCAGATCGAAATCGTCGGCGTCGACCGTCGGGATCCGGCGGCGTCGCCGCCAGTGCCCGCCGATGATCGAGAGTCCGAAGAGGACGATCAGCACCGGCCACCACGCCCCGACCGTCGCGCCGGTGATCAACCCGAGGGTGAGCAGCTGCACGGTCCCCGCGACGATGATGAGGATCGCCGGCCCGGCGAGGGTTCGGACGCCGCTCCGGACGATCGCCCAGACGCCGAGGAGCACGAACAGCGAGGGGACGTACCGCCAGAGCCGGCCGACGTCGTACGTTCCCGTGGTACCGAGGAGGAGTAAGACCCCGATCACGACCACGATCAGGCCCGTCAGCACCTGGGTAGAGAGCCGGTCCCGCGCCATGGGTACCTAGAGGCCGGCTCGGTACATCAAGCCGCTGGGCGATTCCCAGCGCTACGGGCCGGGCCCGTCCCCGTCACCGCCGCGCAACCTGCCGGTCGGTCGGTGCGGGGAGGTTCTCGACCGCGCCACAGCCCCGGCACTTCCAGACCCGGGAGCCGATCTCCACGTACCCCACCGCGCCGTCGACCCGCACGTCCCAGCGAAGATCGCACGCCGGACAGGCCTTCGGCCGGTGTTTACTGGTCGCGGGGATGGTCGTGAGGTCGAGCCGCTCCTCGGCCAGGGCGATCCGGCGCTGGAGCTTCTGGTACTCGACCGCGTCCTCGAGGCGGTCCCGCGAGAGCTCGTTTTCCAGGGCGATCTTGCGGGAAAGCAGGGCCAGGAACTCCCGGCGGTCGGCACCCCCGACGAGGCGGAAGAGCGTCTCTTCGACCGCCTCCTGGAGGTCCTCCGGGAAGACGGGCTTTTGGAGGTAGTCGTCCACCGGGAGATCCACGATGTCCACGTCCGGGCTCACCGCCGTGACCATCACGATGCCACAGTCGATGCCCCGCTCGCGGATCACGTTGACCAGCTCGTCGCCGCTCCAGTCGTAGAGCTTCCGGTCGAGGAAGGCGATGTCGACGTCGTGGTCGAGCAGTTCGACGGCTTCGTCACCGTCGTAGGCGATGCGGGTCCGGCAGGCGTCGTCGACGAAGCTCGCGTAGAGGTCCGCGAGCTCCCGTTCGTCCTCAACGATCAACACGACGGGCCGGTCGTCGGTCGACGCCTCGGCAGGAGCCACGAGTTGCTAGCAGCTCAAGGGCCAGGGGCAAGAGGGTACCGGACAAATTATCGGTTTCTGGAATCGGTGGATTGAGCCGGCTGGCGGCCAGCTACTCGGCCTCCTCGCCGTCGCCCATCCACCGGTAGCCGTAGGCTCGGTACCCGTCGAACTCCCCGCTCTCGATCTCACGCTCGATCTCGTCCCGCGTCTCGGGGTCGATCCGCGCGATGTGACACAGCGGGTGGCCGGGCGACGCGACGGGGTTCTCTAAGACGCCCACGATGAGTCCCGTGAAGGGCGCCTCGACAGACCGCTCCTCCCGCCGGAAGTGGTCGGTGATGGTACAGATGGGGTCCCCCTCGTGGACGAGCGGATGAGGACCCCACTGCATGTCGACCAGGCCGCCGGTGTCCGCCCGGAGCCAGCGCTTCTCCTGGTCGCCACCCATGACTGTCAGCCACTTCGGCTCGGTCGGCCGGACGTCGGGCAGGACGTCGAACTCGGCGAGCACGTTCTCGACGCCGTCGACGGCCTTCTCGATCAGCGCCGGCTGGAATCGGTGGGCTTTGCCCATCTCCACCGTGATCGTCGGCATGCCGGCCCGCGTCGAGACGGTCCGGATCGAGCCCGCATCGCCCTCCCCCTGCAGGATGACGTTCGCGCCGAAGGCCCGCGCGAGCCGCTCCACGTCGGGGTTGGCGAGGTCTGCCCTGACGTGGTACATGGTCGTCCGGTTCCGCGTCGAGGTGTGGAAGTCGAGACCCACATCGCAAGGGGCGATGAACCGGCGGTACACCTCGTCGGCGATTCGTTCGGCCGTGTTCCCGTTCGCCCGGCCCGGGAACGACCGGTTCAGGTCCTGGTCGTAGATGGGCAGGTATCGCTGCTGGGCGAGGTAGCCCGGCACGTTGACGACGTGGATGATGACGAGTGTTCCATGCAGGTCCGCGGGGTCGTAACGGGCGGCGACCTCCTGGAGCACCTTGACCCCGTTCAGCTCGTCACCGTGGATCGCCGCGGTCATCGCGACCCTCGGTCCGGGCGATTCGCCGTTCACGATCGTCACCGGGATCGAGACCGGGTCGCCGAGATAGGTCTCGCCCACCTCGTAGCGAAACTGGCGCTGCTCGCCCGGGTCCACCGCGGCGTCGTAGCGGAACGGTCGGGCTTCCTCCTCAGCCATGCCACGATGCAGGCCGGCGCGCCTAAAGAGGGTTCCCACCCGATGCCCGTCCGCCCTGTGGTATTTTATAGGGCCCTCCGCATCCTTCGTGCATGGAGTGGCGGTCCGCCTGGCGTGGGCTCGGGCTCCGGCTCACCATCGGGCTCACGATGTTGGTGGCCGTCCTCTCGGTGGCGACCGGCATCGTCCAGATCGGCCAGCAGACACTCGGCGGGCCTCTGGCCGCGTTCGTCCCGCTCGCCGTCCAGCGAACGGTCGGATTCACCGGCGCCCTCACCGGCTTCCTCATGATCGGGAGCGCGCTTGGACTCCGACGGGGCCTGCGGGCGGCCTGGTACTCGACGCTGCTCTTGCTGCCGATCACGGCGCTCCAGGGTATCCTCCAGTCGAGCCCCTTCTCGCTCCCGTTGGTCGTGCTCTCCGTGCTGACGATGCCGAACGTCCTCGCCCACCGGCGACGGTTCGACCGGCGGCTCGACCTGAGCCAAGCACAGCTGGCCGCGGTCGCGGCTATCGTTGGGTCACAGGTCTATGGGACCGTCGGCACCTACGCCTTGCGGGAGTCGTTTTCGAACGTCGAGACGCTCGTCGACGCGTTCTACTACACGCTCGTGACCGCGAGCACGGTCGGGTACGGCGACGCCGTGCCCCAGACTGCGACGGCCAAGCTCTTCGGCATGTCCGTGCTGGTCGTCGGCACCGCGAGCTTCGCGATCGCCCTCGGAACGCTCTTCGGGCCGGCCATCGAAGCACGCTTCCAACGAGCCTTAGGACGCATGACAGATTCACAGCTCGACCTCCTCGAGGGGCACATCCTGGTGCTCGGCCACGGCGACCTCACCGAGGTCATCCTCGAGGAACTCGACGAGGCGGAGTACCTGGTCGTCACGACGGACGCCGACTGGGCGAACAAGGTCGGCGAGGCCGTCGACGTCTTCGTGGCGGACCCGAGCGACGAGGAGACGCTCGAACGGGCCCGGATCGATTCGGCGCGTGCCGTCCTGGTGGCGACGAACGACGACGCCCAAGACGCGCTGGCGGTGCTGACGGCGCGACACCTCAACCCGGAGGTCACCATCGTTGCGGCGGCGACCAACCGCGAGAACGTCGAGAAGCTCCGGCGGGCCGGCGCCGACACCGTCATCAGCCCGGCGACCATCGGCGGCCATCTCCTCGTCGAGTCGGCCTTCGGCCGCGCCGACACCGAGGACGTGGCCCGACAGCTGATCGATGAGTCGGACGACAACCCCGCCTGAACCCGCGAGCGGCCCCGACGCCGGGACCGTTACTCGTCCCGCCGGATCGACTCGAGGATCATCCGCTGCTCCACCCGCTTGACCTCGTGCTGGACGTCCCGGACGGCGTCGATGTTCGCCGAGATCGAAGAGATGCCCGCTTCGACGAGGAACCGGGCCATCGCCGGCCGCGAGCCGGCCTGGCCGCAGATGCTGGTCCGGACGTCGTGGCGCCGGCAGGTCTTGATGGTGTCCCCGATGAGCCGGAGGACGGCCGGGTGCATCTCGTCGAACCGGTCGGCGACCCGCTCGTTGTTCCGGTCCACGGCGAGCGTGTACTGGGTCAGGTCGTTGGTCCCGAAGCTCGCGAAGTCGATACCGGTCTCGATGATCTCCTCGATCTGGAGGGCGCTCGCCGGCGTCTCGACCATCACGCCCCAGGTGTGGCGCGCCGAGTCGACCCCGGCCTCGGCCATCAGGTCCCGGGCGGCCGCCACCTCCGTCGCGTCGTTCACCAGCGGGAACATCACCTCGACGTTGTCGTAGCCCATCTCGTAGAGCCGGGCGAAGGCTTCGAGCTCGCATTTGAAGACGTCCGGCTTATCGAGGCTGCGACGGATGCCGCGGTGGCCGAGCATCGGGTTGTGCTCCCGCGGCTCGTCCTCGCCGCCCTCGAGCTGTCTGAACTCGTCGGTGGGCGCATCGAGCGTCCGGACGCGGACGGGTCGTGGGTAGAACTCGTCGGCGACGGTCTGAACGCCCCGAACGATCTCGTCGATGTACCCCTTGCGTCCGTGTTTGGCGATGTAGTGCTCCGGCGTCTGGTTGGTCGAGAGCACGAGGTGCTCGAGCCGGAGGAGACCGACGCCGTCGGCGCCGGTCGCGGCCGCCCGCTCGGCGGCCTCCGGGATCGAGACGTTCACCTTGACCTCGGTCGCGGTCATCGGCTTGACCGGCGTCTTCGGTCGGACCTCCTCGACTGGCTCGCGCTCGGTCTCCTCGACGAGGCCCTCTCGGACGGTCCCCTTGTCGCCGTCGATGGTGATCTCCTGGCCGTCGGAGAGCGCCTTCGTCGCCCGGCCCGTCCCGACGACCGCGGGGACCCCGAGCTCCCGGGAGATGATCGCCGCGTGGGAGGTCATCCCCCCCTCGTCCGTCACGATGCCGGCGGCCCGCTTCATCGCCGGTACCATGTCGGGCGTCGTCATCTCGGTCACGATGATGTCACCCTGGCCGACCTTATCGAGCTGGTCGAGCGCACCGACCACCCGGGCCGGCCCGGAGGCGATACCGGGGCTGGCGCCGAGCCCCTCGAGGAGTGCCTCTTCCAGTTTCGCGCCCCCGTTGGCGACCGCATCGGCGCCCTCCGCCTCCTCGATGCCACCCGAGGAGATGGTGGTGATGGGCCGCGACTGGAGCATGTACACCTCGTCGCCGACGATGGCCCACTCGACGTCCTGCGGGCCGCCGTAGTGGTCCTCGACGGCCTCGCCGAGTCCGACCAACTCCTCGATCTCCGCCTCGGACAGCACGCGCTCCTCGCGCTGTGCCTCGGGGACCTCGCGATCGACTGTCTCGCCGGTCTCGTCGTCCCGGACGCACATGATCTTCTTCTCGGCGACCGTGACGTCCGTCACCTCGCCGGAGGCCCGGTCGACGACGTAATTGTCGGGGCTCACCGACCCCGAGACGACGGCTTCGCCTAAGCCCCACGCGGCCTCGATGACCATCTCGGGCTCGCCCGTCGAAGGGTGGCTCGTGAACATGACTCCGGACTTCTCGGAGTCGACCATCCGCTGGACCACGACCGCGATGTCGACGACGTCGTGGTCGAAGCCTTTCTCGTTTCGGTAGTAGATCGCCCGCTGGCTGAACAGCGACGCCCAGCACTCCCGGACGCGCTCCAACAGGTCATCGCGCTGGACGTTCAGGAACGTCTCCTGCTGTCCGGCGAAGCTCGCGTCGGGGAGGTCCTCGGCGGTGGCCGACGAGCGGACCGCCACGAAGGCCTCGCCGTCGTCGAGGTCGTCGTACGCGGCGAGGACCTCCTCCTTGATGTCCTCGGGCATTGGCGTCCCGAGGATGAGCTCCGTAGCCCGCTCGTGGGCCGTCGAGAGCGCCGCTGAGTCCTCGGTGTCGACCTCGACCGCCTCGAAGAGCTCCTCGTCGATGCCGGTCTCCTGGATGAAGCCCCGGTAGGTGTCGGCGGTCACCACGAAGGCCGGGGGGACCGGGAGCCCCGCGCCGGCGAGTTCGCCGAGCGAGGCGGCCTTCCCACCGACGCTCTCGAGGTCGTCGCCGCCGATGTCGTCGAGCCAGCGGACGGGCATTGTGGTCGTCTAGTCGGACCGCCAGCCGCATAAAGAAGCTTCCGACCCACTTTTGTCGCCGCGGGACAGGGTGGCATGCATGAGTGACGCAGACCCGACCAAGTCGGCCGCGACGTACGCCGTCGCCTGGACGGTCTCGGCGCTGGTCGGTGGCGCCATCGCCCTTGCCGGCGTCACCCGTTGGCTCCTCCCCGCCTACGCGGACTACATCGGTGGAGCGGCGACGACCGCCGTCCTCCGGGCCGCCGCGCCGGGCCTCGCCCTCCTCCTCGTCGGCCTCTTGGTGTTCAAACTGGTGAGCGCCATCGTCCACTACCGGACCCTGTCGGCGGCCTTCGGCGCGGAGACGGCCGAGCGGCTGAACACGGAGGCCATCAAGAGCGACATCCTCTCGGTCCTCGACGACCGGCTCGCCGACATGAAGCAGGACACGCGCCGGACGCGACAGACGGTCGAGCGGGGCAGTCGAGAGGACGCCGCCCAGGAGTTCGAATTCGACGAATAGTCTCCGGCGGCCACCCGGCTGGACGATTGTTGGGGTCGCTCCGGGTTCGGGAACCGTTAAACAGGGCGGGCCGAGTGAATATGGTATGGACCCCTCTGTGGACGAGGATTCCCTCCGCCTCCTGACCCACGTCCTCCTCCCTGTCGCGAACGAGGAGGACGCCCGCACCACGGCTCGGGCCCTCGCGCCGTACGATCCCGAGCGAGTCACCGCGCTCCACGTCGTCGAGAAGGGCGAGGGCACGGCCGATAAGACGCCCGTCGAGCAGTCCGAAGCGCTGGCGGCGGACGCCTTCGCCGCCGTCAGAGAGACGTTCCCCGAGGCGAGCGATCACACGGCATACGGCCGCGACGTGGTGGCGGCGATCCTCGACGCCGCCGACGCGGTGGGGGCGACGGCCATCGCGTACCGATCCCGTGGTGGCGGTCGCCTGATGCACTTCCTCTCGGGCGACCTCTCTCTCCGACTCGTCACCGAGGCCGACCGGCCCGTCATCGCCCTGCCCCGCGAGGAGGCGTGAGCGGTGGGCGCGACAGACGAGGAGCTCGCCAAGGACCTCGGTCCCCTGGCCGCACTGACGATCGGCGTCGGGACGATGATCGGCGCGGGCATCTTCGTCCTGCCTGGCGCCGCGATCGAGCGCGCGGGCTGGTTCGCCGTCCTCTCGTTCGTCCTCGGCGGCGGAATTGCCCTCTTGACCGCCCTCTCGGCCTCGGAGCTCGGAACCGCGATGCCGAAGTCCGGCGGGGCGTACTACTACGTCAACCAGGCCCTCGGGCCGCTGTTCGGGTCGATCGCGGGCTGGTCAAACTGGCTCGGCCTGGCCTTCGCCTCCGCGTTCTACATGGTCGGATTCGGCGAGTACATCCGGGCGATCTTCGGCCTGTCGGGACCGCTCGTTCTGGGCCCGCTCGCCGTCTCGCCGGTCAAGGTCGCCGCGCTGCTGGCGGCCGCCTTCTTCGTCTTCGTCAACTACGTCGGCGCCAAGGAGACCGGTCGGCTCCAGAACGTGATCGTCGTGGTCCTCGTCGCCATCCTCGCGGTGTTCACGGCCGTCGGGGCGTTCCGGGCCGACCCCGCGAACCTCCCGGCCGGGAGGGGCTTCAGCCCGATGCTCACCACGACCGGGCTCATCTTCGTCTCGTATCTGGGCTTCGTCCAGATCACGAGCGTCGCCGAGGAGATCAAACAGCCCGGGAAGAACCTCCCCCGCGCGGTCATCGGGAGCGTCCTCCTGGTGACCGTGATCTACGCGCTCGTGCTCATCGTGATGGCGGCTGCGGTCGAAGAGGGGTTCATCGCGGAGCAGCAGCTCGCTGGAAACATCGCCGTCGTCGAGGTGGGCCGTCTCCTGCTCGGTCCCGTGGGCGCGGTGGCGCTTCTGTTCGGTGGTCTGCTCGCGACGGCCTCGAGTGCCAACGCTTCGATCCTGGCTTCCTCGCGGATCAACTTCGCCATGGGCCGGGACCGGATCGTGACCCCCGAGCTCAACGAAGTCCACGGGCGCTTCGGCACGCCGTATCGATCGATCGCCATCACGGGCGGGTTCATCCTGCTGTTCATCCTCGTCGGCGGCGTCGAGCTCCTGGCCACTCTCGGGAGCGTCCTCCACCTGATCATCTACGGCCTGCTGAACCTGGCCCTGATCGTGATGCGGGAGGCCGACGTCGAGGACTACGAGCCGACGTTCCACGTTCCGCTGTACCCCCTGACCCCCATCGTGGGGGCCCTGGTCTCCTTCGGCTTGATCGCGTTCATCAGCCCGATGGTAATCGTCTTCGGGGCCCTGCTCGTCGCTGGCGCCACCCTCTGGTACTTCGGGTACGCCAGGACCAGAACAGCGGTCCAGGGCGCCCTCTCTGAGTACATCATGGCCCGGCGGTCGGAGATGCCGGAGGCCGTCGTCTCGGCCGCCTCCACGGTGCACCCCGATGGCGGTGACTACCGGGTGATGGTGCCGCTCGCCAACCCCGAGAGCGAACGGGATCTCATCACCCTCGCGAGTGCGATCGCCAGGGCCCGAGGCGGAATCGTCGACGCCGTCCACATCGTGACGGTCCCCGATCAGACCTCCCTCGAGTACGCAGCCGAGCACTGGGACGAGAAACAGCAGGCGTCGTCGTCGCTACTGGAGGCGGCGAAGCGAGACTCCGAGTCCTTCGGCGTCGACATCGAGACGTCGACCATCTTCTCGCACCGCTCCTTCGAGAAGATATTCGACTCCGCCCGCACCCACGATGCGGACCTCGTGGTCATGGGATGGGGCCCTGGCTCACACGGGTCACCTGGTCGGGTCGAAGGGGCCATCGACGATCTCGTCCACGACCTGCCCTGTGACTTCCTGGTCATCAGGAACCGGGGCTTCGATCCGGAGCGGGTGCTGGTGCCGACGGCCGGTGGTCCGGACTCCGACCTCTCGGCGGAGATCGCGGGACTGTTCCAACGGGAGTTCGACTCGACGGTGACCGTCCTCCACGTCGCCGACGACCGCGACACCGGGACTGCATTCATCGAGGAGTGGGCCGAACAGCACGGGCTCGAGTCGGCGGAGTTGCGGGTCGACACCGGCGACGTCGAGTCGGCGATCGTCGAGGCAGCCCAGGACGCGACGCTGGTGATCGCCGGCGCGAGCGAGCGCGGGCTTCTCTCTCGGCTAGTCCGCGGCTCGCCCGTACTCGACGTCGTGGATGAGGTCGACTGTTCGGTCTTACTCGCCGAGCGGGCTCACGACCGGGGATTCTTCCAGCGACTGTTCGGACGGTGATGGCCGTGACGACGGAGGCAGGAACACTCCGGCCCATCCGTGGCCCACCGGAGAGTGCGCCCCCGGCCTGACCGCCCTCGGCAGCGCTCAGGCGTATACCTTTTTGCCCGCCCTCGAAGAGGCCTGGGACGATGAGCGACGAGTCTGCCGCCCCCAACATCGAGACCGAACTCAACCGGGACATCGGCATCGTGGGCGCCGTCGCCCTCGGCGTCGGCACGATGATCGCGGCGGGCATCTTCGTCCTCTCCGGCCTCGCCGTCTCGAACGTCGGGGCCATGGCGATCGTCGCGTTCCTGATCGCCGCGATCGTCGCCTCCTTCACCGCCTTCGCCTACGCCGAATTCTCCGCTATCTACCCCGAATCCGGGGGCGGCTACGCCTACGTGTCCAACACGTTCGATACCGATCTCACCTACATCGTCGGCTGGTCGATGATCCTCGGGTACCCGGCATCCGCGGCCTTCTACCTGGCCTCGTTCTCCGACTGGTTCGACGGGTTCATCGTGCCGATCCTCTCGACCGGCTTGCAGTCGGCCCTGCCGTTCTGGATCTCTGGCTTGATCATCCTGCTCCTGCTGGTCGGCCTCAACCTGAAGGGGACGGAGGAGTCCGGCCAGTTCCAGATCGTGGTCACCGCGCTGAAGGTCGCCCTGATCATCTTCTTCCTCTATGGCGGCCTCCAGGCGTTCCGCACGGACATCATCGCCGAGTCCGTCGCCGCCAACGTCGGCACCCTCGAGGACTACCGGAACATCGGCCTCACCTCGGCGCTGGTCTTCATCACCTTCTTCGGTTTTGAGGCGATCGCCACGAACGCCGAGGAGATCGAGGAGCCCGGGAAGAACGTCCCGCGGGCCATCTTCATCTCGATGGGGTTCGTGACGGTCGTGTACGCGCTCGTCGTGCTGGTGGTCACCCTCGCGGTCAACAACGTGGACCTCGCCGGCCGGGAGCCCTTCCTCCAGTTCCTGGCGAACGTCGAGGGGCTCGCCGGGACCGAAGAGGCGCAGGCCTTCATCCGCGAACGCGGCGAGGTCGCGATGGGCCGCGCGGCGCAGTACTTCCTCGGCGACGTCGGCTTCTACGTCATCATCGTCGGGGCCCTCTTCTCGATGCTCTCGGCCGCGAACGCCACCATCCTCGCCGGGTCCCGCGTGAAGCTCGCGATGGGCCGCCGGGACCACCTCCCCGACCGCTTCGAGGACCTCCACCAGGGGTTCGGCACGCCGTTCTGGTCGGTCATCCTGACGGGCGGACTCATCCTGGCCTTCATCGCCTTCTTCACGATATTGTTCCCGGGCGACCAGGCGTACCACGTCGGCCCGGTGGAGTTCCACTTCGGCATCGAGGCGATCGCGCACTTCGCCGACTTCATGCTCCTCACGGGGCTCATCGCGGTGAACTTCGCCATCATCTACTCCCGGCGGAACGAGCCAGACCTCAACCGTCCGTTCAAGGTCCCTGGCGTGCCCTACGTGCCGATCCTCGCGGTGTTCGCGAACCTCGTGCTGCTCGTGAACGTCGAGCCGAGCGCGTTCGTCCTCGGCGTGCTCGCCGAACTGATCGGCGTGGGCCTCTGGTTCGCCTTCATCGGCAGGACCGACCCCGAGGCCGTCGAACGCGAGACGCCAACGGTCGTCTCCGAGCGCGTCCCGGCCGAGCGCGACTACCGCATTGTCGTCCCGATCGCGAACCCGGACAACGTCCCCCAGCTCATGCGGACGGCGGACGACATCGCGGCGGCCAACGACGGCGAGGTGATCGTGACGTCGGTCGTGACGCTGCCCGAGCAGACCCCGCTCTCTGAGGGCTATGCGGCCGCCGACGAGCGTCGGGAGGTCATCGAGCGCGCCATGCGGTTCGCCGAGGACCGGGACATCCCGGTCTCCGGCACCATCCGCATCGGCCACCACGCCGCGGACGCGATCTTGAACACCATCGAGCAGGTCGACGCGGACTCGGTCCTCATGGGCTGGTCGGGCTCCGGGTCCCGGCGACGGGACATCGTCCTGGGGTCGACCGTCGACGTCGTCGTGCGGGACGCGGACGCGGACGTGTTCATCGAACGCTTCCACGACGCAGCCGACGGCCGGGTCGACTCGATCCTCGTCCCTACGGCCGGCGGCCCCCACGCCTCACTCGCGGCGGAGACCGCCCACGCCATCGCGACCGCCGAGGACGCGGCCGTCGAAGTCCTCCACGTCGTCAGCTCAGAACCGAAACCGGCCGAGCGGAGCGAGGCCGAATCGCTCGTGGTCGAGACCGCCGCGTCGTTCGAAGGCTTCGAAGTGACGACCCGTGTCGAGGAGGGAGACGTCGTCGAATCGATCGTCGACGCCAGTGCCGACCACGATCTCACCGTCATCGGCGCGACCCAGGAGGGGCTCCTCCAGGAGTTCGTCTTCGGCGCCGTGCCGGTGGAGGTGGGCACCCGGGCCCACAACACCGTGATCATGACGAAGCGCCACCTCGGCATCACCTCCCGGTTGCGGCGCTGGTTCCGGTGGCAGTGAGCGGCGCGACACCGACTCCCTTGGGATTCAGACCTCGATGATGTCCTCACCGTCGTCGACCATGGGCACCGACAGCTCGCCGTCGAGGGCGGTCGCGGCGTAGCCCCCCACGCGGACCGCCTCGCCGATGGCGACGGCGACCCGGCCGGGCCGGTCCACGAAGTCCCCCTGCTCGAAGACCATCACGTCCGGCATCGCGTCGAAGGCCTCGAACCGCCGGAGGTAGGCCCCGACGGCGCCGCTGGCCGTTCCGGTCACGGGGTCCTCCGGTACGCCCGCGCCCGGCGCCCACATCCGGCCGTGGAGCGTCGACTCGCCCTCGAGCGCGTCGAACGTGAACGCGTACACCCCGACGGCGTCGACCGCCTCGGCGATCGCCGCGACCGCGTCCATGTCCGGCTCGGCGCCACCGAGGTCCGAAAGCAGCCGGACCGGGACGACGAGGAACGGCAGCCCGGTCGTCGCGTAGGCGAAGGGCAGTCCGTCCACCTCGAAGGCCCCGGCGTCGATGCCGAGCGCGTCGGCAACCCCGTCGGGGTCGAGGTCGACCTGCCGAACCTCGGGGTCGTCCTGCGTCATCCAGACCCGGCCGTCGGGGTCGACCTCGATGGTCAGCACGCCCACGTTGGTCTCCAGCGTGTGCTCGCCGGCGTCGATGGTGCCGACGTCCTGGAGGTGGGCGTGTGCGGCGATCGTCGCGTGCCCACAGAGGTCGACCTCGGTCGTCGGCGTGAAGTAGCGGACCCGACGGTCCGCCGAGCCGGCCGGCAGGAGGAACGCCGTCTCGCTCGCGCCGAGTTCCGCCGCGACGGCCTGCATCTGGGCCGGCGAGAGGCCATCGGCGTCGGGGACGACCCCGGCGGCGTTGCCGGCGAGGGGCTCCTCGGTGAAGGCGTCGACCAGGAGGGCGCGACGGGTGTCCATGGCGGGTGGAGCGCCCCCGCCCCCGTGTAGGTTTCGTCACGGGCCAGGGTTTCAATGGGGCCTCGAGCGGACGGGCCGGATGTCTGCGGCGCCTACAGGGCCGGCGAGCCGCCCGGGTCGAGGGGATCCATCGGGTCCCCAGTGCCCTCGGCGTCGGGCTGCTGTTGAATCCAGAGGTCGCCGAAGAGCTCCTCCTGCTCCAGCCGAATGGCCCCCCGGTGGGAGAGGAAGAGAAGGCCGAGGAACGTCTCTGCGCGGGAGCCGGCGGCCGTCGCGATCTCCTCGAAGAGGACCTCATCGCGACCGGCATCGTAGTGGGGTTGGATCGCCGCCCGGACCGCGTCGATGATCTCGTCGATGCGCTCGGCGTGGGCCGTGCCCGTGACCTCCGCCTCCGTCGGCTCGTCTGCCATCCGGACGTCGTCGCTCTCGCGGTAATCGAGGCGCTGGGTGCCTCGCCGGAAGCCCCGAGGCGAGTCGGAGGTGTCGTAGGTCCGCGAGTCCTTCCACCAGGAGTCCCGCTCGACCTCGCGGAGCTCTCGGACCAGCTCGTCGAGCGTCTGGGGGCTCCCCCTCGCGCGCTTCCGGTCGAGGCGCCGGTCGAGCTCGTGCTCGAGGCCGGCGAGCGGGTCGCCGTCGGGGCCGCCGTCGCCGTCCCACTGTTCATCGCTAGGTGCGTCCCAGGGCTCGGGCTCTGGCTCCTCGGGCTCGGGCGGTGCGAGGATGACGTCGGACTTCATCCGGAGCAGCACGGAGGCGTAAAATAGCGCCCGGGCCGACGCACGCAGATCCCCTCGGTCCAGCCGGTTCAGGAACTCGTCCGTGACGTGGACGATGTCGATGTTCCAGGGGTCGATCTCGCCCTCCTCGGCCATCTGGACGAGGAGCTCGATCGGCTCCGGGCCGGTCTCGGCCTCGTCGCCCGGACCCGGCGGACCGCCTTCGGCCGCCACGGCCGGTGCGCCGCCGTCCGGGAGGGCACCCCCGTCGTCCGTCGGACCGTCGGTCATTCGGTCCCCCCGTCGGCCATGGCGATGCCGGTGACCGAGCTCACGTTGTTGTCCTGCATGGTGACGCCGATGGCCCGCTCCGAGCGCTCGAGCATGGCCGAGCGGTGGGAGACGACGACGAACTGGGCGCCGTCGGCGAGCTCGTCCAGCATGCCGCCGACCCGCTCGGCGTTGGCCGCGTCCAGGAACGCGTCGACCTCGTCCAACGCGTAGAACGGCGCCGGGTTGTAGCGCTGGATCGCGAAGATGAACGCGAGCGCGGTCAGGGACTTCTCGCCCCCGCTCATCGCGTCCAAGCGCTGGATCGGCTTATCACCTGGCTTGGCCTTCATCGTGAGCCCGGCCTCGAAGGGGTCCTCCGGATTCTCCAGGTGGAGCTCGCCGCTCCCGTTCGAGAGCCGCTCGAAGACGTCCCGGAAGTGCTCGTCGATGCCCTCGAAGGCCTCCATGAAGGTCTCCTTCTTCTGGCGCTCGTAGGACTCGATGCGCTCTCTGATGCCGTCGCGCTCTTCGACGAGGGTATCCTTGCGCTCGGTGAGCTCGTCGAGCTCCTCCTCGACGGCGTCGTACTCGTCGATGGCGAGCATGTTGACCGGCTCGAGCTGCTCCATCTCCATCTCGAGGCGGTCGATCCGTGTCCGGACCTCCTCGTGGTCCGGAATCTCCTCGGGGTCGTACTCTTCGACGGCGGCTTCGAGTTCCTCGATCTCGTCCGCTAAGCGCTCGATGGTCTCCTCGGCGCGATCGATCCGGTTCTGCTCGGCCGTGAGGGACTCTCGCTGCTCGTCCCGGGCCTCCTTGGCTTCGCGGACGTCCTCGCGGAGCGCCTCGCGCTCGGCCTTGAGGTCGGCGAGTTCCTCCTCGAGTTCCTCGACGGCCGCCCGCTTCTCCTCGAGGGTGTCTTCCTTCGCCGCGATCTCGGCCTCGATCTCGTCGATCCGGTCCTCGGTCTCGGCCTTCTTGTTCTGGGCCGTCTCGATCGTGTCGTGGAGGTCGTCGATCGCGTCCTCGGCGTAGCCCTTCTCCAGCTGGAGCTCGTTGAGCGAGCCGTCGACGTCGTCGGCCCGGTCCTCTAGCTCGTCGATCTCGTCCTCGATCGCCTCGGCCTGCTCGGTGAGTTCGGGGATCCGCGAGTCGGCGAGCTCCGCCTCCACCTCGTCGATGTCGGCTTGGATGGCGTCGATCTCGTCGTCCTTCTCGGCGATGGCCGCCTCGATCTCGCCCATGCGCTCGTCGACGTCCTCGCGCTCGGCCTCGATCTCGTCGAGCCGGTCCGCGAGCGAATCGATGCGGTCTTCGATGGACTCGCGCTCGGCCTCGATCGATTCGAGCTCCGACTCGACGTTCCGGACCTCCTCGGCTGCGTCAGTCTTCCGGTCGCGGGCGTTCTCGAGCCGGTCCTCGACCGAGGCGATCTCCTCCCGGACCTCGCGCCGGCGCTCCTCTAAGTCGCTGATCCGCTCGGCGACGCGCTGGAGCTGACCCTTCCCGCCCTTCGCGAACGAGTACCGGGAGCCCGACCGGGAGCCGCCGGTCATGGCGCCGGAGCGCTCGACGAGGTCGCCCGAGAGGGTGACGAGCCGGTAGTCGCCCATGAGTGCCCGGGCGGTCTGGAGCGTGTCGACGACGAGTGTGTCGCCGAGGACGTAGGAGAAGATTCCCTCGTAGCGGTCCTCGAAGTCGACGAGGTTGTACGCGAAGTCGATGACGCCTTCCCGGTCTGGGAGGCGCGGGAGCGACCGCTGGTCCATCTTCGTGATCGGGAGGAAGGTCGCCCGGCCGGCGTTCCGCGACTTGAGGTGCTCGATGCAGCGCTGGCCGACCTCGTCGTCGTCGACCACGACGTTGGCGAGCCGGCCGCCCGCCGCGGTCTCACAGGCCGTCGCGTACTGCTCTGAAACCGAGCCGAGCTGGGCCACCGTTCCGTGGATACCCGCTATGTCCGAATTCAGGATCGTCGTCACCGACCGACCGTAGGAGGTGTCGCCGCTCTCGTCGGCGTTGGCCTCGAGCTCGGCGTACTCCTGCTGCTTGGCGTTGAGCTCGTCCTCGATTTCACCTACATCGGCCTGGAGGTCGGACTTCTCGGCACGGAGGTCGGTGATGACCTCGCCGATCTCGGAGAGGTTGTGCCGCGCCTTCTCCAGCTCGGCCTCGACGTCCTCGCGCTCGGCCTCGAGGTCCGGCAGGCGGGCCTCGGCCGCCTCGATGTCCGCTTCGATCTCGGACTGCTCGTTGGAGCGGCGCCGGGCCTCGTCGAGCAGGCGGTCCTGCTCGCGCTGGAGGTCGTTCTTCTCTGATTTCGCCGTCTCGAGGGCGTCCTTCCTCGAATCCAGCCGCCCCTTGAGGTCCTCGTACTCGGTCCCGATCTCCTCGATTTCGGCCTCGACTTCGGCGAGCTCTCCTTCCTTCGTTTGGATCTCCGAGGCGATCTGGGCCTTCTCGAGCTTGTGCTCCCGAATGTCGTCGTCGAGCTCGTCGATCCGCTCCTGCTTCCGGTCGAGTTCGACGAAGGCCTCGCGGCGGCGGGACTCGGCCTCCTCGATGCGCTCCTCGGCGGCGTCGATCTCGCCCTCGAGGCGGGCGATCTCGCCCTTCACCGACTCGATCTCGCGCTGGATGGCGAGCTGTTCGTCCTCGCCCTTCCGTTCGATCTCGCGGTTGAGCGCCTCGAGTTCGTCCTCGAGGTCGTCGACCGTCTCCTGGCGGGCCTCGAGCGCTTCTTCGATCTCTTCGAGGTTCTCCCGCCGGTTCTCGAGGGTGTCCCGCGTGCCAGCCAGGTCCTCGCGCTTCCCTTCGAGCTCGGCGGCCTTGAGGTAACTCTCGTACTCCTGCTTCTCGTCCCGAAGCTCCTGATACTCGAGGGCCGTCTCGCGCTCCTCGCGGAGCTGGTCGAGCCGCGCCTCCTTCTCCTCGATGCGGAGGGCGGCTTCTTCGACCCGCTCCTTGACGACCTCGAGCTCCTCCATCGCGTCGGCCTTCTTGGCGTCGAACTCGGAGACGCCGGCGATCTCGTCGATGATCTCTCGCCGGCGGTAGGGCGTCATGTTGATGATGCCGGTGACGTCGCCCTGCATGACGACGTTGTAGCCCTCGGGGCTGATGCCGGCCTGGGTGAGCAGGTCCCGGATGTCGGAGAGGTTGACCGACCGGCCGTTCAGGTAGTAATAGGAGTAGTAGTTGTCCTCGGTTCGCTTTACGCGTCGCCGCACGCGGATCTGGTCCACCGATTCGATGTCTTCTGAGCCAACGGCCGAGACCACCTGCTCCCGCGAGAGCGTGCGGTCGGTGTTGTCGAGGAAGACCTCGACGCTCGCCTCGTCGGGGCCCGCGGCCTCGCCGCCCTCGTCGAAGCCGGGGTTGTAGATCAGGTCGGTGAGCTTCTCCGCGCGGATGCCCTGGCTGCGGGCCAGTCCGAGCGCGAAGAGCACCGCGTCGATGATGTTCGACTTCCCCGAGCCGTTCGGCCCGGAGACGGTGGTGAAGTCCTCGAAAAAGGGGATCTCGGTGCGCCGTCCGAAGCTCTTGAAGTTTTCAAGGACGAGCTTGGTGATGTGCATGGTGCTCGCGGCGGGCCGTCTCAGGCCACGATGATGTCGTCGAGCTCCGAGTCGGCCTCGTCGTCGGCTTCGGCGTCACCCCCCATCTGTTTTGTGCCTCCCGCGTCCTCGCCTGACTCGCCACCGTCGGCGGCCGCCGGGCCAACGTCCGGTTGCACCTGACTCAGGTCGACCTGCCCCGACGCCCCGGTGGCATCGCCCTCGACTGACTCCCCTTCGACGGCGGCCTCGAGCTGTCGGATGCGTTCGTTTGCTTCCACGAGCTCCTGGGTGAGCCCGCTGACGGTCGCCTCGAGCTCACCGAGGCGGGTCTGCACGTCGTGCTGGTTCCGTCCCATCGTTATCGATGAGAACGCGCCCGTGGCCCCATAAGCCTGCGTCAGACGGCTGTCCGACCGAGCGGCCGAAACCGTCGTGGCCGACGAAATCGTGACGCGTCGGAGTCCTGGGGAGCCCCCCTCCGACCCCACAGCGGTACGCATAAGCGAACCCCTCTCGAACGTCGTGGCGATGACAGCCCAGGCCGTCGAGCCCGAGCGCGCCGCCGTCATCGGGCTCGAGGTCCACGTCCAGCTCGAGACGGAGACGAAGATCTTCTGTGGCTGCTCGACGGCGCCCGCCGACGAGCCGAACACGACGACGTGTCCCGTCTGCCTCGGGCTCCCCGGCGCGCTTCCTGTGCTGAACGAAGGGGCCGTGGAGGCCGCGGTCCGGATCGGCAAGGCCCTCGACGCCGACATCCCCGAGGAGACCCGCTTCCACCGGAAGAACTACTTCTACCCCGACCTCCCCAAGGGCTTCCAGATCACCCAGTACGACGCGCCGATCTGCCAGGAGGGCCGCCTTGAGATCGAGGTCGCCGGGCAGCGCCGGACGGTCGGCGTGACCCGGGCGCACTTAGAGGAGGACCCGGGGAGCCTCCAGCACGTTGGCGGCTCCATCGACACGGCGGACTACACCCTCGTCGACTACAACCGGGCCGGCACGCCGCTGATGGAGATCGTGACGGCGCCAGACCTGCGCAGCCCCGACGAGGTCAGGGCGTTCTTAGCGAAGCTCACAGAAGTGCTCGAGTACCTCGGCGTCTTCGACGCCAGCCGAGACGGGTCCCTCCGCGTCGACGCCAACATCTCGCTGGTCCCCGCCGACGAGATGGCGGCGGACGGCACCGTCGACGAGGCGACGCTCGCCGAGGCGAACCGGACCGAGGTCAAGAACATCTCGAGCCACAAGGGTGCCGAGAAAGCCTTGGCCTACGAGATCACCCGCCAGAAGAACGCCCTGGAACACGGCCGGGCCGTCGAGCAGGAGACCCGGCACTGGGACGAGGCGAAGGGGATCACGCTCTCGATGCGCGCGAAGGAAGCGGAGGCCGACTATCGCTACTTCGGCGAAGCCGACCTCCCGCCGCTTCGGGTCTCCGATTGGACTCAGGAGCTCGAGATACCCGAGCTCCCCGACGCCAGGCGGGAGCGCTTCCGGGCCGAATACGGCCTCGACGCCGAGTCGGCCTCGAAGCTCACCTCGACGAAGCAGGTCGCCGATTTCTACGAAGCGATCGCGTCGGACTTTGCCCCCGACCTCGCCGCGACGTGGGTCGCCGACAACCTCCTCGGCGAGCTCAACTACCGGGACCTCGCGATCGCCGACGTCGAGGGTCGGCTGGACGAGTTCCGCCGGCTCATCGAGCTGGTCGACGCAGAGGCGATCACGGAGAAGAACGCCCGGGAGGTCGTCCTCCGGGAGATGCTCGATTCTGGCGGTGACCCGGACGCGATCATCGAGGCCGAGGGGCTCGGGACCGCCGACGAGGGCGAGGTCGTCGCGGCCGTTGACGTTGCGATCGAGGAGAACCCCGACGCTGTTTCCGACTACCACGCCGGCGAGGACGGCGCGCTGAACTTCCTCGTCGGGCAGGTGATGGCTGCCACAGGTGGCAGCGCCGAACCGGGACGGGTGAACGAGCTCCTTCGGGAGCGGCTCGACGGGGAGTCGAACGTCTGACCGGTTCTATCCGCTCTAGAGCAGGGCCGCGCCGGGGACCGCGAGGCGTTTCGATCCGCCGTTGCACCGACACCGGGCCCGGCTCCCGAACATGACAACAACCGAACCATAGGGCTGCGCGTGGCTTTCTTTCGTCCCGAGTGGAGTTAATTCATCGGCGCGTGACAATTTCGTGCCGAACGTTACCACGCTGGCGTCTTCGAGGTCGAAGGCGGAACCGAGGCGGTTCTCAGGCCGAATAATTGGGTGTGAGGACTTATCCAGGAGTTCGGTCAGTGCGGCTCGATGGCCACACCCACGGGAGTATCGATTTTAGATGACATGTTGGCGGGGGGCCTCCCCGAGGAGCGGGCCGTGCTCCTCATCGGGGGGCCCGGCACGGGCAAGTCCACCCTGGGGATGCAGTTCCTGCAGGATGGGATCGAGCGGGGAGAGTCCTGCCTGTTCGTCAGTACCGAGCAGCGACCCGACGAGTTGGCGGACTCATTCGCCCCGTATGACTTCGATCTCGAGGACGAGAACCTCGCGATCGAGACCGTCCATGCCACGTTAGGGGAGACGCTGGAGGACGAACAGACTGAGTTGGTCCTCGACTCCCTCGGCGAGCGCGGGTCCATGAACAACGGGGCGGAACAGCCGTTCACTCGGGGTTCAGAGGGAGGCGATCGAACGTTTGGGCCGTTCTCGACGCCGTTCGAGCAGGAGAGCGTCTCGGCCGTTCTGGAGGAGTACGCCCCCTGCGATCGGGTCGTCTTCGACAGCGTCTCCGGGCTCGAGGCGATGGCCGAGGACCCGCAGGTCTTCAGGCGGGCCGTCCTCGACTTCATCCGGCTGTTCACCGAACGCTTCGGCGCGACGACGCTGTTCACGGCGGAGGAGATGGGTCAGCAGATCGCCGAAGGGGTCGGTACGTCGGGAATGCTCCAGTTCAACACACACGGGGTGATTCGGCTGTGGCGCGAGCAGGTCGACGGCGACTTCCACCGGTTCGTCCAGGTCCGGAAGATGCGGGGGGTCAACCACGAGACCCGCGCCTACGAGGTCGAGTTCGACCCGCGCGGTGTCCACGTCGTTCCCGAGCGGTGGACGCCCGCTTCCTCCGTGACCGAGCAGGAGCCGCTCCGCACCGGGATCAGCGGGCTCGACGCGCTGTGCGGCGGCGGCCTGGTCCAGGGGGGCACCGCCCTGCTCGAGCACGACGGGCTCGCGGACGTGAACCCACTCGTCGTCAACATGCTGGTCGAGGCGGTCCGTCGCGACGACGCGCTCGTGCTGCTCCCGCCCTCGAACTTGGAACCCGACCGGCTCGACCGTCTGATCTCCGAGCGGATCGGCTCGATCGAGAGCCTCCTCAAGGACGACCAGCTGTTCGTGCTCGACCTGGTCGGCAACTGGACCCAGTACGACTACAACGTCTTCTCGATCACTGACCGCGACCGGCTGCTCCGGAGCATCTTCGGCGGGTCGGAGCTGCTCATGTCGTACCAGATGAAGCGGATCTTCCGGGCGATGAACAGCCGTCGCGGCGAGAAGCAGGCACTCATCATCACGTACACGGACGCGATGCTCCAGGAGCTGACCCCGAAGGAGATCCGACGGATCCACCAGTGGGGCAAGAAGAAGCTGTTCTACCCCGAGGACACGGTCCTGTTCGTTCAGAACCCTCGGGTGATGCAAGAGCAGCTCTCCGAGTTCTTCGTTCTCGACTCCCAGCAAGTGCTCCGGACCTGGATGCACGACCGGGGGCTCCAGTACGTGAAGCTGGAGAAGTCCCCGATGGGCCACCTCGGGAGCTCGAAGCTCGTCAAGCACGTCGAGTACCCGCCCTACGTGCGGATCCAGCAGTCACATTCGGCCACCCAACCGGCGACCGGCAAGCGGACGCGGCATCCCAACAGGAGAACCTGATATGTCGATGAAAACCATCACACGATACCTGACGCGATCGGACAGCACCCAGACCGACCACGGCAACGGCAGCGACGGAACGAGTTACCGGGACCGGACCGGTATCGACCGGCAGGCCCGGTACCTCGCCGAGGAGTACTGCTCCGGCTTCCAGCTGCACGACCGCCGACAGCACGACGAGGCGGTGGAGGCGTTCTTCGCCGTCGATCGGAGCCAGTTCGTGGACCTGACGGAGGAGGATGCACAGGAGGCGGCGACCGCCTACGTCGACGCGCTCTGGGCGAAGGACGAGATCGAGAAGCGCCACTCGACGGACGGTGAGATCGATGCGGACGCGATTGCCGACGCTGACTACACGCCGGTCCGAGAGCCGCTCGAACGTCGCGCCGCGGTCGTGGGCATGGACGGTCGGTACGCGGACGAGACGGCGGTCGCGTTTCAGTACCACAAGACCGGTGACGACTACTGGACGCCCTTCCTCGAGGCCCAGATGATCGAGCTTCGGTCGGCTCTGGGCGATGACGACCACCCCGATAAGCCACGGGGCGGTCAGTCCGGGTACGGCCCGCTCGCGTGTCGCTACCTCGTCGGCGTCGAGCTCCACGACATGCACTCAACCGACGCCTGGGAGGAGGCGATCCGCGTGATGACGCCGTACTATCGCCAGATCCTCGAGGCACATCGGAGCCGGTAAGCATGATCGACCGTCGGGGGAGCGCACAAGGTTCGCCCTCGGCGGAGGAGCTAAGCGACCGGGGTTCGGAGGGCGAACGATGGTAGGGGGTCAGGCCGAATCCGGGCTCTGCGAGCGGCTCGGAGACGTCTCGAACGTGTTCCTCCTCGCTCCCACGTTCTCGCCCGGCGTGGACGAGCAGTGCCACGAACTGCTCGAGTGTGGGGAGGCGATCCTCTACGTCGTCACCGGGAACGGACTCGACGAATATTACGACGAGTGGGTGGGCACCGATGGGCCAAGCCGAGTCGGTGTCATCAGTTTGGGCGGGCCGACGCGCTCGGCCTCGCCAGCCGACCCTCGATCGGATGCCGATGACGGTGTAGCGGTCGAGCATCGGTCGGTCGAGAGCCCCGGCAACCTGACCAAGATCGGCGTCGAACTCAACGACATGCTCTCCACGTGGACGGACGAGGGTGTCCGCACGACCGTCTGCTTCGAGTCGTTGACGCCGCTGATCCAGTACTCCGACGTCGAGAAGGTGTATAAGTTCCTGCACGTGTTCTCGAACCAGGTCGAGGCTGTGAACGCCCGGGCGCACTACCACCTCGACCCGGACGCCCATGACGGGAGCGACGTGAACCTCCTGATGACCACCTTCGACGCGGTGGTCGAGGTCGACGCCGACGGCGACGTGAGCGTCCGGACGCGGTGACGTGCGGCCCTCACGAGACCGACCGAGCCCCGTATACCACGTGGCGCGCAGGCCCGCGCGCACCCGCACCTTGTCCCCTCGGTGTCTGTCGATTTTTCGCTACGAAAGCTTTAGGAGCAGCTTCCGCTTACGGGGGAGCGATGACCGATTCGAGACTCGATCCGAGGGGTGACCGGTAGTGCGGCTCATCGTCTCGGAGAAGAACAACGCCGCCCGACGCATCGCCGAGATCCTCTCGGATGGCTCGTCCAGCGTCGAGCAGCAGGCAGGCGTCAACGTCTACTCCTGGGGTGGCACCCGCGTCGTGGGCCTCTCCGGCCACGTCGTGGGCGTGGATTTCCCTGAGGAGTACAGCAACTGGAACAAGGTCGACCCCGCTGAACTCGTCCACGCCGACGTCGTGAAGACGCCGACCCAGGAGAACATCGTCAACGTGCTCCAGCGACTCGCCAACGGGGCCGACCGCGTCACGATCGCGACGGACTACGACCGCGAGGGCGAGCTCATCGGCAAGGAGGCCTACGAGCTCGTCCGAGAGGTCAACGAGGACGTCCCGATCGACCGGGTTCGCTTCTCCTCCATCACCGAGAACGAGGTCAAGAACGCCTTCTCGGAGCCCGACGACCTCGACTTCGACCTCGCGGCCGCGGGCGAGGCTCGCCAGATCATCGACCTCATCTGGGGCGCGGCGCTGACCCGATACCTCTCGCTCGCCGCGAAGCAGTACGGCGACGACTTCATCTCGGTCGGTCGAGTCCAGAGCCCGACGCTGAAGCTGCTCGTCGACCGCGAGCGGGAAATCGAGGCCTTCGATCCCGACGACTACTGGGAGCTCTTCGGCGACGTACTCGCCGAGGGCGAGGACGCACCATTCGAGGCTCAGTACTACTACCTCGACGCCGACGACAACGAGGCCGAGCGAGTGTGGGACGAGTCGGAGGCCGAGGCTGTCTTCGAGGCGCTCCAGGGGACTGACGCCGTCGAGGTCACGGAGGTCGACCGACGCACCCGGACCGACCGCCCGCCGGCCCCGTTCAACACGACGCAGTTCATCCGGGCGGCCGGCGCGATCGGCTTCACGGCCAAGCGCGCCATGTCGATCGCCGAGGACCTCTACACCGCGGGGTACATCACCTACCCGCGGACGGACAACACGGTGTACCCGGATGACCTTGACCCTGCGAACCTGCTCTCCGCCTTCGCCCACACCCGGGAGTTCGGCGATGAGGCGACGACCCTGCTCGGGGCGGAGTCGCTCTCGCCCACCCGCGGCGACACGGAGACGACCGACCACCCGCCGATCCATCCGACCGAGGACGTCCCCGACCCGGGCGACCTCTCCGACCGCGAGTGGCGGATCTACGAGTTGGTCGTCCGTCGGTTCATGGCCACGCTCGCCGAGCCGGCCACCTGGGAGCACCTGCGCGTCGTGGTCGACGCCGGCGGCCTCGCGCTGAAGGCCAACGGCAAGCGCCTCGTCGAGCCGGGTTACCACGCCTACTACCCGTACTTCAACACCGACGAGAACTACGTGCCCGACGTCACCGAAGGCCAGGAGCTCGCGCTGACCGAGTCCCGGATGGAGGCCAAGCAGACCCAGCCGCCCCGCCGCTACGGCCAGTCTCGGCTCATCGAGACGATGGAGGAGATGGGCATCGGGACGAAGTCCACCCGGCACAACACCATCGACAAGTTGTACGACCGGGGCTACGTCGAGGAGAACCCGCCCCGCCCGACGGAGCTGGCCCGGGGGGTCGTCGAGGCCGCCGAGGAGTACGCCGACCTCATCGTCTCGGAGTCGATGACGGCCGAACTCGAGGAGGATATGACGGCCATCGCCGAGGGGAAGGCGACCCTCGAAGACGTCACCAAGGAGTCTCGGGAGATCTTAGCGCGCGTCTTCGAGGAACTCTCGGGCGCCGAGGAGGAGGTTGGCAGCCACATCCGGGAGGCGATGAAGCGGGATAAGGTGCTCGGGCCCTGCCCCGAGTGCGGCGAGCAGCTCCTCGTCAGGAAGTCGCGCTACGGTTCGCACTTCGTCGGCTGTGACGGCTACCCGGACTGCGAGTACACGCTCCCGCTGCCGAAGAAAGGCAGCCCCTTGGTGCTCGACGAGACGTGCGAGGAGCACGGGCTCAAGCACGTGAAGATGCTCGCGGGCCGGGGGACGTTCGTCCACGGGTGTCCCCAGTGCAAGGCGGACGAGGCCGAGGACGAAGAGGACCGGATCATCGGCGCGTGTCCGGAGTGTGGCGAGACCCACGGTGGCGAACTCGCCATCAAGCGCGTCCGGAGCGGCTCGCGGCTCGTCGGCTGCACGCGCTACCCCGACTGTGACTACTCCCTCCCGCTGCCACGGCGTGGGGACATCGAGGTCACCGACGAGATGTGCGAGGAGCATGACCTCCCCGAGCTCGTCGTGCACAACGGTGACGAGCCGTGGGAGCTGGGCTGTCCGATCTGTAACTTCCGGGAGTTCCAGGCCCAGCGGAGCGGTGGCCAGAAGGACGGCCTCGAGGCCATCTCTGGCATCGGGAAGAAGACCGCGGAGAAGCTCGCCGATGCGGGCGTCGATTCGGTGGACGCGCTCAAGGAGGTCGACTCCAACGAGCTGGCGGGGACCCTCCAGGGCATCAGCGCGGACCAGATCGAGACCTGGAAGGCGAAGGCGTAGGCGCCCGAGGCCGTCCGACGCCGGACCGACGCTTCCGTTGGGTTTTTGCCCGACTGTTTTAAACGGGGGGTATGCGCGCGCCGTGGGCCGACTGGGACCACGTCCTGAAAGTCGACCCCGACAAGGACCTGCCCGACGGGGTGACCTACGGGGACGTCTGCCAGACCGGCACTGACGCCATCGAGATCGGCGGCACCACCGGCGTGACCGACGAGAAGATGGGGGCCGTGATCGACGCCTGCGCCGCCTACGACGTCCCGCTCTACCAGGAGCCCTCGAGCCCCGGGGTCGTCGTGCACAACGACGCCGTCGATGGCTACCTCGTCCCCGCGGTGCTGAACGCCGCCGATGCGGCCTGGCTCGCCGGCATGCACAAGGAGTGGGTCAGGCTCGACCCCGACATCCAGTGGGATCGCACCTGGCTCGAGGCCTACATCGTCCTCAACCCGGACTCGGCGGTGGCGCGCTACACGGAGGCGGACTGCGACCAGACGCCCGAGGACGTCGCCGCCTACGCGACCGTCGCCGAGCGGTTCCTCGGCCAGCACATCGTCTACGTGGAGTACTCGGGCACCTACGGCGACCCCGCGACCGTCGCGGCAGCCGGGGGGGCCCTCGACGAGGCGACGCTGTTCTACGGGGGCGGCATCGGCGACTACGACACCGCCTACGAGATGCGGAGTCTGGCGGACATCGTCGTCGTCGGCGACCTGCTCCACGACGAGGGGGTCGACGCCGTCCGCGAGACCGTGGAGGGCGCGAAGGCCGCTGCGGCCGCGGAACCGAGAGCGGATTGAGGGCGTCTCGCCGACCAGTTATTGCCTTGGCCCCCGAATGGTCGGCCATGGCCCTCGCGATGAAGTCGGCGTGCGAGCGATGTGACGCGCCTCTCGACCCCTCGGCCGAGGCCTACATCTGCACCTTCGAGTGCACCTTCTGTCCGGAGTGCACGGCGGCCATGGATGCCGTCTGTCCGAACTGCGACGGTGAGCTCGTCCGACGGCCCCGCCCGGCGACCGAAGGGTAAGCCGGCCCCCCGGCCACCGACCCCACTGCGCTGTCGACCCAAAGAGGGGCGCTTAAGGGCCGCGCTCGGGAATCCGGGGGCATGCACGACCGAACCCTCGCGACCGACGTGACCCCCGGCGAGGACGCCACCGTCGCCGGCTGGGTCCACGAGGTCCGCGACCTGGGCGGGATCGCCTTCCTCATCCTGCGCGACCGCTCCGGCTTACTCCAGGTGAAGATTGAGGAGGACGTCCTCGATGACGATCTCGTCGAGACCGCCATGGGCGTCCACCGAGAGAGCGCCATCCAGGTGACCGGTGCCGTCGAGGCGGAGGAGCGCGCCCCGACCGGCGTCGAGGTAGTCCCCGACTCCGTCGAGGTGCTTGCGGCCGCCGACCCGGAGCTCCCCCTCGACCCGTCCGGGAAAGTCGGCTCGGAGCTCTCCACGCGACTGGACCACCGGACCCTCGACCTCCGGCGGCCTGAGGCGAAAGCCGTCTTCGAGATCAGATCGACGGTGCTCGGTGCCGCCCGCCAGGCGTTTCGCGACCTCGACTGCACGGAGATCACCACGCCGAAGATCGTCGCCACGGGCACCGAGGGCGGCACGGAGCTCTTCCCGATCACCTACTTCGGCCGGGAGGCGTTCATGAACCAGAGCCCCCAGCTGTTCAAGCAGCTCATCGCGGGCTCCGGCGTCGAGCGGGTCTTCGAGATCGGTCCCATCTTCCGCGCCGAGGAGCACAACACGCCTCGCCACCTCAACGAGGCCACGAGCATCGACTTCGAGGCGGCGTTCATCGACGAGTCCGGGGCGATGGACGCCGCGGAGACGGTCGTCCGCTCGACCTACGAGGCGGTCGCCGAGGAATGTGGCGAGCAGCTCGAGGCGCTCGACCTCGCCGGCGAGTTCACGGTCCCCGCCGAGGACTTCCCGCGCCTCGACTACGAGGAGGCTATCGAGCGGGCCAACGCGACCGGCGCGCTCGACGATCAGCTCGTCTGGGGCGACGACCTCTCCACGGAGGCCGAACGGGCACTCGGTGACGCGGTCGGGGAGCACTACTTCATCACCGACTGGCCGAGCGAGATCAAGCCGTTCTACATCCAGGACCACGCCGACGACCCCCAGGTGTCGAAGGGCTTCGACATGATGCACCCCCGGATGGAGCTCATCTCCGGCGGGCAGCGCGAACACCGTCACGACCGGCTCGTCGCGGGCTTCGAGCAGCAGGGTCTCGACCCCGCCGAGTTCGACTACTACCTCGACGCGTTCCGCTACGGCATGCCGCCCCACGCTGGGTGGGGCCTCGGCGCCGAGCGGCTCGTCATGACGATGCTCGGCCTCGAGAACATCCGTGAAGCGGTGCTCTTCCCGCGAGACCGGCAGCGGCTGAGCCCGTAATCAACGGCGGCACTCCTGCGGGGGCTCAGAGCCGCGCGATGCAGCCACGACAGAACGTGTAGGTCGGGTCGTTCCGCGCGCCGCAGTGCCGGCAGTGGCCAGCCGGTCGGGCGCTCACCGTCTCGCTGCTGCCGCCAGCGCCCTCGGTCCAGACGCCCCGGCCGGGCACCGGCGCGGGCGCATCGCCGTCGAGTTCGAACCACCGCGAGAGGAAGAGCACCAGCGGAATCTGGGCCAGTGGGACGCCGATCAGCGCCAGCAGCGCCCACCCGGGGAGTCCCATGCTGTGGGCATCGGTAGCACACCACTTAGCCCTATCGTCGTCCGGAGCCGCGGGGGTTAAGCGACCCCGGGGCGCACCACCGCCAACCACGATGGGCGAGACTGCGTTCGTGCCCGGCCACGTCACGGCGTTCTTCAGTGTCCACCGCCGAGCGGGGCCGCTTCGGACTGGCTCGCGAGGCGCCGGCCTGACCCTCACAGACGGTGTCGTGGTGACGGTGGAGCCAGCCGCGCAGCCCGCCGTCACGCTCAACGGCGAACCGGTGGAGCCGGGGCCAGTGTCGAGCGTCCTCGAAGCGCTCGCCGTCGATGTCCGAGTCGATGCCGAAACACCGCTCCCGGTCGGCGCGGGCTTCGGGGTCTCCGGCGGGATGGCGCTGGGAACGGCCCTCGCTGCTAACGCTGCGGCCGACCTCGCCCGGTCGGAGAACGAGCTCGTCCGGGTGGCCCACCGGGCGGAGGTCGAGGCGGGGACCGGGCTCGGCGACGTCGTCGCACAGGCCCGGGGCGGCCTCCCGATCCGCCTCGAGCCGGGGGCGCCGCCCCACGGGACCCTGGACGGGATTCCGGCGGTGGCCACCGTCGAGTACACTACCTTTGGCGAGCTCGACACCAACGCGGTCATCAGCGGCCAGACGGACGCGCTCTCGGCGGCGGGCGATGCGGCCCTCGACCGCCTCAGGGCCGAACCGACGCTGCCGACGCTCTTCGCCGCCGCCCGCGACTTCGCCCGGGAGGCCGGTCTGCTGACTCCCCGCGTGGAGGACGCGATCGAGGCGGTCCAAGCGGCCGGCGGGGAGGCGTGCATGGCGATGCTCGGCGAGACAGTCCTCGCCCTCGACGGCGGCCTCTCGGCCGCCGACTACGACGCCTCGCCCAGCCGGGTCCACCCGGCGGGTGCCTCGCTCCGGATGGACTGATTTTTCCCGGCGCGACGCGCAGGCTCGCACATGACCGAGGTCCCCGACGACCACCCGCGGGCGGAATCGCTCCGGACCCGCGAGCGGATCGAGGCGGGCGTCGAGGCGGGGATCACCCACGCCCAGGGACTCATCGCTCACGGCCGCGGCGAGGCCTTCGACTACCTGCTGGGCGAGCGGACGCTCCCGAGCGCTGACGGGGCCGAGCGGGCCGCAGCCGCCCAACTCCTCCTCGCCGACCACCCCGTGCTGTCGGTCAACGGGAACGTCGCCGCGCTCGTCCCCGAGGCCCTCGTCGAGCTGGCGGCCGTCGTCGGGGCGGACCTCGAGGCGAACCTCTTTCACCGCTCCGACGATCGGCTCCGGCGCATCGCCGAGCACTTGGAAGCCCACGGGGCCGAGTCGGTGAAGGGGCTCACTGGCGACGGCGTGATCCCCGGCTTGGATCACGATCGCGGCGTGGTGGACGCCGACGGCATCGAGGCTGCCGACGTGGTCGTGGTGCCCCTCGAGGACGGCGACCGCGCGGAGGCCCTCGCCGCGATGGGCAAGACGGAGATCGTCATCGACCTGAACCCGCTCTCGCGGTCCATGGCGGCGGCCGCGATCCCGATCGTCGATAACGTCGTCCGGGCGATCCCGAACGTGACCCGGCACGCACGGGCGCTCGAGGACGCCTCGCGGGAGGAGTTAGCGCAGATCGTCGCCGACTTCGATCGGGCGGCGGCGCTCGAGGACGCCGAGCGGGCGATCCGCCAGGGCGGCCTGGACTGACTCAGGCGGCCGCCGCCGCGGCCCGTTCGACCTCGTCGTAGTCAGGCTCGTACGTCGGGTTTTCGGCGATCCAGCGGAAGGTCACCTCGCCGTCTCCGTCCACGACGAAGATCGCGCGGTCGGCGACCGATTCGATCCCGAACGCCTCGAAGGGCATCGAGATGTCGTAGCGGTCGACGATCTCGCGGTTCATGTCCGAGAGGAGGCCGAACTCGAGGCCGAGCTGGTCTCTGAACTCGTTCAGCGCGAACGGCGAGTCGACGCTGACCCCGTACACCGTCGCCCCTGCGTCCGAGAACGCCGCGAGGCGTTTCTGGAACGCCTCCATCTCGTGGGCGCAGACTTCCGTGAACGCACCCGGGAAGAAGGCGAGGACGATGGGCGCCTCGTCGAGGCGGTCCGAGAGGGTGAACTCGTCGATGTCACCGTTCGCGAGCGGGGCGGTGAAGTCGGGGGCGGTGTCGCCGACGTCGACCATGCTGGTCCGTCTGGCGTGGTCGCACAAAGGCGTTCCCTCATCGGCACGGCTCACCGGGTGTCGTTCAATCCCACGCGACGAACGGCCGGTCGACGGCGGCCCGCTCGACGTAGGCCCGCTGCATCGTCTCGATGGCTTCGGCCAGCGTCGCCCCGTCCTCGACCGCCGCCCGCACCCGATCGAGCTTCCACTGGCTCGGCACCGCTCGCTCCTCCCAGCGACGCTCGATGGGTCGGAGACGCTCGTCGGCGACGGCCGCCGACACCCCGGCCGCCTCGAGGCCCGCCCGGGCGAGGTCGAATACCTCCTCGTACACCACCTCGGCGTCGGTCGTGTGGGTTCCATCGGCGGTCACCCACTGGAGTTCGGCGTCGAGGCCGTCCTCGACGACCGCGTAGAACGTCTCCCGTGCGTCGGCCCAGTCGAGGGTCCCGAGGGGGTGGTCGGTGGCGACGATGCCGCGAAGCAGCCCGGCGACCAGGCACTGGAGGGCGACGAGGTCGGGCACGCTCGGCTGGGTGGGCAGTGGTCGGTACTCGATCCGGAGGGAGCGCTCGTCGTTGTTCGTGTCGACGTAGTCGCCACCGACGACGCCCCGGAGCCACCGCCAGTAGGTCCCGTGCTTGTGGCTGAACTCCCAGAAAGCGTCACCGAAAACGTCCTCGTCGGGGGGTCCCGCCTCGGCCCACTCTCGGAGGAACGGGGCCATGGTCTCGTCCTCGACGACACCGCTGACGACGTCCGCCGGGGCCGCGATGTCCTCGGGAAAGCGGACTTTCCCGGGCGTCCGCCCGGCGTTGATCGACTGCTCGAAGACCGGGATCCGGAGCTCGTGGAAGGTCGCCTCGAGGACGATGTTCGCGTCGGCCTCGTCGTAGAGGTCGGCCGGCAAGAAGGGAGAGTTCGTCGAGAGGGCGAGGATCGGCCCGAGGGTCCGGATGGCCGCGTTGTAGTACGCCGGGAGCGTCTCGGCCGCTGGCACCTGCAGGTGGGGCTGGATCGAGGTCGCGAGCGACTCAGCGAGGATCGTCGGGAACCGTTCACTGACGCCCGGGAGGTCGAGGCTGACCGCGCCACCGCCGGCCCGGAGGATGTCGTTGTCGAGGGCGTGGTACCGAGGCGAGGCGTGCATGTTGGCGGCCAGGACGACGTCGTCGATCTCCTCGGTCGCGGAGAGGTAGGCGCGGGTCCCCTCCGGGGGCGGGACGGTCCACATGGCGTCGAGCACGACGTGACGGTCGTGGTCGGCGGCGACCCGACGGGCGATCGCGAGGTGCTCCCGCAGAGTCTCCGCCTGGTGCTCGATGCCGGCCGCCGACAGGACCGTCGGCGGTGTGTTGATCTCGACGTTGTGGCGACCGAGCTCGCGGTTGACCGGCGTGTCCGCCATGCAGCCCTCGGGGAGCGTGGCCAGCCGCCCCTCGTCGTCGACGACGTAGCACTCGAGCTCGAGTCCGATGGTCGGGTCGGCGTTGTCGAGCCGCCCGGTCCGAAGCTCCTTCCGGAGAAACTCTGCCCCCGCCGCGACCCGACGGTCGAACGCCTCTCGGGCCTCCGCCGAGAGCGACCGTTTGATGAGTTCGACCGTCTCCGACATGGCGCGGCGTAGGCCCCCCCGGGCTTTAGCTGTTGTAACTCGTCTTGGCCGGGCCTGAGGCCTCCGACCGTGGGGTATTACGTCGCCGCTCGACGTGTGTGGTGGCATGCACGAGACGCTGGACGCCGCGATCGTGACGTACGACGACGAGACCGGAATCGGCGAGATTACCATGAACCGGCCGGACGCGCTGAACGCACTCTCGGCACAGCTCCGTGCGGACATCGTCAGGGGCCTCCGGCTGCTCGAGGCCCAGAACGAGGGACAGGACGGTGTGGCGCTGCGAGCCGTCGTCCTCGAGGGCGCCGGCGATCGGGCGTTCTGTGCCGGCGCGGACATCACCGAGTTCAGCGACCTCTCGCCGGCCGAGCGCATGGACCGCAACCACTACGAGGTGATCCGGGACTTCCCGACGCCGGTGATCGCGAAGGTCCAGGGCTACTGCCTCGGCGGCGGGTTCGAGACGGCGCTGTCGGCGGACTTCCGGTTCGCCAGCGCGGACAGCACCTTCGGCTTCCCCGAGGTGGACCTCGGCTTCCTCCCCGGGGCCGGCGGCGCGTCGATGGTCAACCAGCTGGCCGGCCCCGGCGTCGCCAAGGAGCTCGCGATGACCGGCGCGCACATCTCGGCCGAGCGGGCGGCCGCGGAAGGCCTCGTCCACGACGTGGTACCGGCCGAGGACCTCGACGACGAAGTGCAGGTGTTCGCGGAAACGATCGCCGAGAAGCCGCCGCTGGCGATCCAGGGGATCAAGCGCTCGGTCGACCACGCCGTCGAGGTCGGGATGGAGGCGGGCATCGCCTTCGACGGCGAGAAGGCTGCGGGCCTGGCGCGAACTGAAGACTTCGCCGAGGGAACGGCGGCGTTCGCCGAGGACCGCGAACCGGAGTTCGTCGGGAAATAGCGGACCCGGTGCCTTCGGGGCCCGGCGACGTGGGTCCGCCTACCAGCTCGAGCGGACCGGCTCGTAGGGCTCCTCCAAGTACTCGACGTCGCTCGCGGCGAGGTCCACGTCAACGGCCTCGACAGCCGCCTCGAGGTGCTCGACGCTGGTCGTGCCGACGATCGGTGCGTCGACCCAGTCCTTCGCGAGCAGCCAGGCGAGCGCGACCTGGGCCATGCTGAGGCCCTCTTGGGCGGCGACCTCCTGGACGCGCTCGTTGACCTCGAGCCCGCCGCCCTCGCGGTACGGGTGCTCGTACAGCCGTCGCTCCGCCTCGCCGCGGTTGGTCGCGTCGATGGCCTCGTGGGGCCGCGCCAGAAAGCCCCGCGCCAGCGGGCTCCAGGGGATGACGCCGATGCCCGCCTTCGCACACAGTGGGAGCATCTCGCGCTCCTCCTCCCGGTAGGCGAGGTTGTAGTGGTTCTGCATGGAGACGAACTGCTCGAGGCCGAGCCGGTCGCTCGTATGCAGCGCCTCGGCGAACTGGTGGGCCCACATCGAGGACGCACCGAGATAGCGGACGTCCCCGCGCCGGACGGCATCGTCGAGCGCCCCAAGGGTCTCTTCGATCGGCGTCGCATCGTCCCACCGATGGGTCTGGAAGAGATCGACCGTGTCCATCCCCAGTCGCTCGAGGCAACCGGCCAGGCACTGGTCGATCGCCTTCCGAGAGAGGCCCGCCTCGCGGCCGTTCGGGTAGGCTTCCGGCTGCCAGGCGGGGTGGACCTTGGTCGCGACGACCTGCCGGTCCCGATCGTACTCGGCCAGCACGCGTCCGAGGACGCGCTCGGAGTCGCCCCAGGAGTACACCCCGGCCGTGTCGAAGAACGTGATCCCGAGGTCGATGGCTCGCTCGATGACCTCGCGGCTCGCCGTCTCCCCGAGGACCCAGTCCCGCCAGTCCGATCCGTCGAGGCCGAAGCTCATGCAGCCGAGGCCGAGCCGGCTGACCTCCAGACCGCTGTCGCCGAGCGTCGTGTACTCCATGCCCGGCCGTGGGTGTGGGCCGACTAAACCCTGCCCCTCAGACCGTCCCGGCGGCGACGCGGAGGAACCCACGGAAGTGTCGTCGCTCAAGGCCGTCCTCGACTCGGGCCGCCAGCGCCGCCCGGGCGGCGTCCACCCGCGCCCCGAGCTGTCGGGCCGGCGACTCCTGATACCGGAGTGTCGTCGTGGGTGGCGCACTGGCGGCGACGAAGAGCCGAAAGCCAGCGTCCAAGATCCCCGACCGTCCCCGCGGGGCGGCGTCGAGGAGCGCGATCCGGCCGCCGGACGCGACCAGCTCACACCAACCGTCCACGACCGACGCCGGGTCCTCGAACAGGCCCACGACGAACGCGCCGAGGATCGCATCCGCGGCCACGATTGGCGGGGCCGTCGCGTCCGCCCGGAGTACGTCGACGTTGGTCCAGCCCTGTCGATCGATCCGCCGACGGGCCCGCACGAGCACGCCGGGCGTCAGGTCGAGGCCGATGACTCGCCCCTCGGCGCCGACGCGATCCCGGAGGACCGGGAGGTTCGCCCCCGTGCCACAGCCCATCTCGACGACGGTGTCCCCGGGCTGCAGGTCGAGCGCGTCCGCCGTCTCCTCACGAATGGCTCTCACCCCCGGCGTCCGGGTCGCCACGAGGTCGTAGAGGCCCGCCCAGCGGCCGTAGAAGTCGGCGACGGCTGTCGCGTCAGCCATCGAGGTCGCGGCAGAGGGCCCGAGCGTGCTCCGCGGCCGCCTCCGCGGTGGGCGCAAGCACGTAGACGATCGGCTCGATGCCGAAGGCCCCGGTCTGATACACCACTGCCGCCTCCGGGTCTGTCTCGATGGCGTTGCGGACGGCCGCGCCCACGTCCGCGTACTCGGCGTCGAACTCGACCGTGTCCAGCCCCTGGGCTGCCAATCGGTCGACGATCTCCGGCGCGTACCGGAGGTTCAGCGCCGCCCGCGCATCGCTGCCGGCAGCGCGGGCCGCGAGCAGCACCGTCGCGACGTGCTCCGAGGCGCCGAACTCGGGCTCGCCCGACACCGAGAGTCTGCCCTTTACGTCGAAGAGCCGACCGGGGACGCCGGCAACATCGTCGATGCTGCGGGGCTCCGGTGTGCACTCCACGAGGTTCGAGCCGACGTTGGGAACGAGGTCGGCGATCCCGCCGGTGTTCCGGAGGATGCGAAGGCCCCGACGGAGCGACGCCAGGACCTGTTCCTCCGTTCGGAGCTCGCTCTCGGGGTCGTGGACCGAGAAGCCCGGGCTCCGCCCTGCCAACTCTGGCATGGCCGCCTCGTGGAGCTCGGCGATGAGGTCGCCACGCTCCATCCGGCGGATGAACACCTCGATCTCGATGAGCGCCTGCACACGGGTCATCTCTCCCGTCGCCAGCCCGTCGGCGATCCGCTCGACGAGCTCGGCCACGCGGTCGTCGCCGAGGACGCGCTCGTTCCGCTCGACCTCACCGTGGGCGTACTTCGAGACGGCGCTCTGGGAGATGCCGAGCGCGTCGGCGACTTCCCGCTGGGTGAGGCCACGCTCGCGGAGCGCCTCGGCGAGCATCGAGCGGAGGGTGGGGAGGAACGCGTCGACGACGACTTCCTCGATGAACCTCACTTCTGTTCCCCGTGGAACTCGTGGTCGCCCTGGATGCGGGAGGCCTGGGGTCCCGCCTGGTCCTGGTACTTCGATCCGCGGCCGCTGCCATAGGGAATCTCGGCCGGGCTCTTGAGCTCCGTGAACGTCAGCTGGGAGATACGCATGCCGGGCGTGAGCGCGACCGGGGCGCTGCCGAGGTTCGAGAGTTCGAGGGTGATTTGGCCCCGGTACCCGGGGTCGACAATTCCGGCTGTTGCGTGCACGACGATCGCCAGCCGGCCCAGCGACGATCGCCCCTCCACATGGGCGATCAAATCGTCGGGTATCTCCACGCGTTCGACGGTTGTGCCGAGGACAAAGTCCCCGGGGTGGAGGATGAACTCGGCGCGCTCCCGCCGATCGTCGGCGTCGTACCCGCCGAGGGTGGTCTGGTCGCCATCGACGCTCCCTGGGACCGACGTCTTCTTGACGTACTCGTCGACCTCCTCCGCCCGGTCGGGGTGGATGCAGGAGATGTTCGTCCGGTTGAACTCTAAGAACTCTCGGCCGAGCCGGAGGTCGACGCTCGCCGGTTGGATCTGGAGGGCGGGGTCGTCGAGCGGCTCGATGACGAGGTCACCAGACTCGAGCCGACGGCGGATGTCGCCATCCGAGAGGATCATAGGCGTTCTTCGCGGAGCCGACTATAAAAATCCGCCTCGAATCGGTTCGCCGGTGTGGGTGCAGACCGCCCCCCGCAAGCCTTTCCCATGTCGGTGTCGTCGACCTGGCATGGACCGCCAGCGGCTCATCGCGCTCTTCCTGGTCTTCCTGATGGTGGCCTCGTCAGTCGCCTACGTCATCTCGCTTGTGTGAGAGCCCGCTCAGGGCTCCGATGCCACCACGTAGATTTCGACGCCCCAGTCGGGGAGGTCCGATCCGCTGTGGCGGTATTCCCAGCCCCCCTCTACGTCGATCCCGTTCCGGTAGGCGCTCGCTAGGAGGCTGCCGAGGTGCTGGTTAAACTCGGATTCGGTCGTCGGCCCATCGCCCGCTGGTGTTGGTGTCGACATCGAGGTGCGAGGCTCCATGTGAATGAACCGTTGGTGTGAGTGAGCCCGTCCACGTTGGAACCTCGCGAAGGAGTATCAGTCAGGCATCCTCCCAGAGTCAAGAGGGATTTCACAGCAGGGTGTACATTCCCTACTTGTTAGATGGCGGGCTGGACGGTTAGTCGTTGGGGTCGTCCGAGACAGGCGCCCGAAACGGTGGACGATGGTCGGCAACTGGAGCCGGATCGCAGATAAACGACTTGGATGACAAAGCCAGACAACTTTGCCACGGGGGAATGTATCAAAGGACGATGTGCGGCCGATGTTGGGGGAATGGGGCCTCAAGTCTAGAATCGTCTCACGTGTGGCGTCGGGCCATGCCATGAGCGTCATTGCGGATTTCTCTGTCCCTGCCGATCAGTTCCCCCTCGGCCATCTTCTCGAGGTACGGTCGGGCGTACAGGTCAGGCTAGAGTCGATGATTCCGACCGGTCAGTCGGTGATCCCGTACTTCTGGGTCCAGAGCCCGGACGTCGAGGCCGTGGAGCAGGCACTTCAGGAGGCGGACGTCGTGAGCGAGTTCGCACTCGTCGACCGCGTGGGTGATGAGACCCTCTTCCGCGTCGCCTGGCACGAGTCAGTCGATGGCGTCATCGAGACCATCCGAGACACCGACAGCGTCATCCTGGGCGGCCGGGGCCACGGGGACCACTGGACCTTCCAACTCCGATTCCAGGGCAACGACTCCCTGTCGACCTTCTATCGCACCGTCGTGGAGAAAGGGATCGACCTCGAACTCGAGGGCGTCCACAACCCGCTGGAGGAGTCAGAAGCCCCGGAGCTCCAACTCACGGAGGAACAGCGCGAGGCCCTCATCATCGCCCTGGACGACGGGTACTTCGATGTCCCACGCGGAACGACGCTGGTCGAACTCGCCGACGAGCTCGGGATCTCCGACTCGGCGGTCTCCCAACGGATCCGTCGGGGCCTCACCAAGATCCTCTCGGCGCGTCTCACGGCCGGGTAACCGGCCGCCGGTTCCGGGCCAGGGACGGCACTCAGCCGTCTGGCCGGCCGGGCCGTCCGAGCTCGTCGCGCAGGAGCGCGGCCGTCCCCCGCCTGAGCCGCTCGGAGAGGGCCGAGTCGGAGATATCGAGCCGATCCGCGAGCCCGGCGAGACCGATCTGTCGGGGGACCTCGAAGTACCCCGCCTCGAGTGCGGTTTCGAGTGCCTCCCGCTGCGCATCGCTGAGCTGGACAGCGCCCTCGGGGCCCTCAGGGAGCCCCGGACTGTGGATGCGATCGAGCGTGACGGCGACGCCACCATCGGAACACCGTCGGAAGAACTCGGAGGAACTGTCGTGGTCATCGAACCGCAGCTGCAGTCGCCACATACCGTCCTGACCGACACCGGCGATGATGCACGCGCCCGTGCTCGCCACGGCTTCGAGCACGCCATCGACCGGTTCGGTCCACTCGACGCGGAGGAGGGCCTGTTCTCCGGTGTCGTCCACGACCACCACCGATTCGACCTCCTCCGCCCCGCGCAGGCCGGTCGTGACGGGGTCGACGTCGGCCTGGGGCGTCCAGAGGTACGGCACGACCGTCTGGCCGGTGGGCACGACACGGTCGAGCTCCACCGTCGCCTCCGGGTCGACGGCCATCGTCGCCCCGAGGGCGATCTGTTCCCGTGGGATGGAGACGGTCGCGATGATGGGCATGGCCTCGTTCCGAACGTGCGAGTGATTACCACGGGAACCGTAAACAACCTTCGCACTCGAAGGGTGCTCTCATCCCGTCACTGCACACGGGCATGGTCCTCGGGTGAAGGCTCCAGTCAGGCGTGTCTCGGCCTGCCAGTCGCGGTTCCGGCGCCCCTTTGTGCTGCCCCCGCAAACTCAGGGGTATGAAGCAGGCCATCGTCGCTCGGACGGACCTCGGCATGAGTACCGGCAAGCTCGCGGCCCAGGTCGCCCACGCGTCGCTGTCGGCCTACGAGCAGGCCGGGGATGCCGCGGTCGCCGAGTGGAAGCGCGGCGGCCAGAAGAAGGTCGTCCTGAAGGCCGAGGACGAGCGGACGCTCTTCGAGTTGAAGGAGACCGCCGAGGCAGCGGGCCTGCCCACGGCCATCGTGCGGGACGCCGGCCACACCCAGCTCGAGCCGGGTACGGTGACGGCCCTCGCCATCGGCCCCGCGGGCGACGACGCGGTCGACGCGGTGACCGGCGACCTCTCCCTCTTCTGACCGACGGGGAGCCGGGAGACCTATACCCCGAGGCGCCAACCGAGCGCCATGACCGAGGACGCCACGGCCCGGGGTCTCGAGGGCGTGATCGTCGGCGAGACCCGGCTCTCCCGGGTCGACGGCGAGGCGGGTGAACTCACGATCGGGGGCTTCCCGCTCGCCGAATTGGCGCCCAATGCGCGGTTCGAGGAGACGCTCTTCCTGCTGTACGAGGACCGGCTGCCGGACCCCGACGAGCTCCAGCGTCTGGAGACCGAGCTCGTCGCCCACCGCGACCTTCCGGCCGCGACGGAGGACCTGCTGCGTGCCGCCGTCGAGGCCGAACAGGCACCGATGGACGCCCTCCGGATGGGGGCCGCTAGTGCCGGGCTCGCCCGTGGCCCCGAGGAACACCCCGCGGCCGACGCGCGGGTTCTCGTCGCCCAACTGCCCACCATCGTCGCCGCCTACTGGCGCCTCCGCAACGGTGACGAGCCGATCGCCCCCCGGGACGACCTCCGCCACGCGGCGAACTACCTGTACATGCTCACCGGCGAGGATCCCGACGAAGCGGCCACCCGCGGCGTGGAAACCTACCTGAACGCCGTCGTCGACCACGGCCTCAACGCCTCGACGTTCACGGCGCGGACCATCGTCTCGACCGAGTCCGACCTGGTCTCGGCGGTGACCGGCGCCATCGGCGCGTTGAAGGGCCCCCTCCACGGCGGCGCGCCCGGCCCCGTGCTCGAGATGCTTCGGGAGATCGAGGCCGCCGGGGACGTCGAACCCGTGATTCGCCGTAGACTCGAGGCAGGCGAGCGGCTGATGGGCTTTGGCCACCGAGTCTACCGGGTCCGTGACCCGCGTGCTGAGGTCCTCTCGGGAGCGGCCGAGCGGTTCTATGCCGACGCCGCGGACCGTGCGTTTTTCGAGCTGGCCCGGGAGGTCGAGGGCGTCGCGGTCGACCTCCTCGCCGAGCACAAGCCCGACCGGGCCCTCCAGACGAACGTCGAGTTCTACACGGCCGTCCTGCTCAACGGCGTCGGCGTCCCAAAGGAGCTCTTCACCCCGACCTTCGCCGTGGCCCGCGTCGGCGGGTGGAGCGCGCACTGCTTGGAGCAGCTCGCCGACAACCGGCTCATCCGACCGCGGGCCCGGTACGTCGGCGGGCGCGGCCGGACGTGGACGCCGCTCGACGAGCGGTGAGCACGCGGTGCCGGGCCAGGCGAACCCGCGGCGCCTTTGTGCGCGAGCGGCCTATCGCCCCCGTGCACCGACCGTGGCGCCGGGAGGGCCGGTGAGTGCGGGACGCCTCCCCCCGAGAGCGTCGCGTCGGCATCGACTACTACGTCAGCGAGGCCGACGGCACCGGCGGCCGACTCCGCGACGCACCCGAGGACTTCAGGGTGCGGGAGATCGAGGGCGTCGACCCGGAGCCACTGGGGGCAGACCCGGACGCGTTCCCGCACCTGATCGTCCGGGCGACGCTCCACGACTGGGACACGAACGCGTTCGTCGCTGCCCTCTCCGATCACCTCGGCATCAGCCGTGAGCGAGTCTCGTGGGCCGGCACGAAGGACAAGCGGGCGGTCACGACCCAGCTCCTCTCCGTCGACGGGGTCGACCCTGACGACCTGCCGGCGATCTCGGGTGTCGACCTCGAGCCGGTGGGCCGGTTCGGGCGGCGGCTCCTCTTCGGGGACCTGGCCGGGAACGCCTTCGAGGTGGTCGTCCGCGAGCCAGAACGGCCCGAGCAGGTCGACGCCATCGTGGCGGAGCTCGTCGACTTCGCCGGTGGCACCGTCGGCGTCCCCAACGTCTTCGGCCTCCAGCGCTTTGGCAGCCGTCGGCCCGTCACCCACGAAGTCGGCCGGCGGATCGTGGCCGGCGACTGGGAGGGGGCCGCCATGGCCTACGTCGGGAACCCCTACGAGACGGAGCCGGAGGACACGCGCCGTGCCCGCGCATACGTCGAAGAGACCCGTGACTGGGCGGGCGCCCTCGAGCGGATGCCGCGGCGGCTGGGCCACGAGCGGGCGATCCTCCACACCCTCGCCGAGTCGGGCGGGACCGACCCGGCCGACTTCCGCGCCGGACTCGAGGCCCTCCCGTCGAACCTCCAGGCGCTGTTCGTCAACGCCGCCCAGTCCCACGCGTTCAACCGGATGCTCTCGGCGCGGTTGGCTCGGGGCCTGCCCTTCGACCGGGCGGTCGAGGGAGACGTCGTCTGCTTCGCCGAGACGGTGGGGGGTCTCACGGTTCCGGATCCCGACCGCACCCAGCAGGTCACCGCCGACCGCGTCGAGACCGTCAACCGCCACGTCGAGCGAGGCCGCGCCTTCGTCACGGCGCCGCTGGTCGGCACCGATACCACGCTCGGCTCGGGCGAGCCGGGGGCGATCGAGCGGGCCGTGCTCGACGAGCTCGACCTCGCGCCGGCGGCCTTCGCGCTGCCTGGCGCCTTCGACTCGAGCGGGACCCGCCGGGCGATCCTGGTCACCACCGACCTCGACGTCGACCGCGAGCCCCTCGGGTTCGGGTTCTCGCTCCCCAAGGGCAGTTACGCGACCGTGCTCCTCCGGGAGTTCCTGAAGACGCCGCCGGGCGAGGGGGGCACGTGAGCGGCGCCGACCGGTGTGGCACCTGTGGCACCGCGCTCGACCGGCCCGGCGACTACTGTCTAGTGTGTCGGAGCGCGAACGCCGACGGCGTCGTCGTGGACGTCCAGGCGGAACGCGCCACGCTCACGATGCTCGACGGCGACCGGGAGCTCGGCCGGACAAGTATCACGACGGCGGCCGAACCCGATGCCGAGCTCGCCCCGGTCCAGCGCCGGAACTTCGTGGGCCGCATCGGCGACGAGCTCCGGCGCAAGCGGCCCGAGGCCGTCTTCCTCGTCGGCGAGCGCGACGTCCTCGCAGCCATCCGGCGCGACGTCCGGTACGACTGCTTCCGGGTCGAGGGTCCCGATCCCGTCGCGGCGGCCATCGACCGCCGGGGCGACCGGGACCTCGAGGTCGTGGACCTAGCGCCCGAGGAGAAGCTCCGCGGGAGCCACTCGACGGTGGTCGGCGGTCGGACCGGCCGTCGGGCGGTGCTGCTGGTCGCCGGCCACCCCCACGTGAAGGCGGTCATCCCGGGGCCGATCGAGAGCGGCGGTCGACCGGGCCGGGGTGCCATCGCCAAGGTGACCCGGGCCGGTGGCGACGGGAACGTCCGGCTCCTGCTCCGGGACGGTTCGACGGTCCAGGAGAACCGCATCGTCACGACGGCGATGGACCGCGAGCTCGGCGAGCGCATCCGGGCGGACCTCGCCGAGCTCCTCGCGGAGGAGGACCTGGGATAGGCGCCAGCCGGGCGAACCTACTTGTGGCACCCTACCCTCGGACACCTCACCGTGCACCGGGCGCTCCGATGGCTGCTCCTCGGCTGCGTCCTCGCCGTGACCGCATGGCTCCTGCACGCCGCGGTCCCCGTCCTCCGGGGCCACGTCGCCATGGGGGTCGCCGCGCTGCTGCTGGTGGTGGCCCTCGTTCTGGCCAGATCCGCCGGCGTCGATCCGCTCGAGTGAGGGCGAGAGCTGGCTTCGGTTCGGACACGCCAACCGCCCCACGACGACGGTTTCAAAGGGTTTATCCCCGCCATTCCGCTAGAGAGCGTATGCCCGAACGGAAGCGAGGAGCGGGGAGCGCCGGCCGCTTCGGCCCCCGATACGGCCGTGTGGCCCGTCGGCGCGTCTCTGAGATCGAGGGCGGGATGCGCGACGAGCACGCCTGCCCGGAGTGCGGCGAGAAACGGGTCTCCCGCGACGGCACGGGGATCTGGGTGTGCTCGCGCTGTGACCACCGGTTCACCGGCGGCGCCTACCGCCCCGAGACGCCCGGCGGTCGCACGGTCCGACGGTCCATCCGAGCTGCCCTCTCCGAGGGTGGCGAGGAGGACGACGAGGAATGAGCTACAAGTGCTCCCGCTGTAAGCGCGACGTCGAGCTCGACGAGTACGCCGGCGTCCGCTGTCCCTACTGCGGCCACCGCGTGCTCTTGAAAGAGCGCGCTGGCGACGTCAAGGAAATCGAAGTCGAGTAGCCCGAGGACGACACGGGGCTTTTTGCGCACTCGCGACGGACCACAAGCCGTGCCAGCGCGGCCCCACTCGATCCGATTCTCCCTGGAATACGATACCGATCGGCTCGCCGAGACCGTCGC